>OGNC01001373.1_pt1 | contig 11370 bp, 7 predicted proteins | sample 1573311 | NCBI WGS metagenome assembly OGNC01 (sample SAMEA2581889, study PRJEB24529) | metagenome | biome: Human gut stool | place: China | collected 2011
AGCGATATTCCGCACCATCCTTGCGGATCGTGACCTGCGCGCGGCCGGACGCTTCGACCCGGCCGATCACCTGCGCATCGACGTCAAACGAACGCGAGATGCGGATAATGTCGTCGGCTACCGACTCATCGACATAAAGCTCCATGCGGTGCCCCATGTTGAAAACGCTGTACATCTCGCTCCACGGAGTCTGCGACTCCTGCTGAATCAACTGGAACAACAGCGGGGTTTCGAAGAGGTTGTCCTTAATCACATGCAAATTGTCGATGAAGTGCAGCACTTTGGTCTGTGCCCCGCCGCTACAGTGAATCATACCCTGGACATGTCCCCTGTAATCCTTCAGTACCTCACGGATAATCGGCGCATAAGTGCGCGTCGGAGAGAGCACCAGCTTACCCACCGTCAACGGGCATCCCTCGATGCGGTCGGTCAGGCCGTAACGGCCGGTATAGACCAGATCGGACGGCAGTCCGCCGTCGAAACTCTCCGGATACTTCTCCGCCACGGCTTTCGAAAAGACGTCGTGGCGTGCGGACGTAAGGCCGTTACTGCCCGTTCCGCCGTTGTACTCGCTCTCATAAGTGGCCTGCCCCGACGAGCTGAGGCCCACGATGCAGCACCCGGCTTTGATATTCGCATTGTCGATCACATCGCTGCGGCGCATACGGGCCGTCACGGTACTGTCCACGATGATCGTACGCACCAAATCCCCCACATCGGCCGTCTCGCCGCCGGTAGAATAGATCCCGACACCCAGGTCCCGCATACTTTGCAGGAACTCCTCGGTTCCGTTGATCACGGCCGAGATCACCTCGCCAGGCACCAACCGCTTGTTGCGGCCGATCGTCGAGGAGAGCAGTATATCGTCCAGCGCACCGACGCACAACAGGTCGTCGGTATTCATCACCACGGCATCCTGCGCAATTCCTTTCCACACCGACAGGTCGCCCGTCTCGCGCCAGTAGGCGTAGGCCAGCGAGGATTTGGTGCCCGCCCCGTCGGCGTGCATAATCAGGCACGCCTCAGGATCCCCCGCGAGGCGATCGGGGATAATCTTGCAAAAAGCTTTGGGATAAAGGCCCTTATCGATATTCTTTATCGCGGCATGCACGTCCTCTTTGGAAGAGGAAACGCCGCGTCCGGCATAGCGGGACGAAGTGGACATAATGACTCTGGATAATATTGGAATTTAGTCCAAAGATAGGGATTTTATTTCGTTTGTTGCCATTTTTTAGGTATTTTTGCTCAAATCGAAGCACCCTAACATGGCAGCGACCCCAAACAAACAGGAACCGGTATTCGAACTGATTCGGAGCATGAGTAAAGCCGAAAAGCGGAACTTCAAGCTCTATGCCACCCGTCTGGCCGGAAACCAGGAAGCGAAATTCCTCACGCTGTTCGACTGCCTCGACTCGCTGGACGAATACGACGAAAAGCGCATCCTGCAGCGCTGCCCGATCAAAAAGGAGCAGTTGCCCAACATGAAGGCGCATCTTTACAAACAGATACTGGTGAGCATCCGGTTGCTCGACGTGCAACGCACGGTGCCGATGCAATTGCGCGAACAGATCGATTTCGCACGTATCCTCTTCGACAAGGGACTGTACCGGCAGAGTTCGAAACTGCTCGACAAAGCCGCCGAACTGGCACTCACCAACGAACAGTACACGATGGCCATCGACATCGTCGAAATGCAGAAAAAGATCGAAACGCTGAACATCTCGCGGGGCATCCTCTCCAAAAGCGAGAGCCTCAGCCGGCTTGCCGGCACGATGTGCGACAAGATCGTCCGGATCAACGACCTGTCCAACATCTCGATGCAGCTCTACGGGCTCTACCTCAAACTGGGTTACACCCGCACGCAGAAAGATATCGACCTGATCATTCAGGTTTACGGCCAAAAACTGGCCAAGTACGAGGCCTGCGACGAAGGGGAGCTGTCATTCACCGAGCGTTTTTTCCTCTACCAGGCCAATGCCTGGTACAACTACATTCTGCACAACCTGCTGCTGTGCTATAAATATGTCTGCCGGTGGATCAGCCTGTTCGACGAACACCCGCACATGAAGCAGTTGATGTACGATGCCTACTTGCGGGGCTATTCGCGCCTGCTGGACAGCCTTTTCCTGCTGCGCAGCCACAAACGGTTCGTCTCCACGCTCAGGGCTTTCGAAAAGGAGATCGGGGAGATCGGGAACATCAGCGACAACGCCCGCATGATCGCCCTGCAAATCCTCTACACCAACCGGATCAACAACTATTTCCGCGAAGGACTCTTCAGCGACGGAATCAAGATTATTCCCGAAGTCGAAGAGTTTATCCGCAACTATTCGAATCAGTTGGACCTGCACCACCGCATGGTGCTTTACTACAAGATCGCCTGCCTCTACTTCGGCAACGGCAACTACGGCCCGTGCATGGAGTACCTCAAACGGATCATCAGCACGCGTGATCCGCAAATCCGCCGCGACCTGCAATGCTATGCGCGCATCCTCAACCTGATCTGTTCCTACGAATCGGGAATCGACTACAACATCGACTACCAAATCCGCTCGGTGTACGTATTCCTCGTAAAGATGAACGACATGCAGCAGGTGCAGCTCGAAATGATGCGTTTCCTCAAACGGCTCAACACGATCTATGCCGGCGACCTGAAAGAGGAATTCCGCAAACTTTACGAAATCCTCAAGCCGTACGAGCAACATCCGTACGAACGGCGGACTTTCTATTATCTCGACGTCCTTTCGTGGCTGCAAAGCAAGGTCGAAGGAATCCCCGTAGCCGAAGTGATCCGCCGCCGTTTCCTGTCCGAAAACAAATAACGCCCCACCGAAGCCGCAGCTTCCGGTTCAGCCAGCCGGTCGCTCGTTCCCGATTCACCGCTTGCATCGCTCCCGTTACCCACCCTCTTACCAGTCCTGATTCACCGTTCCCAAGTCTCCGGCTTCATCGTCCTGATTACCTTATTCTCCCACATCCGGTTCGCCTGCTCCGATCTGCCGGATCCGCACCGCCCTTTTCCAAATCCACCGGATCGGAGAGATCCGTTAAAATCTTTCCTAAAAAATTTTACGAATTACAATCCGGGGCAATCGGACCCTTGTAACTTACAGTTTCGAAGCAAACCACCGGACACACACGCTATCCGTTAATATTTCTTATGTGAAAATTTTAACATTAACATGCATTTTAATTGTTTTATAAAACATAAATTTGCAATTCCTAACGCTTTATTTTATTTTTGTCAGCATCCAATCGAAAAATTAAGAGGAGTTATGGAAAAACATGTTCGTCAGTACGTAGATGATTTCATGGCCGGAATCATCGCGAAAAACCCAGGGGAGAAAGAATTTCACCAGGCCGTACACGAAGTGATCGAATCACTGGCCCCGTACATCCTGGAAAATCCGGTTCTCGCCAAGATGAAAGTTCTCGAACGGATCGCCGAACCCGAGCGCGTGGTAATGTTCCGCGTGCCGTGGCTCAACGACAAGGGCGAGATCGAGATCAACCGCGGTTACCGCGTACAGATGAACAGCGCGATCGGTCCCTACAAGGGCGGACTGCGCTTCCATGCTTCGGTAAACCTCAGCATCCTGAAGTTCCTCGCGTTCGAACAGGTGTTCAAAAACAGCCTTACCACGCTGCCCATGGGGGGCGGCAAAGGAGGTTCGGACTTCAACCCGAAAGGCAAGTCCGACAACGAAGTGATGAAATTCTGCCAGTCGTTCATGACCGAATTGCAGCGCCATGTAGGACAGGACACCGACGTTCCTGCCGGTGACATCGGCGTAGGCGGCCGCGAAATCGGCTTCCTGTTCGGCCAGTACAAACGGCTGCGCAACGAGTTCACCGGCACACTGACCGGCAAAGGGCTCGGCTGGGGCGGCAGTCCGCTCCGCCCGGAAGCGACCGGCTACGGTGTCTGCTATTTCGCACAGGAGATGCTCGCCGCCAAAGGCGAAAGTTTCAAGGGCAAGACCGTGGCCATCTCCGGTTCGGGCAACGTCGCGCAATACGCTGCCCAAAAGGCTACCCTGCTCGGCGGCAAGGTGGTTACGCTCTCCGATTCGTCGGGCTATATTTACGACCCGGAAGGAATCGATGCCGAAAAGCTGGAATACGTGCTGGAACTGAAAAATATCTTCCGCGGACGCATCAAAGAATACGCCGAGCGCTACCCGGCAGCCACCTATTACGAAGGCCAGCGTCCATGGAGCGTCAAATGCGATATCGCACTGCCGTGCGCAACCCAGAACGAAGTGAGCGGCGAGGAGGCGAAAATGCTGGTCGCCAACGGCTGCATCTGCGTCGCGGAGGGGGCCAACATGCCTTCCACGCCCGAAGCGATCAAAGCCTACCAGGACCATAAAATTCTCTATGCGCCGGGCAAGGCGGCGAATGCCGGGGGCGTAGCCACTTCGGGCCTCGAAATGACGCAAAACTCCGAAAGGCTCCTTTGGACGGCCGAGGAGGTGGACAACAAGCTCCACTCGATCATGCGCAACATTCATGAAGCCTGCGTCAAATACGGCACTGAGCCGGACGGCTATATCAACTACGTCAAAGGAGCGAATATCGCCGGCTTCATGAAAGTGGCCAACGCGATGCTCGCACAAGGCTGCGTATAGCGGAGCGACGATACCGGAAAATAATCCGGGACACATGCGAGCATGGTTGCCTTGCATCCTTTTGAGGCATTATTTCCCTGCACCACGAATATTCCCCGGATACCCGATACCGAAATATCCCTGTCCACACCCAGATGCATGCGACTGACAAACGGGAAAGAGTGATTATGGCGCTCTTTCCCGTTTTTTTATTACCTTTAGTCCCCGGCCGGATGCTCCACGGACATACGAAGCCGCTGCAATTATCCCATGCAAAAGCCCCCGGAAGATTACCGCAACCGGCCGTAACACCCGCCATCGACCGACCATCAACCGATTAACTGCAACCTGCCAGCCATGATGAAACCTTATGCACTCCTGCTTGCGGCACTGTTGAGCTGCCCCGTTCTTTTTGCCCAAAAGCCCGACCGCGTCCCGCCCGAAGTGATGCGTCAAACGTACGAAGAGGTTAAAACCCCGTACAAATACGGACTGATCATGATCCCCGAACCGGGTAAGATGATCGACAGCCCGTCCATCTTCCGCGATAACGGCAAATGGTTCATGACTTATATCGTTTTCGACGGCAAAGGTTACGAATCGTGGCTGGCCGAGAGCGCAGACCTGCTGCACTGGAAAACGCTCGGCCGGATCATGTCATTCACCGACGGCACCTGGGACGCGACGCAGAAAGCGGGCTACATCGCGCTACAGGATACCGAATGGGGCGGCCGCAACGCTCCGGAACCCTTCGAAGGCTATTACTGGATGTCCTACATCGGCGGATCGGCCACGGGCTATGAAGCGGGCAAACTCGGCATCGGCATCGCCCGCACCAAGACCCCGGCCGAAGCCCGGGAATGGGAACGGCTGCGCGGCCCCGTACTCAGCGCCGAGGATACCGACGCCCGCTGGTTTGAAACGGACGTCCTGTACAAAAGCACGATTATCCGCGACCCCGACCTGAATACGGGCCATCCGTTCGTAATGTTTTACAATGCGAAAAGCAAATTGCGTCCCAACAACCGCGGTATCGAACGGATCGGCATGGCCGTTTCGAACGACATGCGGCACTGGAAACGTTTCGGCGACCAGCCGGTAATCGACAACGGCGCCGGCATTACCGGCGATGCCCAGATCGTCCGCATCGGCGACCTGTGGGTGATGTTCTATTTCGGCGAAGGATGGCGCCCCGGCGCATTTGACCAGTTCGCCTGCTCGTACGACCTCAAGAACTGGACCCGCTGGGAAGGTGAAAACCTGATCTCCCCGTCGGAATCTTTCGACAACCAATATGCGCACAAACCGATGGTACTCAAATACGACGGGGTGGTCTACCACTTCTACAACGCTGTGGATAAGCAGGGCAACCGCGGACTCGCACTCGCCACGTCGCAACCGGTCGGCAAAAGCGACTTGTCTTATTGATTGCGGCAGGCTTTCACTCGCGCTCACAGCCTTGGCCATACAAACATACCGCATCAAATACATAAAGATTCGTGCATCTAAAGATTTATGCATCGAATAACGCCGTTCGGTTTTCACGCCAAACAGAAGCCTGCAACGGATTTTCGCGTACGGGCCGACCTGCTTGAAATATATTCCATGAAGTTCATTTTTCATCGTCTATAGGCTGCTCCGTGCAGCGAATTTCAGAAATAGTCCTATCTTTGTAACACGATTGCGGTATCGGCACATGCATGTTAACCACCGACACCGTAATCGCACCGTTTCCGCTGAATCCCCTAACTGGCAATGACGCGGAAAAGACATACTATACGAGCAGCAGCTTGTGTTCCGTGTTTGAAAATCTACCCAATTCTTAAACCTCTTGGAGCATGCGCTTGCCTGTCGGAGTTGCGTGCGGCGGTTGCCGCCGCGACTACGGCATGGGGGCATTTGTCAAGAGAAGGGTATTGGGTAGTACCTCAAGCACGACGAATCGTTCCCATGCCCTTTTTTTCGGGTTGTCCGCCTATCGCAGGATCCCGGATTTACAGGCATGGAACGGAAACAGCCTACCCCCAATTCCCATGCAAACGCCCGATCACAAACAAGACGAGAAATCCGGCTGGAGCCGGCTCAAACAAGTCATCGACTGGAGCGGCATGTCCGTGAACCGCTTCGCCGGAGCAGTCGGCCTGCAGAGAAGCGAAAGTCTCTACCAGATCAAAAAAGGAAAAAACGGTATCAGCCGCCGCCTCGCCTCCCGGATACTGGAGCATTACCCGCAAATCAATTTCACCTGGCTAATGACCGGTAAGGGGCACATGCTCGCCGAAGAAAAAACCGATTTGTTCAAAATTCCCATTACGTTGCGGCTGACCTCCGAGGAAGCGCACGACCTGCTCGACCTGCTGAAAGAGATGTTGGAAAAACCGGCGCCACCGGATGACCGGCCGCTTTAGTACGCCTGTCTGCATCTTCCCGACCGGTTACCTGCCCCACCCGAAAAGCGCTATTCGGCTTATTTTCAAGTACATTTGAATTTTTAAAAATATTTATTTCTCATACCGGATGCAAAAACGTTTGCGCTATCGATTATTGTAATTATATTGTATTCTACAAACCTATAATACAACCCGATCATGATGAGAAAACTTCTTTTACTGCTCGGCGTCGCTGCGATCGCCGCAGTTGGGTATTGCATGACTACCTATTCAGACGGAGCAAACATCCAACCGACCGACCAAAACACTCAGATTGTTTCGGACAGCAACCAAGCCGCCCAGTCAATCGAAAACCGGCTTTGGTTCTCACTCGAAGACGGAGCGTGGTATCTGAATGCCACTTACCCCGTCGCCACCCATTTGATAATCGATTACAGCGGCTACCCGATCCCCGGCACCCAAGTCGACTTTCCCTACGGATACTCCAGAATCCCGATGAACCTCAGCTCGGCGATAACCGACCTACAAATCGAATTGATAGAACCCCGCTCGGACGGCGTTTACAATTATACTTTCTGATTTGCGATTCTATAGGCAGGCGTCCGATTCCGCCCGGATGCCTACCTGTAAACGGAGAAACGACTGTTTCTCCGTTTTAATTTATCCGGACCTATCTTATTTTGTAACCTGTAACTTACTTTTCTGTGTATGTCCTGCACGACCAGATTACGTAAATCAAATTCTGATTCATCAAAAAAATGAAAATCAGGAAACCGTATCCTACTCCCCCTTTCGGCCGTGCGAAAACACTCGTCGCGCAGGCAACGTTGTATGGATAATAAACCGAAAGCCAGGGAACAGCATGCTGTTCCCTGGCTTTCGGTTTACCTTTTCGGCAAGTAACTGACCTCTCGTCAAAATCACCCTGCGCCAAATTACATCAGTCAAGCTACGCCGATCCGCTGCAATGGCTTGCATCCGAAGCCAACCTCTACAAAACGACCTTGTCGATTTCGTCAAAAGAGAATGGCCGGATCAGGCAGTCGCCCACCCCGTTCATCAGCACGAAATTGACCGATTTGGACTCTTTCTTTTTGTCCAGTTTCAGGGCTTGCAGCAAACGCGGCAGTTCGATACCGGAGGCCAACGGAAGCTCCATTTTTTCCACTACGGTCCGGATTCGTGCGGCATCGGCAGACGAGAGCGTGCGGTTCTGCTCAGACAGCGCGGCGATCATCACCAGACCGATCGCCACCGCCTCGCCGTGCAGGAATTCGCGCGAACTCTTCTCTACAGCGTGCGCGAACGTGTGGCCGAGATTCAGTTTGCGACGGTCGCCACGCTCCTGCTCGTCACGCGCCACAATATCGGCTTTGACATGCACAGCCCTTGTGACCGCGTCAAGCAAAAGGGCCCGGTCTGTGCGGAACTCCTGCAACGTATGCCGCTCGAACAGTTCGAACAAACCCGGATCGGCAATCAGCCCGGCTTTGACGATCTCGGCCAGCCCGGCGCGAAATTCGCGTTCGGGCAAGGTTTGCAGCAACGAAAGGTCGCACAGCACGAAATCAGGCTGGTTGAAGGTGCCCACCATATTCTTGTATCCCTCGAAATTCACGCCGTTTTTGCCGCCGACACTCGCATCCACCTGCGCCAACAGCGTCGAGGCCACGAAGCCGAACGACAATCCGCGCATATAGGTCGAAGCGACGAAACCGGCAATATCGGTCACGATTCCGCCGCCGAAACCGAGGATGAACGTACTGCGGTCGGCCCCGAGCGCCAACAATTCGCCGTAAAGCTTCTGGGCCGTGGCCAGCGTTTTGTTCGTCTCGCCCAATCCGATCAGGCAGTAATCGTACGCGCCGATGATCGGACGGTAGGCATGGAAAACATGTTCGTCCGCAATGACAACCACGCGCTTGCCTTCGGGCAGATAGTTCTCGAGCGAGTTGATCACGTCGCCGATCACGACCCGCGACGGGCTCTTGCCCGGACGTTGAACCTCAATGGTCTGTTTCATATCAATGTTTTTAAAGGCCTATCCACTCGCAAAGATAAATTTTCCCCATTTATTTCGTACCTTTGCAACCGTTAAAAACATCATTATATGCAGAATTTACGCAATATTGCGATCATTGCCCACGTCGACCACGGCAAAACAACGGTGGTTGACAAGATGATCCTCCAGGGGAATCTTTTCCGGGACAATGAGAAGTCAGGCGAACTGATCATGGACAACAACGATCTGGAACGCGAACGAGGAATCACGATCCTGTCGAAAAACGTCTCGGTCGTTTACCGCGACTACAAAATCAACATCATCGACACCCCGGGCCACTCCGACTTCGGAGGCGAGGTGGAGCGGGTACTCAATATGTGCGACGGCGTACTGCTGCTGGTCGACGCGTTCGAGGGCACGATGCCGCAAACCCGTTTCGTACTGCAGAAAGCGCTCGCGCTGGGGAAAAAGCCGATCGTCGTAATCAACAAGGTGGACAAGCCCAACTGCCGCCCCGAAGAGGTGCACGAACAGGTTTTCGACCTGATGTTCACCCTTGGAGCCACCGAAGAACAGCTCGACTTCGTAACGATCTACGGCAGCGCAAAACAGGGCTGGATGTCGCACGTCTGGAAAGAGCGCACGACCGATATCACCCCGCTGCTCGACGCCATCATCGACAATATCCCGGCTCCGCAGGTGGTCGAAGGCACTCCGCAAATGCTGATCACCTCGCTGGAATACTCCCCGTACGTGGGCCGTATTGCAATCGGCAAGGTTACGCGCGGCACCCTGACTTCAGGAATGCCCGTTACGCTGGCCAAGCGCGACGGCGTCACGATGGTCAAAACCCGCATCAAAGACCTGATGGTTTTCGAGGGACTGGGTAAAACCAAGGTGGACAAGGTGGAGTGCGGCGAAATCTGCGCTCTGGTAGGCATCGAAGGCTTCGAGATCGGCGACACGATCTGCGATTACGAGAACCCCGAACCGCTCGAACCGATCGCCATCGACGAACCGACGATGAGCATGCTGTTCACGATCAACGATTCGCCCTTCTTCGGCAAGGACGGCAAATTCGTCACTTCGCGCCACATCAAGGAGCGCCTCGACCGGGAGCTGGAAAAGAACCTCGCACTGCGGGTAGTACCGGGCCCTTCGTCGGACAGCTTCGTCGTTTACGGCCGGGGCGTGCTTCACCTCTCGGTACTGATCGAAACGATGCGCCGCGAAGGTTACGAATTGCAGGTAGGCCAACCGCGCGTGATTATCAAAGAGATCGACGGCAAGAAATGCGAACCGGTCGAAGAACTGACCATCGACCTGCCCGAAGAGGTGGCCGGCAAGGCGATCGAGCTAACGACCAAACGCAAAGGTACGCTTACCGATATGCAGACGATACACGACCGCCAGCGGCTCACTTTCGACATTCCCTCACGCGGCATCATCGGCCTGCGAAGCAACCTGCTCACGGCCACTGCCGGCGAAGCGGTGATGTCGCCCCGGTCCCCGCCTGCCGGATCGTGTCGATCTCCCTCTGTATCATCGTGGTCTGCCCCATCCGGAGCATCGGCTTTAATTCTTCCATGTGCGCCGACCGCCCTGCCGCCAGGATGATCGCGCCTGTTTTCCCATCTGCCATACATATCCCCTTTTCTATCATTCTAACCTTCTTTTAAAAGCATGATATCTCCCGGTGCAATTCCCAGCCGGACGCGGTCTCCGCGCTGATACTGGTTTAGTGAATCACTCTGCTTATAGTCTACCTTCCACCAGATCACCTCGCGTTCCAGTGCATTTTCTTTGTCACCCGCTGCCCCTGCATTTTCCACCGGACGCAGCAAAACATCCCACTCAAATGGCTGGCAGAGTGTGTCCACCCACTCGCACATAAATTCATTCGCACTGCCGCGCGCCGGGTAAAGCTGGTGCGCCCGGATGCCGATATAGACATGCTCCGAGGCAACCGCTTCTTCGGTCTGAAGCGTGAGCCCCCAGTCGAGCGCCTCCACCTCATATTCGCCGATCCGCCGGATCCGGCTGAAGTTTTTACAGCCTGTCAGGCGCGCCGCAGTGACATTTTCCGGTTTCTGGAAAATCGCCCGCGTCTCTCCCTTCATCGCCACCTGTCCGCGGTTTAAGATGATGCTCTTCTCGCAGAACCGATAGACCTCGTCCCGGCTGTGGCTGACCATCAGCACATCGCCCGTGTACCCGCGGAGTACCTCGCGCACCTGGAACTGCAGTTGTTCCTTCAGATAATAATCAAGCGCCGAAAATGGTTCATCCAGCATGATCACATCCGGCTCATAGACGAGAATGCGCGCCAGCGCCACACGCTGCTGCTGTCCGCCGGAAAGCTGCACGG
>OGNC01001384.1_pt1 | contig 11263 bp, 7 predicted proteins | sample 1573311 | NCBI WGS metagenome assembly OGNC01 (sample SAMEA2581889, study PRJEB24529) | metagenome | biome: Human gut stool | place: China | collected 2011
TCTGAGCCTCCACAACCTGCAAGTGATGCTGCCATAAGACCAGCCATTGCGATACATGCAATACGCTTTGATTTCATAGTTTTGTCCTCCTTAAAACCTTCTTTGTTTTTAACTTTATATTAAGTATACATTAATTTATTTTTTAGTCATCACTCATACTTGTTATTAATCACCATATCTTGTATTTTTCGTTAATTTTACCATTATGGTCGCCTTTTTTCAATATCAAATAGACATTTTATCCATACGTTTTTATCTTTAATTAGTATTTTATTGTTTTTTTAGCTAATTAGCCACTAATTTATATCGCTTTTAGCTTGTGATGATTGTTTAATAATTGTATTATTATGGATAGGAGGTGGTTTACATGTTAGCTAAAGAATTAATTTCCTGCACTGTACTGTCAGGTTACAATATTCAGAAAGATATTGACAACGCAAGATTCCACAGTGCGTTCTTTACATATGAAGAATCAATGATTAACGATGGCCTGATTCATCTTCTTGCCAGCGGCGATAATTCTTTTGCTTATTCATGCAGTTATACCTTCTCTTTCATCCCGTGTTACCATTTCTTCTATATATATGAAGGAACTCTTACAGTAACATCAGGCAGCAGCAAATCATCATATTCCAAGAATACAGCCGCGCTTTTTGAGGCAGGATCAGAAATAACATACGCCACGAACGGCAAGTGTCGTTTCTACGAGGCATTCATCCTCGGAGCTCCGCTTCGCCTGTATCACGAGTTTCTCCCCGAATCCATATATTATAAAAAGGACTCTGCCGGAGCCTCTGTACTCTGGAGCCATCTTTCACTGATAAGCAGACTCCAAGGGGAGTTGTCTGCCACCGATATTTTCAGAATTTCCAAATGGTTCAATGATATCCTGACCGAATTATGTGTATTTATTGAAAACTCATCCAAGAAGATGGATTGTGTGCCTTCTTACCTTTTATCGGTAAAGAATCAGATGGATAAAAACTACGCCGAACCGCTGTCGCTTGATGACCTCGAAGCAACTTACAGGATCAGCAGATACAGGATATGCAGAGAATTTTCATTTCACTTCGGTGAATCACCTATGCGCTATCTCAACAGTCGCAGGATCGATGCTGCCAAAAGGCTCCTTCTCACAACAGATCTGTCCGTCCACGAGGTCGGATCCCAGGTTGGAATCGAGAACACAAACCATTTTATAAATCTGTTCAAAAAAGACACCGGTACAACTCCACTGTCTTTCAAGCAGGCTGCACCGGTGTCTATTTCCGATTTGCATTACAATTGATATGTAGTTTTATTATCGTTCCATTATCGTTCTATTCTGGCAACGCTATCCTTTATCACGATTCGTCCATCCACGACAAATATGCCATCAGTATATTTTTCGTTGGATATCTTTTTTATAATCTTATGCAGGGTTCTCTCTGCCATCTCCTGCATATTGATCTCGTATGTGGTCACGCCTATATCGCAGGTTCCAGGATACAAGTAATTATCAAACCCCACAACGGACACATCCTCAGGAACTCTGTAGCCCGCAGCATTGAGTATCTTTATGAGCGTAGCTGCCGCAAGATCACAGTTGCACACAAACGCTGTAGGCATATTCCCCGGAAGTTTGAAGCAGTTCTCCTCGTCAAACTGCCCCGTCTTCACATCTCTGTCCGGAATAACCCAGTCTTCTCTGAGCGGAATATCATGCTCCAGCAATGATTTTACATAACCCAGATATCTGTCAGTTATACTGTTCGTTGAACCTATCGTGCCAACATATGCAATATCTCTATGTCCCATATCATGCAGATAATTAGTCAGCATATAGCTTCCATAGAAACTGTTTGCTATAACCGTGTCTATCGGCCTCGAATTGTCATAGTAATCCACATATTCTATAGGAACCTTGGCTGTCTTCTCCAGCTTTTCCAGGTATTCCTTACCCATGGAACCTACAACAACTATTCCATCAACCTTGTCATCCTCCAAGAGCATAGGCATATCAGCGTTCAATACACTATCTCTAGTAACAAACTCCAGCATAGTAAAGCAGCCTCTTGTCACCGCCTTTTTGTTAAGCACCTGATATAACTGCCAATAGAACGATGGATACTTTCCAAGGTATATCTCTTGAATGAGAACACCAATATTATACTTTTTCTTTGCCGTCTTCTTTCTGATCTCAGATGGTGACTGATATCCCATCTCATCTGCCAACTGTTTGATCTGTGCTCTGAGTTCCTCGCTTACACCCTTCTGATCTGAAAGTGCTTTTGAGACCGTCACGGTACTCACGCCAACAATGGCAGCTATGTCTCCTAATTTTACTGATTTTGCCATAACTAGTCCTTCTCACTTAAATTTTACGTGGTTAAACAACTTAATTTTATTTTATTTTTAAGTTAAACTATTGTCAAGCACAAAGTGATAAAGTCTGCTCATATAATCCCCACGCATATCTTCCACAAGCATCCCGGCATTCATCAGAAGATCTCCCCCATACACTTCGTCCGTGCCATCAAGTCTGTAATCTGCAGCCGCGTAAAGCCCTAAAAGTTTTATCTTTCTGCTGTGCATATTAGGTCTTCCAAGCACCTGAACGTAAGTCACCAATGCCTCACTCTTATCCTTTGCAACAACCATCCAGCAATCATACAGTCCATTTTCCCTGTACGATGCAACCCTATAATAATCACCCTCCCTTACAAGATCATTATATTTATGATACATAGAGACCTGCTCAGGGATCATCGCACGTTCTTCTTCACTTATTTTTGTGATATCGAGCTCATAGCCAAATGTTCCCGCCAGAGCCACATGTGCCCTGGTCATAAAAGGTGTACTCCTTCCAACTGTGTGATTAGGGCAATCCGACACATGGGCGCCCATGGTCGAAAGCGGATATATCAGTTCCGTTCCCTCCTGTATAGAAAGTCTCTCTATGGCATCCGTGTCATCGGAGCACCATATCTGCGGACTGTAGAAAAGCATGCCAGGGTCAAATCTTGCACCACCGCCCGAGCAGTTCTCAAGCAAAAGATCTGGAAAATCGTTAACAAGGCGCTCTTGCAGCTCATATACTCCAAGCACATACCTGTGAGCCAATTCTCCCTGCCTGTCTCCGGTGAATTCTACGCTGCCAATATCCGTGAGCTGTCTGTTCATATCCCACTTAACATACTCAATATTTGCGGATGATATCACGTTATGCACACATTCATACACGTAGTCTCTAACTTCTTTTCTCGAGAGATCAAGCACGTACTGATTTCGCGATAATGTAGCCGCTCTCTCCGGAACCGCAAACGCCCAGTCAGGATGCTTTCTGTAAAGTTCAGAATCAGGAGAAATCATTTCAGGCTCCATCCATATTCCAAATTTCAGCCCCAGCTTATTCACCTCATCAACAAGATGTTTCAAACCGCCCTTGATCTTGTTTTCATTTACAAACCAGTCTCCAAGACTTGTGGCGTCATCATTTCTATGTCCAAACCAGCCATCATCCATGACCAGCATCTCTATTCCATGTTCTGCCGCACTCTTTGCTATCGCAAGGAGCTTATCGGTATCAAAGTCAAAATATGTAGCCTCCCAGTTGTTGATGAGGACAGGTCTCTTCTTGTGAAGATATCTGCTCCTTATCATGTGGCATCTGTAAAAATCATGAAGATTTCTAGTCATCTGTCCAAGTCCATCATGGCTGTATGTAAGCACAACCTCAGGCGCTGTAAATGTCTCTCCAGGCGTGAGCCACCACTCAAATCCCTCTGAATGTATGCCCATGACTGCGCGTATGGAATCAAACTGTGATTTCTCTATCTGTGCGATGAAGTTACCCGAGTACACAAAATGCATTCCATATACATCACCCGTAGTCTGATCTGTACCCTTTGTCATCCATGCCATAAACGGATGGTCCTGGTGGGATGACTCACCGCGGAGAGAGCTTACACTCTGCTTGCCATAAGCTATCGGGCGTCTCTCGATCTGTCTCTCCCTGGCCCATGAGCCGTGGAGAGTGAGCATCTCAAAATCCTCGTCATCCATGTCTATACATGCAGAATATACCTTTGTGAGCCTGATATCCTTATCACCTGCATTTTTCACACTCACACTTCTGGTTATAACATCCTCATCCTCAAACACAGAATATATCAGGTCAACATCAATGCCACATCCCCCATCCATCATATGGACAACGAGAGTCTGAACCTCCTCTTCTCCCGCAAATGATGCCGGAAGGCCACTAATCCCCGGCTTTCCATTTACAATATCGTAATCCACAAATTTCAAATCAACGGTTCTGCTGCCATTTGCGGTCTTTACTGCAATACAACTCTCCCTGTAGTCTCCTATTCCATTTCCGGAATACTCTGTCGGAAATGTGTCCATAAATGAACATCTCTCCCTGTTATTCTTGGACGGAACAAAAGGAGCCTCACACGTTCTCAAAAACTGATCACATTTCTGCGGACGAATCTTCTGTCCATAATATATATGTCCGACAAACCCCTCTTCATCGGCGATTCCGATCCGGTAACTCGTGTTTCTCGTATCAAGTTCAAATATTCTGTTTGTCTCATCATATCTTATGCTCATATGTATCTATAGTCTCCTCGTTTTATTTATGGGTATCACTCTCTGCTTATGTATTCAAGAAATTCAAGTGCAAGATCCATATTCTTGGCATTCTCACCAAATCCCACTGCAGCATCCATTTCATACCAACCGGTATCCTTCACCCAGGAATTATCACCGATCTTTATTCCGACAGGTATCTTCTCACCCGTTTCAATAACCGTTGCATACACAAACGAATCTTTATACTTTTCTTTCAGTTCATCAGTCAGCACCTTATCAAGATCCTGCATATATCCGAACTCTCCAAAACTCATGACAAGGTCTGTGTCGGCAAAGAACACGTCCACCGCATTCGCCATGAATTTGTTCTGCATAAGCTGTAGACTATCCTGGCTCATGGCATCATTCGGATCAGTTGACACGCCGATTCCTGTACTTATACTGACATATTCCTTCTCCGCATCAAGACCGTTTTCACGGAGGAATTCCTCATAATACTCCTTGTCATTCGCCGCGGATCCCTGTTGTGTAGTGTTGACCGCAAGGATATTGAGCGCAGCAGATTCCGCCGTAAAATGTTTTACGACAAGGAATACAACGATGCCAACAACAACAAGTGCAAATAGAGCCTTCGGGGCATAATACTCCAGTATGTATTCCCTTTTCTGCTGTTTGTTCATAAGACTGAGCTTCTGCTTCTCAGACATATGCTCATCCACATCCAAAACGCTCTCCGGCTCTCGCTTCTCTTTTTCATCGGTTTTCTCATCTATGATATGTCCAGCGATACTTTTTACATTTTTCTTTTCTATTTCTTTTTCTATTTCTTTTTCTTTTTCTATTTCTGGCATATGATCTCCTATACTACTCCTATCCGCGTTTACCGCACACCGCAGTTACTTTATACATTGTAGCATTTTTTAGTTAATTTTTGAACAGATTTTTAGCATTTTTAACTATATTTTACTTTTACAAAAGGGACCTCAGCCTCAAAGCCGAGATCCCTCTTGTTCAGCGCATTGGCTGGAAAGTGCATTTGTATGTTAAATTTTGTAGTATATGGAAGGAATGTTTTTATTTTTCGGCAGTAAATTCTGCCATATTTTGTGACTATTTATTTAACAAGCTCCTGCACACATGCTTTCATCTCGTCTATCTTTGACATGGCATTTTTTAGGCTGTTTTCATTCACGCCAAAGTAGAATTTGATCTTTGGTTCATTTCCAGAAGGCCTAACCGCGAACCAGGCATTATTTTCCAGCTCATAGTACAGCACATTTGACTTCGGAAGACCCATGTTCTCCTCCTCACCATCAAGCGGCTTGCGGATTCCGCTCACATAGTCCCTCATGCCGGTAACTTTGATACCTGCAAAGGTCGTAAGTGGATTGTTTCTGAAGTTCTCCATCATCTCCTTAATCTGTGCTGCACCATCTACACCCTTTAGAGTTATCCCAAACGCACCTTCAAAGTAATAGCCATATTTGCGGTAAACCTCTTCCATGGCATTACAGATGGTTTCTCCCTGCAGCTTATAAAATGCTGCTATTTCACATAAAATGACAACGGCTGCGCAGGCGTCCTTGTCACGAGTGTAGTCTCCTACCAAACATCCAAAGCTCTCCTCCATTCCGAAGATGAACTTGTATGTGTTGTTCTTCTCAAAGAGAAGTATCTGCTCACCTATGTACTTGAATCCTGTGAGTGTCTCTATATATTTCAGATTGTAATTCTCTGCTATAGCCTTTGTAAGATTGGTGCTGACAACCGTATTACAGATAGCTCCGTTTGCCGGCAGCTTGCCGACTGCCTTCTGCTCGCGGCATACATATTCTGCTATCAGGGCACCTGTCATATTGGCATTGAATCGGACATATGGATATGCAGGATCATCTGCAAATTCCGTGTCCTTCCAGATTCCCGTGCTGTCCTTGACGTATATTCCAAGTCTGTCTGCATCAGGATCTGTGGCCATGATAACGTCCGCATCAACCTTCTTTGCCAGTTCTATTCCCATGGCAAATGCTGATGGTTCCTCCGGATTTGGTGACTTGACTGTACTGAAGTCTCCGTCAGGAACAGTCTGCTCCTCTACAACATATACGTGCTTGAAGCCAAGTCTCTTGAGCACTTCCCTTACAGGTACATTTCCTGTTCCATGAAGTGGTGTGTATACTATCTTGATATCGTCTGCAACCTTCGGAATGATGTCGCCGTGGATGGTCTGCTTTATGAGCGCCTGATAGTAGTTCTCATCAACACTTGCAGGAACCATACAGAACAGACCGTCCGCGATAGCCTTGTCCTTGTCCATGGTCTTGACATCCTCATATCTCTCTACATCCGCCACATGCTTCAGGATATCCTGATCCTGAGGGGATACGATCTGGCTGCCGTCCTCCCAGTACACCTTGTAGCCGTTGTACTCAGGTGGATTGTGGCTTGCTGTTACCACGATTCCGGCTATACATCCAAGCTCCCTTACTGCAAATGAAAGCTCCGGTGTAGGGCGGAGTGCATCAAACACATAAGTCTTTATGCCATTTGCATTGAGGCACAGAGCTGATGCCTCTGTGAACTCTGCTGACATATTTCGACAGTCATGTGCAATTACTACACCTCTCTTAGCAGCCTCAGGGCCAACCTCAAGTATGTATTCTGCAAGTCCCTGTGTTGCCTTTGTAACTGTATATATATTCATTCTGTTGGTTCCAGCACCCATGATTCCGCGCATTCCGCCGGTTCCAAATTTCAAATTCTTGTAGAATCTGTCCTGGATCTCTTTGTCATCATCTGCGATACTTCTAAGTTCTTCCTTGGTCTTCTCATCAAAGCAGTCTGACTCAAGCCAGAACTTGTATTCGTCCATGTAACTCATCTTTTTTACCTCCACCTTGTAATTATTTTTAGTCGCGACCGCGATCTTCGAACCTATTTTCTGCTGACATTTATTTGCCAACCATTCCGTTTCTTACCAATCATCCTGTTTTATGAGAACATCGCCTTCACATTTGCTGCAAGCTCGTCGAGCTGCTCTGCCGCATCCTCCTGAGAGCTTCCCTTTACCCCGAGGTAGAACTTGATCTTCGGTTCTGTGCCTGAAGGTCTCACAAGGAACCACGCGCCATCCGCAAGCTGGTAATATATCATGTTGGACTTTGGAAGAACTGCCGCTTCGGATTTGCCTGTTGCGGCGTCTGTCTCTGTTCCAAGCTTGTAGTCGTAGATCTTCTCCACACTGTAAGCGCCGACCTTCCGGACCGGATTATCTCTCAAAGTCTGAATCATAGACTGTATCTTTGCAGCGCCCTCACGTCCGTCAAACTTCATAGTCTGAACCTTCTCCTTGTAGAATCCATATTCCTGCCATAGCTCAACCATTCTGTCCCACAGAGTCATTCCACGGTTCTTGTAGTATGCCGCAGCCTCACAGAGAAGCATCAGCGTTCCAACCGAGTCCTTGTCCCTTGCATATGTGCCAGGCAGACAGCCAAATGTATCCTCAAGCCCGAACACATAATTGTGTTCACCTGTCTGCTCGTAAGCTCTCATTCTCGATGCTATATTCTTAAATCCGATCAGGTTGTTGCAGTCACAGAAGGTGTCGTACTTCTTACATATCTCCTTGACCATATTGGTGATAACAACCGTAGTTACAATCGCCGGATTCTCAGGCAGTCTTCCGCTCCGGGATCTCTGCATCAGCACGTAATCACAAAGGATCGCACCGAACATATTGCCCGTAAATTCTTTATATTCATTATTCTTGCTGTCATATCCATACATCCCAAGTCTGTCCGCATCAGGATCTGTGACAAGTATAAGCTCGCCGCCGACCTTCTTCGCCAGCTCAAGACTCAGGGCATACGCCTCTGCGCCCTCAGGATTTGGGGACTTTACAGTTGGGAAATTACCATCCTGAACAGCCTGCTCCTCAACGACATGTACATCCTTGAAACCAAGCTCGCTGAGAACTCTTGTAACAGGCTTAAGGCCTGTTCCGTGAAGCGGAGAATATACGATCTTCAGATCTCCCGCCTTCTGGATCTCCTCCGGATTCATGACAAGCTTGTGAAGCTCTCCTATATATGCGTCATCAATCTCCTGACCGATCACATTCAACAGTCCTGCATCTATTGCAGCGTCCTTGTCCATAGTCTTAACCATGGAGAAATCTTCTATATTGTTGACCTCTGCAATGATCTCCTTATCCTGTGGAGATACGATCTGGGCCCCGTCATCCCAGTAAACCTTGTATCCGTTGTATTCCGGCGGGTTATGGCTGGCTGTTACGTTAATACCTGCCACACAACCAAGGTAACGGACTGCAAAAGAAAGCTCTGGTGTTGGACGAAGAGACTCAAACACATATGCCTTGATACCGTTTGCTGCCAGACACAAGGCTGCTACATCTGCAAACTCTGGTGAACAGTGTCTGGAATCATAGGCAATCGCAACACCCTTCGCCTGCTTCTTACGCTGTTTGATATAATTTGCAAGTCCCTGTGTTGCCTTTGCAACAATATAATTATTCATACGGTTTGTTCCGGCACCAATGATGCCTCGCAATCCAGCTGTTCCGAATTCGAGATCCATGTAGAAACGCTCTTTGATCTCTCTCTCGTCATCCTTAATTGCTGCCAGCTCCTGTCTTGTCGCCTCATCGAAAAACGGGTTTGTCAGCCATTCTTCATAAACCTTTTTGTAATCCATGTCCATGATGTTCCTCCTACTATTTAGTCCAGCACGGATATCAGATCCGCGTAGCTATATTCATCGTCTTTGCCGTTATCTTCGGCTTGTATTGTATAACTTTTTATCAAATAACCGGCTTTGTATAGCGTGATCGTATGTGTTCCCGCTGTCTTCCTGATCGACACCGGTGCGATTCCGACATAATCGCCGTCGAAATATACGCCCACACCTTCCGGTTTTTTAATCGTAATTTTATTACCCTGCTCCGCGGACTCCGTCGTCTGCCCACTCTGCGTCGTCGCAGTGGTCGTCTGTGATCCCTGTGTCGTTGCAGTCGTCTGCGTCGTAATCTGCCCGGATGCAGTTGTCTGTCCCTCCTGCGTCGTTGCCTCAGTCGTATCTTCCGTTGTCTCTTCGGTCGTTTCCTGCTGCAAGGTTACGCGCAAGGTTTTCATCGTCTCTGTGATTTTAAAGCTTCCACGGAAGCTGTCATAGCCATCCGCTGTAATGCTTAATTCATGATCGCCGTACAATCCGGTATACGTCCGGTTCGCGATCACCTCTCCATCAACCTTGATGACTTCATTCGCATCCTCCGGCGTCACAGCAAACGTTACCGTTCCGGATGGAATTGCAATATCTGAGATATCTACATTTAACTCGCGATCCTTTGTCACACGGATACTCTTCTCTCCGGAATATCCATTTTTACTGATACGAAGTGTATAATCGCCTTCCCCGACTGCTACCAGCATATCTGCAGTAACTGGAACAATCACATCTTTTCCAATCTCTACAAATCCGCCAACATATGTCCCCTGATTTAACAGCCGGACATACCCGTGCCCCTTCGTAATGATCACGGACACCAGATTGCCATTCCACAAGGACAGCGTCACCTCATCCTCTGTGTTTACATCCACGAGAGAAAGCGCCTGATCCCCATCAAATACCTGTGCATAATCCGATACCGGGAAACGATTTCCATTATAGACAGCGGTATGGTCATCCTGCCGGTACAGGAACTTCTTAATCTGTGTATATGTCTTCACCTTCGCATTCTTCGCGATACTGACCAGCTTCTCTGTATCCATATAATACACGATATCCACGACATTTCCACAGGCAACATTGTCAATGCCGATATCCGCGCCCTTCGTATCTGTCACGCGTACACCGCCATGATACTGCAATGTTATATCTGTACCATCCAGCACCGATACAAAATGCATCTGATTATTTTCCATGTCCATGCTCGTTATGATTGCCGTCATGGAAGCCTCTTCATGATCTGCCGTGACTTCCTCCGTGTTCTCATAGACCTTGACATCATTCTTCTTTTTTTGCCCACAGCCCATGAACACGAACGCAAGCATCAACACAACGATTCCATATTGTATCTTCCGCTTATCCATAAAACCACCTTAACTTCTGCTGACGGTGATCGTCTTAGAATCTGCAAAGTCAATGATCAGGTCTCCCTGTTCCATATAGCCTGCCTGCCCAGCCTTCTCCAACGCCTGCGATTCCTGTTTAATAACACCAAACGCTTCGTCCATATTGATATAATCATCTGCCACTTTCACCATACGGTTTGTCAGCCAGTCTTTGTACGACATATGGCTTTCTGTATAGTAAAAATTCGTATCAATCCCCGTTGTATCATTCCACGAACCGGCATGATAATCGGCAAGATCGATCAGGTATCGCGCATAGGACGCCGCTGCTTTCACCTTTCCCACTGTATTTTTCAGGTTCAATTTATTTCCTACCATGATCGCACCGACGGTATCTGCTACATAATCGCCCTCCAGATCGTTTTGTACGAAATAGCTGTAATGCGACAGGATATAATCAATATGATATTCGTCCTCATATTTTTTATTGCTGACCTGTGTTTTTTGCGTGTTCGCATTTAAGACGGACACGCCACTGATTTCATCATACGCCTCCATCTCCGTTGCATCAGTTCCCGTCGCATCTGCCTGTT
>OGNC01001388.1_pt1 | contig 11237 bp, 8 predicted proteins | sample 1573311 | NCBI WGS metagenome assembly OGNC01 (sample SAMEA2581889, study PRJEB24529) | metagenome | biome: Human gut stool | place: China | collected 2011
CATCCATGGTGGTATCCAGAACGTGCAGAATGGCCTGATGAATGATGATCTCCATGGGAGTTACCTCGTTTTTATAAGAATCTCTTTGGCATACAGTATAGCACAGCCCGGCCCAAAAGGCGAGAGCACATCTTGTAAACCGCCTGCAGGAATGCTACAATAAGGACAGAAAACCACGCAGGAAAGGGGACAAAAACCATGGAATTCCGTGATAAGCCAATGGAAAACCTCATCCGCCTTCAGGAAAAGGATATCTGCAAAAATGCCCGCGCGCTGCTGCTGGACGGTGAGAGCATCGTGGGTGCCTACAAGACGGTGCGCGATCAGGTGATCTTTACCACCCACCGCATCATCATGGTGGATATGCAGGGCGTTACCGGAACCCGGCAGCAGATCTTTGTGCTGCCGTACCGCAAGGTGCTGCACTTCGGGATCCAGACGGCAGGCTTTGGCGACCCGATGCAGGCATCGCAGCTGACCGTCTGCTTTGCGGACGCACACGAGGCAAAGTTTGGCTTTATCGGCCAACAGGAACTGTTTGCGGTCGCCAACGCCATCAGCCGGTGCATCCTGTAAATAACTCCTTTAAAACAGCAGGCTCCCCGCCCGAGACCGGACAGGGAGCCTTTTGCTGTATATGAAATAGGAGAATGGCAGAATTAGCATCGGCTTGTTTTGCGCACCAGCTGTTCGTGCATGAATACCATGAGCACCAGCAGTGCCAGCAGGTAAAAAGGGAACAGTGCCGGAGTGATGTTGTTTGCCAGCAGGCCGAACAGCGGCGGCATGACCAGATTGCCGACATAGGCGCTTGCCATCTGGATGCCGATCACAGCCTGCGACCGGTCCGCGCCGAAGTGGTCCGGCGTGGAGTGGATGATGCTGGGGTAGATGGGCGCACAGCCCAGACCAACGAGGATGAGGCCGGCCAGCGAGAGCGCCTGCGGCCCCGGCAGAAGCAGGGCGGCCACACCCACGGCCAGAACGGTCTGCCCCAGGCGGATCATCTGGGTGTCGTTGAACCGGAGGGTGACGAAGCCGCAGAAGCCGCGCCCCACCGTGATGCCCAGATAGAACAGGCCCGCAAAGGCAGCGGCCGTGTCGGCTGGGACGCCCTTGCTCAGTGTGAGGTAGCTGCTGGCCCAGAGGCCCGCCGTTGTTTCGAGGCCGCAGTAGCAGAAGAAGCAGAGCATCACTTCCCGCGCACCGGGGATGGCCAGGATCTGGGGCAGCGTCAGCGGCCTGGCCGGGGTGCCGTCCGCGCTTGCGGCGGCCGGGCTGCCTTTCCAGAGCGGCAGGCTCAGCACCAGAACGGCTGTGATGCCGACCTGGATGAGGGCTACGATGCGGTAGCCACCGTTCCAGCCCTGCCCGCCGGTCAGGGCCAGGCTCATCAGCACCGGGCTGATGATGGTGCCCACGCCCCACATGCAGTGCAGCCAGCTCATGTGGCGGCTCTCGTAGTGGAGGGCAACGTAGTTGTTCAGGGCAGCGTCCACGCTTCCGGCACCCAGCCCGTAGGGGATGGCCCAGAGGCAGAGCATCCAGAACGCGCTCGCCGCCGAGAAGCCGAACAGCGCCGCCGCCGTCATCGCCACACTGAGGGCCGTGACCTTGCCGGTGCCCAGCGCACGGGTCAGCCGGTCGCTGCACAGGCTGGAAACGATGGTCCCACAGGAGATGATCATCGAGACGATGCCTGCGTAGGACACCGGCACCCCGAAAGCGGGGTAGAGGTTCGGCCAGGCGGAGCCGAGAAGCGAATCCGGCAGGCCGAGGCTGATGAACGCCAGGTAGATGACCGGCAGAAGAAGCTGTGTCATGGGTTGCGTTCCTCCCGTTTCGGTGTTATACTGGACTCGCGGCCTCTGATGAAATAATACCACGAAACCAGCGGCTGTGGTAGGAGAAAACCTGAAATTTTGTACAACAAAACCGGCATTGATAAAAAATGTTCAAAGATTTGCGGAAAGGAACTGGTCAATATGGCATATCGAACGAGCTGCGCAACAATCGTCCATGAGGGCGGCGTCCACTGCAAACCGGACATCGTGGCTGACGCCGAAGGGCGCGAGCTGGTGCAGCACGGCAGTGCGCTGTTTCCCATCGCCTGCTACGCCGAAGACCTGGCCAGCTACTCGGTGGCGTGGCACTGGCATGAGGAATTTGAATACATCCTCACCATACAGGGCCCCCTCCATGTGGATGTGAACAAGACTCGCCTGACGCTGCAGACCGGGCAGGGCGTCTTCCTCAATTCGGGGGCGCTGCACTCGGTGGAGCAGGCGGAGGGCACGGCCCTGCTCCACTCCGGCGTCTTTCAGCCCCGGCTGGTGGGCGGCATGGACACCATCTTCTGGCAAAAGCTCATCCGACCCCTGCTGCAGCCCGGTGCCCCGGCGTTTTTTCTGCTGGACGAGGCGGTGCCCTGGCAGAAACAGGTACTCATCTTCCTGCGGGACGCCTGGAAAGAGGTGGCGGACGAGCCGTTCGACTATGAGAACCGGGTGCGGTATCATCTCTCGGCGGCGCTGCGGCTGCTGAGCACCCAGTGCGTGGGCGGCAAGACCAAAGTCTCGGAGCAGGAGCAGATCGCCTCGGAGCGGATGAAGCGGATGCTTCGCTACGTGGAGGAGCACTACGCCGAGGAGCTGACGGTGGAGAAGATCGCGGCCTGCGTGGCCCTGAGCGAGAGCGCCTGCCTGCGCAGCTTCCGGCAGCTGCTGGGCATCACGCCCATCCAGTACGTCAAGCAGTTCCGGGTGGAAAAGGCCGCCGAGCTGCTGCGCTCCACCCGGCTGAAGACCGGCGAGATCGGTCTGGAATGCGGCTTCTCGGACGGCAGCTACTTTATTAAAACGTTCCGGGAGATCAAGCACTGCACCCCCCGCGAATACCGCACAAAATTCTGTTGAGATCTGGAAAAGGAAAAAACCGGAAGACAAAGTGTGCATAACCAAACAGCCGGGAGGCGTTCCGAAACGGAAGCCTCCCGGCTGTTATGGTTCAGAGGGTCTTATTGCAAAAGGCTGCTGGAATCGGTGCCGCCGACCGTCAGGCGGGCCTGGATCCCGTTGTGCGTCCAGAGGATGTCGGCTTCATCGACCCCAAGATTCAGAAGTGCGTCGATGGAGACCGAAGTCGGACGGTACAGCAGTGTGCAGAAACGGATGGTTTCTACCCCCTGCGCTTTGAGCGTCCGGAGGGTCTCCATGGTGAGATGTGCGGTGGCCACAATGCTGTTGGTGCGAATGGTAAGGACCTTGCCTTGGACATTCTGTGTGCAGGTGTGCGTGATCTGCTTTTCCAGCGCATTGGTGACGGAAAGCCCCTCTACCGTAACGAGATACTCTGCATCCGAGGCGGTCAGCTCTTCGGCCGGAGCGGAAGTCGAGACCGCACCCGACGGCTCAGAGGGCTGCTCCGGGTTAGGGTTGGGATTCTCCGGGTTGGGGTTGGGATTCTCTGGGTTGGGGTTAGGCTGCTCCGGGTTGGGGTTAGGATTCTCCGGATTGGGGTTGGGATTCTCCGGATTGGGGTTGGGATTCTCCGGATTGGGGTTGGGATTGGGTTTCTCCGGGTCAGGTTTCTCCGGCTTTTCCGGTTCAGTGGGCTGGTCACCCTCTTGGGTGAGATCCTTGCCGTCCGAATCCCTCCGTGTGATGACAGCGCCTACTGGCAAACCGGCAAACTTCCGTTCTCCGGTCAGTGCATCGCCAATGGCAATTGCATCGTTATCGGCAAGTTTTCCGCCTGCGGTGGCATCAATGGTCACTTTGCCTTCAATGGTGATAGCGGCAGGGGCTTTTTCTTCCGGATCTTGCGGGTCGTTCTCATAAACGCTGCCGCTGCCGATGGCCGCGCCGCCGGAAAGTCCATCATCCGAAGCCTTGCCGCCTTTTGCGGTGATGTTGGGGGAACCGGCCTCGGTGCCCTTGATGGAAATCTTATTTCCAGTTTTATTTCCGGTTCCGTCATCGTCCGGTTCGGATTCTGCGCCGCCGCCGATGCCGGCTGCACCAATACCGCCCTGTGCATTCTGGATGGTGACCTTTCCTTCAATGTCCACATCGCCAAGGCTGCCCGCGCCGCCGCCGATACCGGCACCTTCGTCGCCGCCCGTTGCATTCTTGATCTCTGCGTTGCCTTTGATGGTCACATCGCCAAGGCCAAGAGCGCCGCCGCCGATGCCAGCACCATTGTTGCCGCCGGTCGTGTTCTCAATGGTGGGGGTTCCTTCAATCAACACCGTCGTGCTGCCATAGACACCGCCGCCGATGCCTGCGCCGCCATCGCCGCCCTGCGCATTTTTGATCGTTGCGTTATCTTTGATGGTTACAGTGCCGGTACTCTTCCAACCACCGCCGCCAATACCGGCAGACTGTACGCCGCCAGTAACAGTTTCAATCGTTGCATTGCCGGAAATTGTCACATCGCTTTTACTGGAGTAACCGCCGCCGATGCCGGCACATCCGCCGCCGCCGCTCGCTTTTTCAATAACAGCGCCGCCAGTAATGGTCACAGTTGCATTACCGCCAGAACCACCGCCGCCGATGCCTGCTCCGCCAATAGCATCCGGCCGCTCCGACGGGTCCGTTCCGCCAATGGCATTGATTGTTCCGCCGGAAATGGTAATGTCGGCATCACCGCCAGAACCGCCACCGCCGATACCAGCGCCATCGAGGCCGCCCGTCGCGGTAATGCTGCCACCAGTAATCTCGATTTTACCGGCGTCTTTCATATTTCCGCCGCCAATGCCCGCACCGCCGAAATCGCCCGTGGCAGTTAATTTTCCATCGTTGTCGGTATCTGTGATGGTCAGTTTTCCGCTGGTTTCATTTCCCTCGGCATCAGTCTCTTTGTTGTGTTGCAGACCGGCATACCAGTTGCCGCCGGTCAATGTGTTGTCACCGTTCAATTCGATGTTGGTATTGCCGCTGCCGGTCACATCCACAGCGGCCTGGCCTGTCGAGCTGGCGTTGATCTCCACATTATCCAAGGTGACATTGGCCGTCTGGTCTTTGTCTGCGTCGATGGTGACCGTGTTCCCCGTGCTTGTGCCGGTGATGGTAATGTCGTTGTCCAGACGATCTTTGATGTATCCGCTGCTGTCGCTGACGTATTCCTTTTGGTTCTCATCATTCCAGTTCCACTGGCTGATGAGATTGCCGCCTTCCGTAGCATGGATATCAATGGAGCCGCTGACAATATCATACGTAGCGGCAAAAGCAGGAAGGGTCATGCCGGTCATCATGGCACAGGCGAGAGCGAGGGCTGTGATCCGTTGTGCGGCAACGCGGGGAGGGGGAGATGCCTTTTTCTTGCCGAAAAGCACCGGAACATGCCCCAGGACGCGCATGGCGAGTCTGCGATAAGAGACCATTGAGAATACCTCCTGTTACATATATTCTATAATATATTGGAACCGGACAGGGCGGTGCGCCGCCGTCCCTTCCAACTCGTACCACAACATGGATTGAGGAACCAGAAAACAGAGGTTGCCTGCTAAGCTAAATATAGCACGGGGGGGTAAACGCAAGACTTTTCTGCGTGAATGGGTGCATTTCCTGCGTGAAACACGTAAAATTTCCAGAAATTCCCTTTTTGCGATCCTTCACGCAAGCAACGTCGAGCCGGATGTTTTTTGGGCAGAAAGGGCTAGGCGGCAGAAAACGGGCCGGAACAAAACAGCAGCAGCCGGGAGGCATGAAAAAGATCTGCAAAAACGGAAAAAACCGACCGCAGAATCTTGACGAATGAAGACAAACATGATAGAATAAAAAAGTAGTCAGGGAGCCGCGCGAACGGCGGCTGGACTGCGATGCAAGATCTACTGAATTGAATATTCTCGGCAAAGCAGTCGAAAGGCTGTGACGCAAAGCTATAGGGCCTGTAAAATGGCAGCCAGTTGCTTCTCAAATCGGGCACGATGTGTACCCGTCTTTTGAGCGACCTTCATCTGAACAGCAGGTGTCGATTTGCCGAGTTTGTCTTGACAAATCGACACCTTTTTCATTTCATGGGGTCACGCAAAAGAGGAATGCCCGATGCAGGAAACCGGCGAGGGCGAGAACCTCGGCTGGGGCAACCAGTGGGTGCAGCTCTTCGTCTGAGCGAGAGCGCTTTCAAAATGACATCTCCGTGCTTCAAATAAATCCGGGGAAGGCCCGACACGAGCAATGCTTGTGTCGGGCTTTTTCTTTGCCCGGATTTATGGTATACTGTTTTGCAAGGAACACCACAAACAGGAGGAGTCAGCGTGGAGGATTACCGCACCATCCGGGGCACAGCCATCGGCGAATATGAGGAGAAGAAGAGCCGCTTCATTGCGCAGCTCGCGTTTGCAGACAGCGAGGAAAAGGCCGTGGCCTTTCTGGAGCAGGTGCGCGCGGCCAACCGCACCGCGCGGCACAACGTTTACGCCTACCGCCTGCGGGAGGGCAACCGGGAGCGCTACTCCGACGACGGCGAGCCTGCCAAGACCGCCGGGACCCCGGCGCTGGAAGTGCTGCAGCACAGCGGCCTGACCGACCTCATCGTGGTCGTGACCCGGTACTTTGGCGGGGTGCTGCTGGGCACGGGCGGCCTCGTCCGCGCCTACACCACCGCGACCGCCCGCGCACTGGAAAACGCCGAGGTCGTCACGGTGCGCAGCGTGGTGGAGCTGGAAGTGACGGTGGACTACGCACTCTACGAGCGGGCTGCTCTGCTCATCCACGCCGCCGGGGCCAAACTCGCCGACCCGCAGTTCACCGACCGCGTGACCCTGCACTGGCAGATGCCGGAGGGCACCGAGCCGCTGCTGCTGGAACAGCTGCGGGAGCTGACGCGGGGCGGGGCCGAGGTGAGCGTCTCGCAGCCGTTCTACGCGCCGTTCTGATGCCCCTCTTCGTCTCGCATTCGCTCGTCCGCTCCCCCGAAGTGGGAGCCATTGGCAGTCGGATGCAGGGCTGCTGCGCTCTGGGTGCACCAGCACCGAGAGATTTTTATAGGATAATTTTGGACAGGACAGGAAGATTCCCCCTTCGACAGAGCAATTCTGCTACAATAGCTGCGGGCGCAGCTGCGCTGGGAAGGGGGCAGGAACCAGCATGAAAGTGAGGGATACCGGATGGATGTACGCCAGCGTACCGAAGAGATCGAGCGGCTGACCTTTGCCCCCTGGGCAACCTTCAGCGATGCAAGCCGGGGCCGGGCCCGACCGGAGCCGCAGGACCCCATCCGCCCGGTGTTCCAGCGCGACCGAGACCGCGTGATCCACTGCAAGGCGTTCCGCCGCCTCAAGCAGAAAACGCAGGTCTTCCTCTCGCCGGAGGGCGACCTCTACCGCACCCGGCTGACCCACACGCTGGAGGTGGCGCAGATCGCCCGCACCATCGCCCGCGCCCTGCGCCTGAACGAAGACCTGACCGAGGCCATCAGCCTGGCGCATGACCTGGGCCACACGCCCTTTGGCCACGCAGGGGAGAGCGCACTGGACAAGCTCTGTCCGGATGGCTTCAAGCATTACCGCCAGAGCCTGCGGGTAGTGGACAAGCTGGAACAGAACGGCCGGGGCCTCAACCTGACCTGGGAAGTGCGGAACGGCATCATCACCCACACCAAAGGCACCTGGGCGGCGACCCCGGAGGGCCGCATCGTCCGGATGGCGGACCAGATCGCGTTCGTCAACCACGACATCGAGGATGCCGTCCGTGCCGGGGTGCTGGACCCGGCGATCCTGCCCAGAGAATGCACCGCCGTGCTGGGCGAAACGAAATCCCGGCGCATCACGACCATGATCCAGAGCATCCTCGCCCACAGCGACGGCGATGTGGCCATGGGCGCGGAGGAAGAGGAAGCCTTCCTTGCGCTGAAGGATTTCATGTATGCCAATGTCTACAATGACCGCACCGCCAAGCGCGAAGAGCAGAAAGTGGAAAAGGTCCTCACGGAACTGTACGAATACTACCTGACCCACATCGACCAGATGTCCAACTTCTATTTGCAGCTGGCCTATCAGGAGGGCCGTGACCGCGCCGTGACCGATTACATCAGCGGCATGAGCGACGAGTTCGCCATCCGGACCTTTGAGGATGTGTTCGTGCCCCGCAAGTGGCACGTGTTATAAAAGGAAGCAGGAAAAAAGAGCCATGATCCCACACGAGTACATTGAAGAGCTGAACCGCCGCACCGACATCGTCGATCTGGTGGGCAGCTATGTGCAGCTGAAACGGAAGGGCCGCCTCTATGGCGGCCTGTGTCCGTTCCACAGCGAGAAGACCCCCTCGTTCTACGTCTACCCGGACACCCAGAGCTTTTACTGCTTTGGCTGCGGGGCGGGCGGCGATGCCATCAGCTTCGCCAAAAAGATCAACAGCATCGACTACGGCGAGGCCGTCAAGATGCTGGCGGCCCGCGCCGGGATGCCGGAACCGCAGGAGGACGACAAGACCGGGCGGATGCGCAGCCGCATCCTCTCGATAAACCGCGAAGCGGCCCGCTTCTTCCACGCCTGCCTGAATTCGACGGTCGAGGAGGCCCGGCAGGCCCGCGCCTACTGGCGCCGCCGCGGGCTGGACGACAAGACTATCGTGCGGTTCGGCCTCGGCTATGCCCCCAACGATGGGCAGGCCCTCTATCAGTTCCTGCGGGATAAGGGCTACAACCAGCAGGAGCTGGACGCCAGCGGCCTGTTCAAGCGCAGCGCTTCCGGGCGCATCTACTGTTTGTTCTGGAAGCGGGTCATGACCCCCATCTTCGACCTGCGTGGCAACATCATCGCGTTTGGCGGGCGTGTGCTGGATGACTCCAAGCCCAAATATGTCAACAGCCCCGAAACGCTGGTCTACCACAAATCCGAGACGGTGTTCGCGCTGCAGATCGCCAAAAAGAGCGCGTCCCGCCGGTTCGTCCTCTGCGAGGGCTATATGGATGTCATCAGTATGCAGCAGGCGGGCATCGACACCGCCGTCTGCGCCTGCGGCACGGCCCTGACGCCGGAGCAGGTGCGGCTCATCAGCGAGTACGCCGATGAGGTCATCCTGAGCTACGACTCCGACGAGGCGGGCCAGAAAGCCACCCTCCGCTCACTGGAACTGTTCCGGAACAGCACGGTGCGGGTGGGGGTGCTTCAGATCCCCGGCGCAAAGGACCCGGACGAGTACATCAAGCGCTATGGTGCCGACCGCTTCCGCACCCTGCTGGACGGCGTGGGCAACGCGCTGGATTTCCGGCTCAAGCGCCTGCGGGATCAATACGACCTGACCCAGGACGCCCAGCGGCTCGAATACATCCGCGATGCCGTGGATCTGCTGGCCGAGCGCTCCAACCCCACCGAACAGGAGGTCTACGCCGGGCGGCTGGCCGAGGAGACGAACATCTCCAAGACCGCCATCCTGACCCAGCTGGGCACCGCCGTCAAAAAAGCGGGCAGCAAGCGACGACGGGAGGAGAACCGCTCCCGCCTGCACTCCGGTGAGATGGATCAGATCAATGTTCCTTACAGCGCAGGCGGCTCGCAGGCGCTGGGTGTGGCCTCGGCCGAGCAGCGGCTGCTGGCGGCACTGCTGCGGGAGCCCAGCTACATCCCCAGGGTGCGGGCCGCACTGCCGGCGGAAAAGTTCCTCCTGCCCCAGCAGAAGGAGCTGTACCAGGCCATGCTGGACTGTCAGGCGCAGGGCATCGAGGTCAGCCTTTCCACCCTGCGCGGCTTTGTGCAGAGTGAAGAGGCCCTGAATGAGCTGAGCCGCCTTGCGGCACAATACAGCGATGTCAACTGTACCACCGAGGATATCAACTTTTATCTGGAACGCATCGCCCGCGGCATCCCGATCGCGAAGAAGGCGGCCCAGATGTCCAATGAAGACTTAGAGCAGTATCTCCAGTCGATGCGAGAAAAGAAACAGGGAACTCTCCCTGCAGAAGACTGAGCGCTCCCTTTCCTCCCGGCTGGAGCTGGAAGGAGAAGGAATCATGCGGAAATTGTCGCAGACGGAAGAACTTGCAAAGATTTTGGCGAGCCGTGCCCGGCACCACCTTCTGACGCCGGAGCAGGTCAGCCGCGCCATGGAAGAGCAGGAGTACGATGTCGCCGGGCTGGACGCGCTGTATGAGGCGCTGGAGGCCCGCGGCATCCGGGTGGAGGAAGAGGGCGCCGACCTCCCGCTGCTGGACGATGCCCAGATCGGCCGACTGGAACATGAGCTTTCTGCCGAGGGCGTGGCGCTGGACGACCCGGTGAAAGCCTATCTGAAGGAGATCGGGCAGGTGCCGCTCCTCTCGGCAGAAGAGGAACAGACGCTGGCCCGTGCTGCCAGAGCAGGGGATGCGGACGCCCGCCGACGCCTCAGCGAGGCGAACCTGCGGCTGGTGGTCTCGGTGGCCAAGCGCTACGCGGGCAGGGGGCTGCCCTTCCTCGACCTCATCCAGGAGGGCAACCTCGGCCTGATGAAGGCAGCGGAAAAGTTTGAGCCGGACAGGGGCTTCAAGTTCTCCACTTACGCGACATGGTGGATCCGGCAGTCCATCACCCGTGCCATTGCCGACCAGGGGCGGACCATCCGCATCCCGGTGCATCTGGTGGAGCACATCAACCGGGTCCGGAAGACGGCAGGGGAGCTGCTGCGGAAGAATGGCCGCGAGCCCACGGCGGAGGAGATCGCCGTCCGGCTGGAGATGGAGCCGGACCGGGTGCGGGAACTGCTGCAGCTGGCACAGGAGCCGGTCAGCCTGGAAACGCCGGTGGGCGAGGAAGAAGACGCCCACCTCGAAGATTTCATTCAGGATGAAGAAGCCGGGATCCCGGTGGATGAAGCGGGCCGCCAGCTGCTCCGCCGGGAGTTGATGAGCGTGCTCAAGAGTCTGACGCCCCGCGAAGAGCGGGTGATCACACTCCGCTTCGGCCTCGACGACGGCCGGCCCCGCACTCTGGAAGAGCTGGGGAAGGAGTTCAACGTCACGCGGGAGCGCATCCGCCAGATCGAGGCAAAAGCCCTCCGCAAGCTCCGCCATCCCAGCCGGGCCAAACGGCTGCGGGATTATCTGGAATAAAGCTCCCGAAGGGGCACCCATCACGCCGGGTGCCCCTTTCTGCTGCCCGGAAGCACAAGAGCAAACCTGTACAAAATGCACAAGGGTGTTTTTGGTGAGAACGTGCAAAACTCAAAAAGCAATACCAAAAACGCACAAAGCGGACACGGAACCGGGAACTCAAAGGAGACTGCCAGTGATAAACTGGAGGAAGGTGGGGATGACGT
>OGNC01001398.1_pt1 | contig 11152 bp, 11 predicted proteins | sample 1573311 | NCBI WGS metagenome assembly OGNC01 (sample SAMEA2581889, study PRJEB24529) | metagenome | biome: Human gut stool | place: China | collected 2011
GCCAAGAGCATCATCGCCCCCTCAAGTCCATCAATGAAGCTCTCAAAGTCGGCATCACAGTTGAGAAGCTTCTTCTCCTCAATGTCCTGCAGCAGGTTTTGCCGTTCTACAGCTGCCAGCATCTTTACCAGTGCGTGATACCGTTCCTCGTTTTCTTTCCTTTTTTCGGGGTCTGTCTCTTGCGTGTGATAGCGGTCATACGCCATTCTCCATAGTTTATCTCTCATGTGGTTTCCTCCTTATGATGTTCCTTTTGGGATACGAAACGAGCGCCCAGTCTCCCAGTTCGGCAAGAGGCCAAGCGCTCGTTTTTATAGTTGTTCAGTTCCATAGAGAGCTGCCACGCCAGTTCAAATCCAGAGATGAAGCTGTCGATGGAAGTATCTTCGGCAATGCGGTCCTTGGCATCAATGATTTGAAGCACCAGCCTGCGTTCGGGTTTCTCCAGCACCTCAATCAAAGCCTTGTGGCACTCCTCTATTTCTTGCCGGGGAGCCGAAAGCTCCGGCGGAGTGTAGAAGCAGTCATATAGTTCTTTGATCAGCTTGTATTTCATGGGCTTCGCCTCCTTACGATTCGCTAAGTGCCTCGCTTCGCTCGGTTGCTCACGTGTATAGCGCCTGCGGGCGCTTATGTGACACAAACATATACCACACCTTTTGAGGAATAGCTATCAGAACTTCAGAAGACTATCCAGAATATTTGCCGCCTGCTGCAGTTCGCTCTGGGTGGCTTTATCAGGCATTTCCTCATCCTTTTTTGCTGTGCGGGGCAGATAGGGTTCATAGTTCTGCCGGGTGATCGTGGGGCGGTAGTGTCCAAGCATCTGCGCCAACTCCTTGGCATCCATGCCGTTCTTTAGAGCAAGGATGGCGCAGGTATGGCGGAGATCCGTGAATCGGATATGGTCGATGCCCGCTTCCCTGATGATCTCCTTGTGCATCCGGCGCACCATCTGCGGCGAGTAGGGTTTCAGTGTGGCCGGGTGCATAAACATGAGTGGGCTGCTGGGGTGCTTGCTGTGCTCCATGATGAGAAGGTCGACCACCTCCGGGGGCAGCCTTATTGACCTCGTCTGGCTACCGTACTCCACCAGCTCACGCCGTTCCACCGCACGTTTTTCCGCGATGGTCAGCGTCCTTTTTTTCATATCCAGGTCACTCCATTTCAGGGCGATGAGCTCGCCTTGGCGTAGGCCTGTCGTCAGCGCCAGCATGAACATGGGCAGATAGCCCAGCTGCTCGGCGGCATCCAGATAGTCCTCCATTTCCAGAGGCGTCATGATATTTGCTTTCACTGTTGTGGACTTGCGGTAGCGGAATGCCTTGGCAGGATTCTCTGTTATGAGACCATCGCGAATGGCCTGGTCCAGGCATTGCTGAAGCAGGCGGTGGATGTGCCGCATGGTTTCTTCTCCCAAGCCAGAGCTGCCGGGTCGATGATTGCCGAAGCGCTTCCGTTCCTCCAGAAATTCTCCGACCATCTCCGATGTCAATTCAGCGAGCAGTATATCTCCCAGGCCGGGAAGGATATGGTTCTTGAATACATAGTTGTGTGCCGCATATGTGGTCGGTCTGCTCTGATGCTTATCATAGGTTTCCTGCCAGAAGAGGATGTATTCCCGGAGCGTCATATTCCCACCTCCATGCACTGGCGCTGCAGATCCCGGAATGCCACCCACGGGAGTCTGGCCTGTTTCAGGCTTTTCTTGTGCAGATAGTAGAACTCGTGGAGTTTATACTCCGCTCCGGTTTTGGGATTGCGGAACACATAGGGCGAGTCAGTTTCCGGTATCTGCTTCAGAAGGCGTTCTGCTTTGGCGTTAAGGGTCAGCAACCGCTGACCCTTGAGGATGTACCTGTAGCGGATATGAAAATCGGCCCACGACAAGGTGATCAGTTCACATTGCCGCAGACCGCTTGAAAGTCCTGTGTAGATGAGGGGGAGTACGCCGAGCTGCTCTGCTGCGTTCAGGTAACGCTGGAGCTGCCCCAAGCGCAGAGGGGCTGCTTTGTATTCCTCTGCCTTTGATTCCTGGCAGAGCCGCACCGGGTTGTATGGAATAAACTGTTCCCGTGCTGCTTCGTCCATACACCGGCGCAGGAGCAAATGGACGCACCAGACACTTCTGGCGCTGAGTCTCTGACTCCGTAGCGTGTCATAGAAATCGGTGATGGTCTGCTCTGTCAGGTCAGAAAGCGCCACACTTCCGATGCTGGGGAGGATGTGGCTGTAAATCAGATTGCGGTACCCGCCCTCGGTGTTGCCGTTCCATTTGTGCCGATTGGCGGTGAACCACTGGCCGCACCACTGCTCGACTGTCAGGGTATTTTCTTTCTGCATATCGTCGCCTCCTTTTGGCAAACGAACAATATCACAGAAAGCAGGAAATAGCTACTGAAAAGAACGGAATATTTGCAAAATGAAGCTATTCCGAATAATGTCGTTATTGTTCGGAATAATATAGTTGATTTTGCTCGGAACAGTAGTTATAATGTTCTTGACGAACTGCAATGGAGGTGTTCCAATATGACAATCAAAGAAGCGGCTGCCGCTTGGGGGATCACCGAACGGCGGGTCAATGCGCTTTGCAAAGCCGGACGCATTTCCGGCGCATATAAGGAGGGCAGGCAGTGGTTTATCCCGGACAGCTCTCAAAAGCCGATGGATAAGCGTGGTCACCGAAGTGTGGTAAGGCCCGCAGTATCATCTGCGCGCAAGCCGTTGCCCATTGGCGTATCTGATTACCGGGACGCCTGCAAAAACTACTACTATGTAGACAAGACCTTAATGATCAAGGAGTTTCTGGACGAGCGCCCCAAAGTATCCCTATTTACCCGCCCCAGACGCTTTGGCAAAACGTTGAACATGGATATGCTCCGCACTTTCTTCGAAAAGACGACCGAGGACACTTCCGTTTACTTCAGAGATAAGAAAATCTGGTCCTGCGGAGGATCCTATCTTGCCCACCATAGAAAGTACCCTGTGATCTTTCTGTCCTTTAAGGATGTTAAATACACCTCTTGGGAAGAAACCTATCAGACGCTCCAAAAGCTGATCGCACAGGAATTCCGCCGTCACGACGAGTTGGCATCCAGTTCCGCACTTAGTGATTACGAAAAAGAGGAATATTCCCTTCTTGCAACAGAAGCCGCTGACGAAGTGGAATATCAAATGTCCCTGCGGACACTGACGCTGCTCCTCCATAAGCACCACGATGTCGCACCTATCGTCATCATTGACGAATATGATACTCCCATTCAGCAGGGCCATGTGAGCGGCTTCTACGACACGATCATCGGATTCATGCGAAACCTGTTCTCCGGTGGTCTGAAGGACAATCCGCATCTGAGCTATGGTTTCCTGACCGGCATCCTGCGTGTTGCCAAGGAAAGTATCTTCAGCGGCCTGAACAACCTGAAGATCAACTCGATTTTAGACGAGCGCTACAGTGAATATTTCGGCTTTACTTCAAGCGAAGTACATGAGATGGCGGACTACTATCATGCTTCTGATAAATATCAGGAGCTTTGCGAGTGGTATGATGGTTACCTTTTCGGCAATACCGAGATTTTTAATCCCTGGTCTGTCATTGGATACTTCAATAATAACTGCCGTCCCAAAGCATTCTGGCAGTCCACCGGAAGCAATGACATCATCCGTGAGGTGCTGGCTTCTGCAACACCGGATATTATGGAGCGTCTGGAGCTGTTGATGAAGGGCGAGTCCTTTGTTACGCACATTGACACGGGTGTCATTTATCCGCAAATCCAGAATGATCCGTCCTCTGTTTACAGCTTTCTGCTTGTAGCTGGTTACTTGAAAGCCGTGAGCTGTGACCAGTCTTATGGCGAGGATTATATGTGCGAAGTGGCCCTGCCCAACAAAGAGATTTCTTTTGTCTACAGCAAGGAGATCCTTTCTCAGCTTGAGAATATTATTCCTCGTTCCGTTGCTATTGCTATTCAGGAAGCTATCTACAAGGTAGATATCGACTCACTGCAAAAAGCCTTGGAAAAGTTTCTGTTCCAAACAATAAGTTTCCACGATGCTGCCGACGAAACATTTTACCATGGTCTGATATTAGGTATGTGCGCTGTGATGGACAATAGCTATCGCATTACCTCCAATCGCGAAGCTGGTGATGGACGATTTGATATTCAGATGCTTCCTTTGAATAAGCGGCTGCCTGGCATTTTGATTGAATTAAAGGCCGGAAAAGGCCGCTCTGAAACACAGCTTGAAGACCTTGCCAATGTTGCCTTGCAACAGATCAACGACCGTGCGTACAGCGTTGATCTGCAGGCAATGAATGTTACGTCAATTATAAAAATCGGCATTGCATTCTCAGGCAAAAGAACACGTATTGCTGCCGAAAGGCAAAACATCGAATAACCATCTTCGCTCAGCAGGCTGGCTATCATCCAAGTCAGCCTGCTGTTTCTTTGTCATCGCGCTTATTTCTTTGTTTATGCGGCGCAATTTCTGAGCTGCTCTCTGCGGCAAAAAGTACCTGCTGTTGAAGGTAAATCCGGTCGGAAGCACTTTTAATATACAGAATTCAATCCCACACAAATCCCAAAAGGCGAAAGCGGTGCCTGAAGCAAACAGGGCAAAAAAGTTCCAAAGAGGAACTGTTGGAGCGACAGAAAGCGCCAAAGAGTGCGACTCAGTTCTGCCTGAAGGTTCAGACATAGGTTTGGGACCATCAGGCCGGGAGTTCGAGTCTCCCATCTCGGACCAGCAAAAGCAGGTTGTTTTATCAAAAGCAACCTGCTTTTGCAACTTTTTACCACATTTACCCCCCCAACCATTACCTCCCCAGCGCATTAACAGCAAATAAGAATCTCCCCGACCATCTCAGGCGGGGAAATCCTTTTTTAATGTCGAACGCACAGCCTTAAAGAACCGCTCCCATTATTCCAGCAAGGCAGATGCACACCACCCCTACTACGATAAACACATTTTGAATCCACAATCTCTTTTCAGTTGGGCAATAGAATTCATTAGCGCGGTCAGGATTGACAAAAAGCTCTACCGTTTCTCCTACCATTCTCTCTGGTTGTGCTGTTCCGATAAGCGCTTTCACCCTTTGCTTGGCACCGTCAACCGCATATTCGTAAACCGGGAACCACGATTTCAGCCTCACCTCTCCGCTGGCAGAAGAATCACCAACCCCACCACTTTCTCTTTGCATATCAACTACAGTTGCAGTTACCAGCTTGGTGCAGGTACTTCTTTTCTTCCGCCCTCGTATGCACAATCCAATCCCAACGCCAAGAAATGCAATGCCGATTATGCCCAATACCAACATGAACAATAATATCAATGTTCTTTTTTCCATTTCTTCTTGTCCTCTTGTTGATTGCACTGATTGAATTCTTGCTCAACGACAGCACCCCCCATTTAATTCTCTCGAATTATCCGGTCTTGCCACGACGCTAATCATCTATCACAAGACAGTTTACCATTCCGCTATGTGCCGTGCAAGCATCTATCGCAATTACACCCGGCCCGTAGTACGGTGTGAAGTCAGCATCATCCCCGAACTCGCTTCCTTTGTCTTCGTATTTTCTATGGCCATATGAGGCATGCCAATGCCCACAGACGATCGTCTTCTCTTCGTCTGCGGTCTGTGCAGCATCGATCCCATTGAACCATCTTGCCTGCTCCCACTGCACTCCATCGGCCTCTCGCCACGAAGTAATATAACTGTAGCTCTTATCTCTGTTCAAAATACTCGGAACCCATGCATGAGTAAAAACATAATGCTCCGTTTCAAAGTAATCGAGCATTCATAACCAGAATCATAAACAGTTCTCTATCATTGTTTTGGTACATACTACGATTCATACTCAGGTCCCCGCCCTGTCAGGAATTTAAAAGGCGTATTCAAAAACATCCCTGCTGATAAAACAACGAAACACAGAATTTATACAATTCCAGATACGCCTTTGACCCACTTTTGACCCAGAATCCGAAAAAAGCGGGCAGGGCTGGACGGAAACAATGGAAAACTCACCGAACGGATGGTGGTAAAAAGCACAAATCGGAGCCGAAACAACTCCGATTTTGCTTTGAGACAACCTACGGACCAGAAGGCCGGGGGTTCGAATCCCTCACGGCGTACCAAAAGTCCTCGAAATCGTCTGATTTCGAGGACTTTTGCTTTTCATAAGTTCCGCTTTTAGGGTCTTGCTTTTTCCTGACCCAAACGCTGACCCCAACGGGAGCGGGTAGCGGAAAGGTCTATACCGCACGGGAGAGGATGTTCCCCATCGTTTGCGCCGCCTTGAGCTGCGCATTGGTGGTGACGTGGGCGTAAGTGTCCAGCGTGAAGCCCGCCGAGTAGTGACCGAGCATCGAGGACACCGTTTTTACATCCACACCGTTTTGCAGGGCCATCGTCGCGAAGGTGTGGCGCAGGTCATGGAAGCTCCCGCCTCCGGCGGCACCGCTTTTGACCGCGCAAAAGCGGCGAGAAAACACGCACGGGCTGCGCCCGTGACCCACTTCATTGCAGGCTCGCGACAGAACGACTGCACGCGCTGCGCAAAGAAATACCCGCCATTTTTGTTGCCGCTTTCGATTTGACCTTCGTCTATGTCCGCTTGGCCGCTGCCCCTGTGGGGGTTCAAATTTTTTTGCAGCGACTGCTGTACTGGCTCCGCAGCAGCGGCTGAGCGGAAAGAGAAGCACGCCAAATCGTTCAGAAGAAAAATCAAACACACGGTTGCTGAGATGGTGATTTAATATGAGCAGTTCGGGGGTCAAGGGGCGGCAGCCCCTTGCGTTCTCTTGGGGTTTCAAAGGGGCTATTCTCTACGGTAGAGAATAACCCCCTTTGTTATGCGCCGCGCGATGCGCGGCATGGCGAGGTTGTACGCCGAGCAGATCATCTGGTGGATATTGCGAACGGTCTTGGGTGCCAGTCCTTTCGGCTTTTTCTTGGCTTCGATTCGGTCTACCCGCCCGCCATCCAGCAGGTGCTTGTAGAACTGCTGTAAGTCCAGAGAGGTCAAGTCTGCCAGCGGGATGCTGCCGATTTGCGGCTTAATGTGGTTCTTGAGGAAGCCCTGGCTGGTTTTGAAGGTGGACGGTCTGAGTTTGATTTTGACATAGTTTTCCATTCAGACCTCCAGCCAACTGCCCACGGTGTAGGCCTTGGCTTTGGCAAAGCCCACGAGCTGATACCCGATGCACAGATCGGTGGCGCCGGAATAGGTCAGCGCGGAGAAGCGGATGGTCATGCGCCGGGCGTCGCTGCCGAGCGTCAGCCGCTCCGGGGACTCGTAGGTCCGGTCGTCCACGCGGATGCTGTTGATGACCAGCGGCGGCATCGGCGCGGAGATCTCCCGGAAGTCAAACACGCTGACGCCGTTTCGTGCGGCCAGATACAGGCTGCCGTCCGGGGCCATATAATTGCAGGTGTTCACCCGCAGGGAGCCGGTGAGCCCGCGGGCCGTTCCGTACTGGGTGGCGTGCGGCGTTTCTCCCGCTAAGATCCGCGCCTTATCCAAGGCGTAAACGCCTCTGTCCTGCAGCAGCCACAGCTTTCCGTCCCGCTCGTAGAGATCGAAGATCGAGCCGGGACCGATGCGCAGGCCGTCCAGCCTGCGGAAAGTCCCGTCCGCCCAATAATACAGGTGGCTGCCCGCGCTGACAAAGGCGCTGCGGCCGTCCTCCTCCTGCAATATGCGCAGCACCACGCCGTCCTCCAGCCCCTGTTCGTAGCTGAATTTCGTGATCAAGCCGTCCTGCGCCAGCGCGTAGATCCCGCTTCCGGCGCTGCCCGCCAGCAGCGTGCCGTCGGGAGCCTGAACGATGCAGAGGATCGACTGCGTCTCCAGCCCGTTGTCCTTATCATAGAAGGCGGCGACCTCATCGCCCCGGATCAGGGCAAGGCCGTCCTGCGTTCCCACGGCCACCGTACCGTCCCGCAGCTCGAAGGCCACGCGGATACGCGTGCTCCCCAGCCCGTTGCTCTGATTAAAGAAAACAATCTCTCCGCCGCCCGTGTCATAGCGCACAAGGCCCAGCTCGGAGTAGGTGCGGCCGCGGCTGTCCACCATAAGGCTCTGCACCGGAACGCCGTCCAGCGCCCGCGTCAGAGCGTTCTGCACCGGATGCCAGTCACTGTCAAAGGCCAGCAGTCCCTGGTTCACGGCGGCATAGTACCGTCCGCCCGCCGCGGTCACGGCATTGATGTCCATGTCCGTCAGACCCGCCGCGAGGTTGGGCGAGGCAAAGCAGCCGGGGCTGTAGCGGATCAGGCCCTCGTTGGAGGAGGCCAGCCAGACGTTGCCCTCGGTGTCCAGAGCGGCGCAGTTCACCGCGTCGGTGCTCGTGCCCGTATGGGGATCCCGCTGCGTACCGTCGGCGGTGACCCATGCAAAGCCCTGCTGGCCCGAGACCAGTATATCTCCCTCGGCGGTAACGTCGATCCGGTTGTGGTTGGCCGCGTCCGTCACCTCGTAGGTCTGCACTATAAAGGCCGTGCCGTCCAACCTCTGACCGCTGCACGCGACCTTCGCCAGCGTTGAGCCATCGGTGCCCAGATAGATGTTGTTCGCGCGGTCCGAGGTCAGGCAGCTTATCACGCTGCCGTCTTCGAAGAACAGCTCCGCGTCCAGCATGGCCAGCACACGGTCGTCCTGCATGGCCGCGCACTTTCCCGTGCTCATGGCGCACCACAGGCGGCCATAGCGGTCGATCCCCAGCGCATAAGCGCGGTTTCGCCCGTTATGTACGGGTTGCTGTAGGGCACCAGAAGTCCGCTGCGGACCCGGCACACGCCGGAGGTGGAGGCAACGTAAATGGTACCGTCGCGTCCCTCCGCGAAATCGCGTATGCTCAGATAGCTGTTCTTTTTCGTACAGGGCACGGCGGTAAAGACGCCGTTTTCGTAGACGAACACCCCGGCGTCGCAATGGCGCCCTCGGTGCTGAAATTGTGGAATTCGGAGCCGTCGAAGCGCAGAAGGCCACCGTAGCTGCCCACCCACAGGTAGCCGTCCCTCGTCTGCAGGACGGCGTTTGCCTCGTCGGTCGGCAGACCGTTGGTCTGGTCGAATACCGTTCGCACATAGGCAGGCTCCAGCTCCACCGCCCGCGCAGGGATACCGCACAGCACCGCCGGTCGGGCTCAGATCCTTGCCACGCCGCTCCTGCGCGCAGCTTCGGCGACCGCCTTCGCCACCGCAGGGCCGACGCGCAGATCGAACGCCGCGGGGATGATATAGTCCTCGGAGAGTTCATCGCCCACAAGTCCCGCCAGCGCTTCCGCCGCCGCGACCTTCATTTCCTCATTGATGTCACTCGCGCGCACGTCGAACGCGCCGCGGAAGATGCCGGGGAACGCGAGCACGTTGTTGATCTGATTCGGATAGTCGCTGCGGCCGGTGGAGACGACCCGTGCGCCGCCCGCCTTCGCTGCGTCGGGGAAGATCTCCGGCGTGGGGTTCGCACAGGCGAAGATGATGGCGTCCTTGTTCATTGTTTTGACCATCTCGGTCGTGACGGTGTTCGGCGCGGAAACGCCGATGAACACGTCCGCGCCCACCAGCATATCGGCAAGCGTGCCCGCCTTGCGGCTCAGGTTCGTGACCTCGGCCATCTCGGTCTTGATCCAGTTCAGCCCCTCGCGGCCCTGGTAGATCGCGCCCTTGCGGTCGCACATCGTGATGTCGCGGAAGCCCGCGGAGAGCAGCAGCTTCGTGATGGCGATGGCTGCCGCGCCCGCGCCGGAGGTGACGACCTTCACGTCCTCTTTCTTCTTGCCCACGACCTTGAGCGCGTTCGTGAGGCCCGCGAGCGTGATAACGGCGGTGCCGTGCTGGTCATCGTGGAAGATGGGAATGTCACATTTTTCCTTCAGCTTGCGCTCGATCTCAAAGCAGCGTGGTGCCGCGATGTCCTCCAGATTGATGCCGCCGAAGCTTCCGGAGATGTTGTAGACTGTCTCCACAAACTCGTCCACGTCCTTGGTCTTGACGCAGATGGGGAAAGCGTCCACGTCGCCGAACGCCTTGAAGAGCACGCACTTGCCCTCCATGACGGGCATACCGGCCTCGGGGCCGATGTCGCCGAGGCCCAAGACGGCGCTGCCGTCGGTGATGACCGCCGCCATGTTCCAGCGGCGGGTAAGCTCATAGCCTTTGTTGATATCCTTCTGGATCTCCAGACAGGGCTGCGCGACGCCGGGGGTGTAGGCGAGAGAGAGGTCCTGCTGCGTGACGCAGGGTTTCGTCGGGACGATTTTCAATTTCCCGGGGACGGGGCTGCTGTGGTACTCCAGCGCTTTTTCTGCAAGGCTCTGTTTGTTGTCGCTCATTCTGATTTCTCCATGTGTATTGTAATGTTGAATTTAAATTCTTACGGAAATGCCGCGCTCTTTCAGGAACTCTTTCGCCTGCGGAACCGTATAGGTGCCGAAGTGGAAGATACTGGCGGCAAGGACGGCGTCCGCTTTGCCTTCCGTGAAAACCTGTGCGAGATGCTCCAGATTGCCCGCGCCGCCGCTGGCGATTACCGGAACGCCGACCGTTTCGACGACCGCCCGCGTCAGTTCGCAGTCATAACCGTTCTGTGTGCCGTCGGCGTCCATGCTGGTGAGGAGAATCTCTCCGGCTCCGAGTTTGACGCCGCGTTCCGCCCATTCGATGACATCGATTCCCGTCCCGCGCCGCCCTCCGTGGGTGTAGACCTCCCACCTGCCGGATTGCCCGGGCACGCGGCGTGCGTCGATCGCAAGGACAATGCACTGGGCGCCGAAGCGTTCCGAACCTGCGCGGATGAGTTCAGGTTCGCGGACCGCCGCCGAGTTCAGGGAGACTTTGTCCGCGCCGGAGTTGAGCATTCTGCGGATGTCTTCGACGGTGCGTATGCCGCCGCCGACGGTCAGGGGAATGAAAACCTGTTCCGCCGTTCTCCGGATCATGTCGTACATGCTTGCCCGGTTGTCGCTGGTCGCCGTGATATCAAGGAAGACAAGTTCGTCGGCGCCCTGCCGGTTGTATTCCTTTGCGGCTTCGACGGGATCTCCCGCGTCGATCAGGTTCACAAAGTTGACGCCTTTGACGACTCTGCCGTCTTTGACGTCAAGACACGGTATGATTCTTTTCGCAAACATGTAAGTCAGCCTTTCCTGAAAA
>OGNC01001415.1_pt1 | contig 11043 bp, 9 predicted proteins | sample 1573311 | NCBI WGS metagenome assembly OGNC01 (sample SAMEA2581889, study PRJEB24529) | metagenome | biome: Human gut stool | place: China | collected 2011
TGATGAGCCAGAACCGGCAGGAGGAAAAGGACCGCCGCCGCGCGGAGAACGATTACAAGGTCAATTTGAAAACCGAGATCATGATCGAAGACCTCCACGACAAGGTCAACGCGATCCTGGCAAAGCAGTCCGCACTGGAGAAAAAACTGCAGGAGCAGGAAGAAACAAAATCGTAATCAGCCGAAACACGAAGTCCCGGTAAACCATCGTCCGATGGCTTGCCGGGACTTTTTCTGCACAGAATGTACTTGTATTTTATACGGTATTGGAAGAAGTAATACTCAAAAAGGAGATAAGCAAAAGCGATGCGTCACAGCCTGTTGAGTTTTTCCTCCAGTTCAGCCACGATGCGCTGCCGTTCTTCCTCGCTTTCTGCACGCGCATACGGTCCCAGCGCGGCGTCCCGCTTTTGCTCCGCGTCGCGCGTCCATGCCTCAAACTCGGCCTTGGTCATATCCTTCCGCATCGTGCGCGCGTAGTATTTCTTGTATGCCCGCTGCTGCACCTGCCAGACTTCATTGTTCGCAACTTTGTCCTTAAAGCTGCTGGCCGCGCCGATCTCCCGGCAGGTTTTACCTGGGTCTTCCGGCGCAGGACCGGCGCAATAGACAAAGGTCGCGCCCGGCGCCTGCAAAAACCAGCGACCACAGTTGGCGCAGCGCTTCGGCACAAATCCCTTTTGCAGCCCCTTCATGAACTCCACATAGACAAAATCCAGCAGCCGGTCGAAGTACATTTTTTCGACCACCTCCGCCTCGCGCCCAGTGCCACGGATGCAGAATTGCGCGTTTACCTTCGGCGCGTCCACCTTCGAATCTGCGCCAAGGCTGACGCCGCTGACGAACGGCTCCAAGCCTTTTTTCTCAATCTGCTGGGCCAGAGAAGTTTTTCTCTGACCCTTTTTCTTTTCAAACGGCTTGCACGCAAAAATGCCGTCCAGGAACCACGCATAGCGCTCCTGAATCAATCGGATGGCGTCCAGCTGCTCCTGCATGAACCTCGGCAACGTATCGTCCTGCATCACATATTCGCGGAACGCTTCCTGCGCTTCTCCCACGAATAATTCACGCACATCCATGCTTGCAAACAGCTGAACGTCATTCCAATACAGGCGGTAAAGCGGTAAAGATGCAAATCCATTTGTCACAGCCTGAAACGCCCGCGCTGCCTGCTCTGCATCCTTTTCTGCAACGGTCTTCCGATATTGATCCAATAATTCTTGAAACGGCGCAGCGTCAAGATTCAGAATTTCCGTCAGCACAGCGCCGTAGGGCTGCATCGTCGGATGGGATTCGACCCAATAGCCGGAAGCGCCGAACTCCACCTTCGTATTGGTGCGCGGCCGATGAAAATCCAATAAATCTTTTCCCAAAACGCCCATGTGCGTGCGCCTCCTTTGTAGAGAATGTATTTTCGTTTGCGTAGTGTATGCGCTTAAATGATACATTGCCTATTGTGGAATGTCAATGGTTGTGCTATCATTCGATTGTAGATTTGTAGATAATGTATCTATAACAAATAAAATCGAAAGGAAGTGAACAAATGAAGAAACTCGAAACCATGACCGCAGAGCAGCTGCAAAGCGCGCCATACTCGCCGGTGCCGTTTCTGGTAGACGAGTTGCTCCCGGAGGGGCTGCACATCCTAGCGGGCGCGCCGAAGATCGGCAAATCGTGGCTGGCGCTGTGGCTGTGCCTGTGCGTTTCGCAGGGGCAGCCGCTCTGGAATTTCACTGTGACGCAGGGCGAAGTTCTGTATCTCAGCCTTGAAGATTCCTATCGGCGTATCCAGTCGCGGCTCTTTGACCTGACCGAGGATGCACCGCCGACGCTGCATTTTGCGATCATGGCTGACACGCTCAAGCACGGATTGGAACAGCAGATCGAGCAGTTTCTGACCGAGCATCCGGCCACGAAACTTGTTGTCATCGACACCTTGCAGCGCGTCCGTAGCGCAGGCAGTGACAGCAATCTGTACGCGAACGATTATCAGGACGTTGGCCTGCTCAAGCAGCTTGCGGACAGGCATCATATTGCCATCCTGCTGATTCACCATCTGCGCAAGCTCCATGACGATGACCCGATGAACATGATCTCCGGTTCAACAGGCTTAAGCGGCGCGGCGGATTCCGCTTTTGTCCTGCAAAAGAATGCGCGGAGCGCCAACGCCGCATCCCTGCATTGCACCGGGCGTGATATCCCGGATCGGACGTTAAAGCTGGAGCTTGGCGAGGAAGATCATGTCTGGAAGCTGCTTGCAGACAGCAAAACTTGTACCGGCGCTTCTAAGATTTCTGCGCTTCAGCTCGTACATCTTTTCTCTGCGCTGCTCAGTGCCGATCCTACATACACCGGCACGCCATCGGCACTGTCCGCAAAGATCGACCCTGACGGAAGGCTTGGGATCACGCCGAAAAAAGTAACCCGGCTGGCGCTGGAAAGCGTTGAGACTCTAAGGGAAAACGGAATTCTGGTCAAGACCTACCGCAGCAATGGAAAGCGGCTGATCTCGCTTCGGAGTGCCGAAAGTGCCGATCTTCCCACCGTGGGAAAAATCGACCCTATCGACCCTGCCGACAGGCAGAACGCCTGCGCCGCGCCGTGAGGCGCGTGTCGCCGCTGTGTGCGGCTTTGCGCCCCAGCTGCGGGTGTGTGCGCGGCACAGCCCAAAAAGCCCACGCTGCGCCAACGTGCGGGCAAGTCCCGGAGCAGCGCAGAGAATCCCCGCCGCAGCGGGGAAAAATCCTCCCGTTCGGGAGGAGCCAGCATCGCATTTGGCTAGTCGCCGGTGTCCCGGCTCCCCGCCAAATGCCCCAAATCGGGCAGAAGCCCGTACCCACTTTTACGAACGGAGGAAAGATGAAAAAAGACAAACAATTTAGCATTCGGATCTCATCACAGAATTTAGAGACTATCCGCCGAAAAGCAGCGCAGGCACACATGAGCCAAAGCGACTATGTAATCAGTTGTTGTCTGGGCAAGAAAATCATCATTCTTGACGGACTCAGGGAAGTCCTGCGGCAGCAGAAGGCCATCGGCAACAACCTCAACCAGCTGACTGTGCTGGCGAACATGGGGAAAGTCCAGTTCGCCAATCTGGACTCCGCTGTGCAGGCGTTCGCCAAGATCAACACTGCCCTGCGGGAGTTGCAGGAGGGAGGTGCGCCAAGATCGCAATCTTCCATTTCGTGAATTACAAAAAGGGGACGCAGACGCGCGGCTGCATGAAAGGCGTGATGCGCTATGTTTCACAGCTCAGGAAAACGTGCTGGGATGGACAGCAGCTTGTCAGCGGCATCGGCTGTCAGCCGGAAACCGCGTTCGATGAATTCCTGAGTACGAAGCTGCTGTACCGCAAGGATGGCGGCGTGATGTTTTACCACATGGTGCAGAGTTTCCCGAAAGGCGCGAACGTTGACCCGCGCACAGCGCACGAAGCGGCACGCAGACTTGCCGGATACTTCGGGGGCTGTGAGGTTCTGGTCTGCACGCACGTTGACCGCGAACACATTCACTCACACTGCATCATCAACAGCGTCAATTTTGAAACCGGCAAAAGAGTGCACATGGCGGACGAGCAGATTCAGGAACTGCGTGTTCACAATGATCAAGTCTGTGAGGAATTAGGGCTTCCCAAATTCCAGAGAGACGAGCATCGGCAGTCACGCGGAATGTCCAATGCGGAATACTACACGGCGGTCAAGGGCGAGAGCTGGAAGTTCGAGCTGATGCGCGTGATTGACGAGTGTATGCGCTGCGCCGGGAATCGTGAGGAATTTCTAGTACTGCTCCGGTCGGAAGGTTACAACGCTACTTGGACAGATGGCCGGAAGAATATTACCTACACCACACCGGACGGGCGCAAATGCCGCGACAACAAATTACATATAGAAAAATACTTGAAAGAAAATATGGAGGCGGAATTTGGATACAGAACGGAGAATGACAACACAAGAAATGTTGACGCAGCACAAAAAGCTGATGGACGAGGCGCAACGGCTGGAACCCAGCGTGATGGTCACGGAGCGGAACTGGAACGCGATGCTCAAAATGCAGCACGATCTGTTTCAGCAGCAGATGCAGCTGGACGCGGACTTGAAAACGCTCCTGACGCGGGAGGACGCACAGACCGCATTGAACGAGATGCAGGAGAGTACAGAAAAATTCGAGAAACAGGCTGGGAGCCTGAACGAGAGGTATTCTTCCGGCTGCAAAGCGCTGACCGAGAGTACGAAGAACGCCCTGGCCACGATTCTGGACGATACGAGGAAACAGCTTTCGGATACGGTGCAGGAAGCGCGGAAGGAAATCCGACTCTGCGTGTGGATTTCAATTACGGCAGTGATCTGCTGCGCGGCGCTGTGCGCCTTGGTCGTGCTGTGGAGCAGATGACGGATGCCGCATCGCCGCACGACGCAGCCGCTCTGCCAATTCACATCGACCGCAAACGCCGCAATAAACTCCAGCAAAAGAAAACCGCCCTCGGCCACAAAGAGGACGATCACGAAGATTGGAATATGGAACAAAAAATGTGAAAGGGGAATTCGATGGCAAGCATCAAACAATTATCTGACCGAAAATACAAAATCACCATCAGCAATGGCTATCGCACGGACGGGCGTAAAATCTGCAAGGCAAAGACGATTCAGGTGCCGGATAGCGTACCGAAGCGCGGCGTTGAGCAGTACGTTTACCATGAAGCTGAGCGTTTGGAGCGCCTATTCAAACAGGGCTACAGCGAGGACGGCGAAATGACATTTGAAACCTACGCCCGCGGCTGGCTGGAGCGGCAAACGAAATACGCGCCCGGAACGCTGGCTTTCTACCGCCGTTCGCTCGAAATGGTATTCCCGGAGATCGGAGCGATCAAGCTGAACCGGCTGCGCCCGATTGCGCTGGAAAATCTGCTGGCAAAGCTCCGCAAGCGCACCCATCGCGGAAAATCGATCAAGGAAAAAACGGTGCAGAAATACCTGACCGTCGTATCAGCAGTTCTCAGCGACGCAAAACGCAACGAGATCATCGAGAAAAATCCTGCCCGCATGATCGACCTGCCGGATGCAGAACGAAAAGCGCAGGAGATTCCGACAATGGAGGAAATGCAGAAATTTCTCTCCGCCCTCTGCTATGAAGAACCGGTCTTCCAACTGTTCTACTTTCTTGCCATCAACACGGGGATGCGGCGCGGCGAGCTGTGCGCCCTGCGCTGGTCAGACGTGATTGTAACTGGCAGTTACGAAGGCTATATCATTGTCCAGTTTTCCCGCAGCACTGTTTCCGGCGAGGGTGTGCAAGAGGGCAAAACCAAGAATGGACGAACCAGGACGGTTTCGATGAACGAAGAAATGTTCAGTCTGCTGTGCGGTTTCTGCTACCGCAAAATGAGACTCCGCGATGAAAGTGGCATCCCGTTTCCAGAGTACATTTTCACAAAAGACGACGGCACGCCCATCCACCCGGATACGTTCAGCAAGCACCTGAAAGCCTTGTTCGCAGAGATCGGTCTGCCGAAAACCTATCACCTGCACACCCTCCGGCACTTTTTTGTTTCAACGCTTCTGCATGAGGGCGTGGACAAAAATACGGTCGCAGACCTCGCCGGTCACGGAGATACATCTTTTCTCGAACGTACTTACTGTCACCCGCAGATGCAGCTCAAGCAGGACGCCGCGAAGCGGATGAGCAATAGCCTGTTTGCAACACCCAATTTGGAATTGTTGGTTTCGTAGAATCTTCAAAACCCGCTAGCTATTTCCCGTTTTCGTGGTATTGTTGCTGTTACAAAATCTCAGCCGTGCTGAGCAGAACAGGAGGAATCACAAAATGGCAAGTATCAGAAAACGAGGAAACAGTTATCTGCTGGTCGTCTCGATGGGCTACACACCCGACGGACGGCGGCGCAATCCGCAGCAGAAGACGGTCAAGCCGCCAACAGGGCTTACGCCAAAGCAGACGGAGAAGTGGTTACAGGAGCAGGCGATGCTGTTCGAGATGAGCTGCAAGAAGCTGAACCCGGATATCGACCGGTCAATCACGCTCGAAAAATACACCGAGATTTGGCTTCAGACGATTGCGCCGGACAAGCTCGCAAAATCTACGCTTGTGCGCGAGAAGCAGGATATTGAACGCTTCAAACCATACCTCGGCAGCTACAAGCTCGTCGATCTGCGCCCCGAACATTTCCGCAGCCTGTATGCAAAGCTGCGTAAACAGAAAAATAAAGCAACCGGAAAGCCGCTCTCCGAAGCGACGGTCGAGGGTGTCCACAGCTGTCTGTGTGGCATCCTCTCCGACGCGATGGAGGGCGGCTATCTTGATCATAACCCGGCGTGGCGGACGTACAAGTACGCAGGACAGAAGAAAGAGAAAAAGATTGCAGACGATGCAACGGTGAAGAAACTGATTCAGGCGCTGGAAACCGTGAGTATCCTGCATGAGACGTATTTCAAATTGATTATCGCCACAGGGATGCGGCGCGGCGAGTGCTGCGCGCTGAAGTGGGAGGACATCAACTACGCCGAGCGGAGCATCCACGTCTGCCGCAACGCAGTCAAAACGACCGGTGATGAGATCATCGTGAAAGCGCCGAAAACGAAAGCGGGCAACCGTTATGTGTACTTCTCAGCAGAGATGGAAAGTCTGCTCCGCGAATACGAAGCCTTCTGCGCAGCGGAAACGGAGCGTTACGACCGGCGCAAGCAGACGAAAGACGACTATGTGTTCCGCAGAAAAGGCATGAAACTGCCGATGACGCCTTCGACCTTCACATGGCGCTTCAAAAAAATCCTCCGCGCGAACGATCTGCCGACGGACTTGAACGTTCACAGCCTGCGCCACACGGCGGCAAGCCTGTTCATCGCCAGCGGCACGGACGTCGGCACAGTTGCGGGGCTTCTCGGTCACAGTCAACCGTCTACCACGCTGGATATCTACACCCACGCGTTCGATAAAAACAAGAAAGCCGCCAGCCAGATTATGCAAAGCAGCTTGGAGATCTGAATTTTATCTGCCGCAAAGCGTTTCCAAACGTTCCATCAGATGCGAAAGCGCAAACATTGCCGTCTCATAGTGCATGAAATCAAGGATATTCCGGTCGACCAGAATTTGCAGGCTGGCCGGAAATTCTTCGTCTGAGCGCCAGAATGCGATGGACACCGGAAGAAAATCAAAGAGACTTAGTTGATAGGAAACATCGCCGCGCGCAAGGCGTGCTCCGCCTAATTTTTCGCAGGCTGCGGCAAGCGCGGCAGGGCCTTTGTCAAAGCAGTCCGCCGCGTGCTGGAAGAAGCTGCGATTCTGAGAGGAAAGCGAGCCGCCCTGCACCGACGCGCAGCTTTCAATGCTGACCATCTCGCCTGACGCACGGCAATTTTCTTTCGAGCAGCACAGAACATCATATATGGTCATCGCCGCATTATAATCTGCCGGATAAACGGTTTTGGAATCCGTGTCTTCCCAGCTTACTGCGCCGTTGTGCCAGTCGATCCGGTATTCGCGCCCGACAAAGCGGATGTATAAAAAATCTGCATCATGCTTGAGAGAAAATTTCTGGATCATCGCCTCCTGATTGTAGTGCAGAAATGTGCCAGCCATCTGGTCACGCATGGTTTCGTAGTTGTTGAACGGCGTTGGCATAGAAAGTCCTCCATAGTAAGAAAAGAGCATCCTTTTCGGATGCTCTTTAGTTGGTATGCCCGACAGGATTCGAACCTGCGACCTTGTGAGTCGGAGTCACACGCGCTATCCAGCTGCGCCACGGGCACATATATGAGACAAACGATGGTTTGCCGGTCATCGCTTTTTGAAAATGGTAGTCAAACAGTAGTCAAGGAACAAGCGAAAAATCGCCCTCACACCCGAAAAGTCCAGTCGTATCAACGGCTTTGGGCTTCTCTCAGCCGAATGGGGCAGAAACGTCGGAGTCTGTCACTCTATCCAACTGAGCTACGAGCGCATTTTTTACTGCCCATATAGTATAACAGATACGCGGCGGAAAGTAAAGCAGAAAAATGGCGGATTGCATTTTGAAGGAAAGCTGGTACAATGAAGAAAACGGGAGGCGAGGGTATGACGGCGGGGGAGCGGGTGTTTTCGGTCGTGCGCGGGCGGCTTTATGAGCGGCTGCCGGCGCTGGCGCTGCCGTTGGGGAAGCTTTCCTGCCGGGAGGCGGATGTGACGGCCGCCGGGACGGATGGGCGCGCGGCGCTCTTTGCGCCCGGTTTTCTGGAACGGGAATTTTTGGCCGGAAGCGAACTGCCGGAGCGGCTGACGCTGCATTTGCTGCTGCACCTCGTGCTCGGCCATCCGCAGAACAGGAGAGGCCGCGAGAAAGCACTCTGGGATACGGCCTGCGATCTTGCGGTTCTGCTGGTGCGGCACGCGCTTCTGCCGCAGGAGCGCGAAGCGCCCGATGCGTTCTCTGCCCGCTGTAAGCTGCAAGTGAAAAAAGCGGGCAGCGCGGAGGAGATTTACGCGCTTTTACAGGCGGAGCCGGAGCTTCTCACGCCGGACGAGCGGCTGAGCGCGGTACTGGACGAGCATTCCCGATGGGAGACGGTGCGCGCCGCAGACCGGCCTGCTGCCTCCGGTGAAGGGGACGAAACGGGCTTTCAGGCGCTCGGGCGGCTCCTGCCGCAGCCGCTGCCGGAAAAGCCTGTCATCGGAAGCGGGACGGGCGGCGCGGTCTTCTCGATCAAGCCGAATACGCGCGAAAGCGCGCCGTTTGCCGCCGTGCTGCACGAGCTGTCCGAGACGCGCGAGAACCGTCATGTGTCCGGTGAGGAATTTCAATATGCCTGGTATCTCTACGGGCTGGAGCATTACGGCGGTATGCCGCTGATCGAGCCGCTGGAATATTCCGAGGAACGCCGTCTGCGCGAGCTTGCCGTTGTGATCGACACGTCGGCGTCATGCTCCCGGTCACTGTGCGCCGGATTTCTGGGGGAGCTTGCGGGGCTGCTGGGCCGTGAAAACCTGTTCTTCGATCGCTTTAATCTGCACGTGATCGAATGCGACTGCGAGGTGCAGCAGGATACACGCCTGACGACGCTGGCGGAGCTGTCCGATTGGCTGCGGACCATGACGCTGCACGGCGGCGGGGGCACGGACTTCCGCCCGGCGTTCCGGTACATTGACAGCTTGATCGAATCGGGTGAATTCGCGCATTTGCAGGGGATTTTGTATTTTACCGACGGCTACGGCGTGTTTCCAGATGCGCCGCCCGCGTACCGGGTGATTTTCGCCATGCTGCAGTACCGGTATGACGATATCGATTTGCCGCCGTGGGCGGAAAAGCTGGTTCTGGAAGCGGACAAGCCGAAAGGAGACGAAGCATGGATATAAAACAGGCAAAGCAGGAGCTGCGGCAGACCATCCGCGCCTATACGGCCAGAACGGAGGACGGCGTGTGGCGCATACCGCGCGAAAAGCAGCGGCCTGTCCTGCTCATGGGCCCGCCGGGCATCGGCAAAACGGCGATTTTGTCACAGCTTGCGCAGGAGGAGCACGTCGGCCACGTCTGCTACACCATGACGCACCACACGCGCCAGAGCGCGCTCGGCCTGCCGGTCATCGTCGACCGCACAGCGGCCGGGCGGCAGTTCCGCGCGACGGAATATACCATGAGCGAGATCATTGCCTCGGTCTATGCGCAGATGGAGAAAACCGGGCTTCGGACGGGGATTTTGTTTCTCGACGAGATCAACTGTGTCTCTGAGACGCTTATGCCCGCGATTTTGCAGATGCTGCAGAACAAGACCTTCGGCGTCCACGCGCTGCCGGAGGGCTGGATGATCGCGGCGGCAGGCAATCCGCCGCGCTATAACCAGTCCGCGCGGAGCTTCGACATGGCAACGCTCGACCGGGTGCGGCGCATCGATCTGGAGCCGAGCCTTGCTGTCTGGCAGGAATACGCTGCCGCGCACGCAGTTCATCCGGCAGTGCTGGCGTATCTGCGATTGCATCCGGAGCACTTTTTTGTCTGCGACGCGCAGCGTTCGGCGGGCAGCTTCGTGACCGCGCGCGGGTGGGAGGACCTGTCTGCGCTGCTGCTGACCTATGAAGCGCTCGGATTCGCCTGCACGCAGACGCAGGCGCGGGAATATCTGCACGTGCAGGAAGCTGCGGCGGGCTTCGCGGCATTTTACGAGCTTTACCGCCGCTATGCCGCGTCGCTGCCGCTGGAGGCGCTTCTGCGCGGGCAGACGGACGCGGGCGCGGAGGCGCTGCGCGGTCTGCCGTTCGAGGGACGGCTGTCTGTTGTGGAATTTCTGCTGCACAGCCTGCAAACGCAGCTGTGCGCGATGGAGGACGCATCCGCGCTTGCGTTCAGTGCGGAGAGCTTTCTGAAAAGCGTTCCGGCAGGGGAGGGCTATGCCGCCCGTGCGGAAAAGCAGCTGGAAAACCGCCGCGCGGCGCTTCAGATCCGCCGGGAATGCGGCGTGCTGTCCGCCGAAGACGAACGGCGGGAGACGGCGTTTCTGACGCGATCGGACGCCGCGCTTGCCGCGCGATCGGACGCGGAGGCATTTGACGCGGTGCGGCTTCTGGCCGAAAGCGCCGGAACAGCGGCGGAGCAGAACAGGAAGAACACACTCTGCGCGCTTGAAAACAGCCTGCGCTTCGTCTGCGCGGCCTTCGGCGACGAGCAGGAGCTGTGGATCCTGCTGCACGGTCTGCAGGATTGCGGCGCGGCGGCATTCCTGCAAAAAGAAAACAGCTCCGTCTATCAGGAGCTGCTGTCCCGCGCAACGCCGGAAGCAAAGGCCGCGGCGCTGCGGGAGGAATTGAGCAGGGGAGCGGGACTGTGACAGATTAAGGCCGAAATGCGTCAGGCTTACGCAGAGAGCGACAGAAATTCGAATGGAATTGGTAGAGGCGGACGACTTGTCCGCACGGCGGAACGCAGTGAATTTCTTCGAAAAGTTGCGGCGAATTCGCACACACCCAACGCCTTCCCCGGTGGGCAATGTCATCAACTTAAGACCATATACGGTTTGTTTTACGCAAAAACCGTTGAAATGCAACCGCAGTTGGTAGGGGCGGG
>OGNC01001416.1_pt1 | contig 11027 bp, 9 predicted proteins | sample 1573311 | NCBI WGS metagenome assembly OGNC01 (sample SAMEA2581889, study PRJEB24529) | metagenome | biome: Human gut stool | place: China | collected 2011
CGTAAAAAGCAGTATTCGGGCATAAAAAAGCCTCGGAACACGAATGTTCCGAGGTGATGGCAGATTATATCAACCTGTCAAGTCACGGTAGTATTTGCTTCGCAAATCTCCACCTTAAAGACTTGACAGAACGATGTTACTCGCTCTGCTTGTAATAAGAATTCGAACCTTACACTGAGGTGTATAAAAAAACTCTAAATCCGCATTATCTTTTATAGTAGGGTAGTGCATCATTTGATGACGAATTTGTATGTCTTATCACTTTTAGGCTTGTATGAGAATTTTAAGAAATGTTTTTTAAAATCTTTGATTTCTTAACAGTGCTTACGGTTGCCTGAATTATCGGACCGGAGAGCAAAACGGTGGCAATTGTGCAAATTCCGAATTTACCGCCGAGCAAAACGCCGATAATTACCATTATAATATCAAGAACCATTCGTACGATTTTGATTTTCCACCCGTTTTTTTCGGCAAGCGAAAATGTGACTGCTTCATATGAGCCCCTGCCGAAATCAGCGGCTGAGTAAAGCCCCGTTCCGAACGAAAATATAGCAATGCCAAGCAGCATTATAACAAAATTAACCGCTTTAATATCTGTATAATGCTGAATTTTTGTGAATACATCCACGAAAAAACTGTAAATGATTTGGTAAAGAATTGTGCCGATATTGATTTGTTTTCTGTCATAGAAAAGGGCAAAAATTATCATTGCCACAGCCACAATAAGCGACGATGTGCCGATTGACATACCTGTCACATTCGTCAGCCCTTGCCACAATATCGCAAGTGTTGCGCCGCCGAAACCTGCGCCTATTGCAAGCGTAATTCCGTATGCGGATATTATTGATCCGATAACGATCATCAGCGTTTTTGTTGCATATTTTTTGAATTTCATATTATCACCTAAAAAAATAAGACTGTAAACTCTGCTGTTGTGTTCAGAAACAGCAAAATTTATAGTCTTCATCAGCCGAGACAGCTTTATTTTTTTGATTATACACCCGAGCTTTTATAAAGTCAACGGTTATAAATATGATTTTCTGTATTCGCTCGGAGTTTTGCTCATTTCAATTCGTGTTACGATTTTGATTTGAGCGATGTCTCTCAAAAGTCTCAGTCATAAATGCCCCCAATCGCACTAAAATGATTTTGAACACTATTCTCTGACGAAGGCGAAGGTGCTTTGTCAAATGTTCTGAGTATTTCTTCAATTTCTTTTTCTTGTTCGTCCATTTGATTTCTCCTTGTTCGATTTCTTTCCGAAAATCGGCAAAGCGCTTTTTTTGCCGCCTTTCGGAAAGGGACTTCCGAAGAAATCCTTTTCGTAAGGAAAAGGCGGCAGCGGAAGCTCCGCTACCGCCATCCTTAAATGGTTAGCTATCTGTTATTTCACAGATTTTCTTTTTTAGTATAAACAGTAGTTGTCACAACTCCGAAGCCGCTGACGAACAGCAGAGCGATCCACAGCCACTCATACTGTTGTCGCCGGTCTGCGGATTCTGAACATCATCCGAAGGCTTGGTGGTATCGTCAGACTTGGTAGGAGCGGCAGGTTTGGTTGCCTTCTGACCTTCTTCGATAGTCTGAGTCGTTACTGCAGAGCCACCGGCAGAATCAAAGGTTACGGTATAGTTTTTATTTCTTTGTTGTAACAGTCTTAGCTTTTGACCAGCCTGAATAAATCCTTATGGATTTGCCGTTAATCTTAACTGTCTTATAGGTGCGAACTCTTACATAATACTTTTTCTTGCCCGAAAGCTTTGAAATTTTCTTTGATACTGTTGTATTCTTGCCTACTGTTACGGTCTTAGCCTTGCTGAATTTACTTGAGGCACTGTACTGTACCTGATAGCCTGTTGTCTGTGTAGCCTGCTTCTTCCACTTTACTGTAAACTTCTTTGAACCTGCTGTAAGTGAGGAAATACTTGTTGCCTTTGGCTTGATTGTGAAATAAAGCGTCTTTGTTCCGCTGTATTTACCCTTAAAGGTAATCTTTACTGCGTACTTGCCAACATACTTTCTGCCTTTTGCATAAGACACAGTATAGTCAGTATTCTTAACAAGTGTCTTTCCTGTTCTGTCCTTAACAATAACCTTAGGTGTTCTAACCTTTCCGTTATATGTTAATGATGTTGCTTTAAGCTTTATGCTTGATGCATTTGGAATTACTGTTGTTGAAAGAGTTTTCTTACATACCGAACAGTAATTTACTATCGTGCCGTTTGCTGTTGGGGTTGCCTTTGTTACGGTTTGCTTTGCGGTGTGGGCAATCTTAGCAATATTGCCCCAAGATGCAAGGTCGGTTATTTCCTTTGTACCGAGTACATCTTCATAGAACTTGCCACAACCTTCGCACTTGTAGTATGCTTCCTTACCGCCCTCTGTGCAGGTGGCAGCTTTCGCAGCAACCAAAGTCAGATTGTGAGTGTGCGGTACAGTTTTGTAATATCCGCAGGTGTCGCAAACATTGTCAGAACCGTAATCGTGAGCCGCTTCGTCCTTTTTGTCGTGGCAACGAGAACATTCATGCCAGTGGTTAGTATCATCAGACTTCCATTCTGTGCCTGCGGTATGTCCGGGAGCCGGAATCTTCACACTGGTTTTATCGGTAATTTCTACCGATCCTGTTGCATCTGCGAACCACTTGTCACAGCCATCGCAGGTGTAGTATGCGGAATTGCCCGCAGTAGTGCAGGTGGCAGCTTTCGCAGCAACCAAAGTCAGATTGTGAGTGTGTTCTTCGTTTTTATTTTTGTAATAATATGTAACAACCGTTCCGTCCGAAACAATAGGCTTATTCAAGCCGTCAACCTTTATAAATTCATAATCATAAAGTGTTTTTGCCGGTGTTAAATCAAGCTTTGTGCCGTATGGCACGGTAAATGTTCCGCCGGCAGTGTTTGGAATTTCAGAGCCGTCCTCAAATTTATACTGAATTGAAACGGTTGTGTAGCGCTGTGTTTCCGTATTGTCGTCTGCAAGCACATTTCCGTTTTCATCGAGCACCTGAAATGCCACGGTATCGCCGTTCTTGAGTTGTGCATCTGACGGAATTTGATAGATAAGAGAGCAACTCTTTAAGCCTGAATTAAAGTCGCTTTTGATGTGATCCAAAGCACCGAGCGGCCAGAAATTTGCCTTATCATTCCAAACAGGAATGTCAAAGGTTTGTACTGTTTGAAGCGGGTTCCCCGATGAATCGGTCGCAACGCTTCCGTCTGAGTGCTTAATCCACATTTTGAATTTTAATTGTCGTGCATTTTTATCTGAAATGTTTTGAATAACAGTTCTAAGCTCGATTTTTTTACCGTTCATATTAGTATTAAATCTGCTTTTGCTGTTGCCGCTCAAAAGTCGGTCATTGCGATTATATGTGTAATTATAATATGAACTTGTTTCAAGGTCGGTAAAATCAGACGGCTTTGAATAAGCGCCCGTATATTCCTTAACCTCGGGAGTTGCAACATAAAGGTCTACATCCTTAACAAGCTGAGACATTCGCTTGAAGCCCTGCAAACGGCAAACCTCACAGAATTGATAGTTTGTGTCTCTCATTATGCACTCATAACTTGAAACAAGCATTTTTGAGCCGTAAGCATTGCGGCAGGTATATGTGTTTCTAAAACCTAAAAGCTGTCGCCATTTTATCTTTTCCGGGTCTTCAACCGAGGAAAGATTGAGTGATTTAAGTTCCTTATCGTCAAGCAAATATCCGTTACTGTATTCATCACCGAGACCGAGCAAACCGTGTCCAAACTCGTGTGCAAAAGTTTTTGACGCACGATAACTGTCTGATGGCGAAATGAAATAATGGAAGCCGTATTCACGGTTATTATAAGCACCGCCGAAATCTGATTTTGTGTTTACAACCATAGCGAACTGAGCAATATAATCGTGAACATAATAATAAGGCTCATATTCCGAACCGGACGGAATTGTGTTTGGATCACACTTTTTTTTGATATGAGCATCGTGAATTTTCTCGATAAATTCAGGACCGATACATCTCTCAAAAATATGATTTTTCCACTGACTTCCGTGGAGATTATTAGAAATAACAGGCGAATTATATTTGTCGACTATAACATCAAAGAAGGTGCTTCCACCATTGTCAAAAGTCGATTCGGAAGCTGTGCAAAGAGCGTAAACATTGAACCTGTCGGCATAACTGCGATACGGTTCATATTTCATAGCGTCCTGCCAAAGTCGTTTGACATCATTGATGAATTTGCCTTGCTGACTTTTTGTGTATCCCTCGCCGCAAACGACAACAACCATATTTTCCGTGTCGCTGCGTGTTTTTTGGATGGTATAAACAGGGATGGTAGGATTAGAATATTTTCCGTCATTTGAATACCACGGGCCGAGGGTGAGCTGAATGCTTTGCTCGGTGCTGACATTCCAATCGGGATTTGCGTCCTCGGCAGGTTCCGAAATTGTATAATCATCCTCTTGCTTATTTGGAGCAGAGCCGATATAAGGACTGCTTTGTGAGCCGCTGCCGGAAGTTGTAACAAAATATTCGGAATCGAGATAAAATGCAGGTCTTACGCCCAAATCGGAATACCACGGAGCATAACGACCGACCTGACCCGATGAACTGATATAACGCATATCGTGATTGCAATCGGTAACAGGAGTGCGAAGCCAATAAGGCCAAGCCATACCGTCATTATTATACGCAACATAATAACCTTTGAGATTTTTCCACACGGCATTAACCTGCTTTACATCAAGAAGAAAAACCTTTTCGGTTGTAGTTTCAAAATATGAACTGTCGTAGTTTGCCACCGCTTCCGAAATATCGGTGTAGTATAACAAATCCGAATTTGCGTCTCCATCAACTATGCCCTTGTTGTATTCGGGATGAGAAACGAGAGAACGCTGGGTAACGGTTTTCATTGCCGCAATTTCAGATTTTGAAAAAGCGTTGAGAAAACCCGCTTTTTCGTTGTACGCTCCCACGCCGCTTACATATCCGTCTTTCGGAGGGTTGCCGCAAAGCCAATCGACTTTGCCTTCAGCTGCGGTCGAATTTAACCAAGAACGCATATTGCTGTCTTTCCAATAGTTAGAACCGTAATCATCACGCTTATAGCTTCTGCTGTGTGATTTTGAATTGCTGTTGTCATTTGTTTTGGCATCATATGCAAGGGTGTCAACAATTTTGTCTGCAAGCATAAGCGGTCCGTTATTGTCAATGCTTACACATCGCCAAAGAATTGAGGCATTGTTATACGCGCCCATTTTAACATAGTCGCCAACTTTAATATTGGGCTTTGATGCCGCCGGAATGGTCATCGGCAAAACGGAAATTGCCATGCACAATGCCAAGAATATTGCCGTTATTTTTTTCGTCATTAAGTCACTTCCTTTATAAGCTATATATTTGCTTTTATTATATTGTAAGGTGTTATATGCGTCAATGAAAATCCACCTTATTCCGTGAAACTTACCATAGTGTTACATCCCTTTTTTTCAGCAATAATACCTGCTGGAAACTGATTTTCGCAATACATTTTATTTCACCCACTAGGTTAAACAAAATTTTGTTTTTTTACTGTATCATCATGCATTATCCTGTATAATGAAAGTATCAAAAGATAGGCGGAGGCAGTGCAATGAAGAAAATACACATTGAATTCAGCGATGAGCGGCTCATTACTCCCAGTGGTCTGGTATTCGTAGGGCAAATACTTGGAAAAAGCAGTTTTGTTAAAAAAATCAACCGTGCTCCAATTTCAAAAGATTATCTGCAGAAACAGATAAAAAATGGAGACGTGCTCCTCACCTATATTGGTATGCTCTGTCAGGGAAAACCCCAGTATGAGGTTGTCCGTGAAATGATAGATGACCCTGACTACTACAAATACGCATTAGGCATCTCCTATGCGATTCCTTCCGCCGAAACATTCCGTCAGCGTTTTGACATGATCGGGGATTCCCTGCGCAAAGACATCCAGCAGGCAAATGTCGACATGCTGCGTGAAATGCACATAGAGCCGACAGCCCTGGATAACGGCTTTGTTCCTGTCGATATTGATGTAACCCCCTTTGACAATTCGAAATCCAATAAGGAAGGCGTATCCCGTACCTACAAGGGTTTTGACGGATATGCACCAATTATGGCATATATCGGCACAGAAGGATACCTCGTCAATCTTGAACTGCGGATTGGGAAACAGCACTGCCAGAAAGAAACTCCTGATTTCCTGAGAGAGACCATTGAACTGTGCAGACAGCTGACGGAAAAACCACTGCTCATCCGGCTGGATTCCGGCAACGATGCATCTGAAAACATAGGCATCTTTATGGAAGAAAGCTATAAATACAACAATGTGTCTTTCATCATAAAACGGAATCCCAGACAGGAAAGTAAAGAAGAATGGCTGGAATCCGTCAGGGAATGCTGCCAGAATATCCAGCATCCACGTGATGGGAAAACTGTTTATATCGGACAGACCTTCCGGAATGTGACATATTCCCTTTCTGATAACGAGGAGAAAACTGTCGGAATACGCACAATTTATGAGATCACGGAAAGAACCATTGACCGATATGGGCAGTATTTTATCGTACCCGATATAGAACTGGGCACATACTGGACAAACACTTCCCTGCCAGACGAAACAGTCATTGATCTTTACCATGCCCACGGAGAAAGTGAGCAGTATCACAGTGAAATCAAGACGGACATGGATGTTGGAAGACTCCCGTCGGGAAAGTTTGAGAGCAACAAACTGGTGCTGGAGCTGACAATGATCGCATATAATATCCTTCGAATCATAGGGCAGGAATCGCTGAAAAAGAAGGATGCTCCCGGCCGGAAGAAAATACATCGCCGAAGAATACGTACGGTGATCAGTAATCTTATGCAGTGCGGGACATCTGACAGAACATGCCGGCCGTCTGGTGCTGTCCATTGGAAGGAGTAATCGCTGGAGATTTACTTTCAAGCGTCTTTATGACAGCTTTGCATTCATCACCTGACAACAGGTAGCTGAATATGGCAATGGCAGCTGCACACAAATGGTGCAGTCTTTTTTTGAACGCAAAATTATGCAGCATTTTCAAAATTTAGTATACAATAACAAATATGGCAAACATTTCCTGTGTGCCTTTTCATTTTGAAACAAGGTTCACGGATTCAGGTTTAATATAAATTTGTCTTTATACTCTGACAAAGAAATTCGTTCCAAAAAACGTTCCATCATATAATTCCGCATCAAAATTTGTGCATCAGCAGATTTTTTCTTTGATAGATTCCGAATCAGATCTTTTAATTGCCTTGCTGTGGTTATCATCTAAAGTAACACCTCCAAATATGGTCTTAATATTTTTTCAACATGAAACATAGATGCATATTTCATAAGCGTCCGTAAATTTTTATCTTTGCGTCTGGCATATTGCTTTAATGCATCCTGAAATTTATTGCTCATTCTTCTATTATATTGCCTATAACTATCTGCCTCTTTCTGCAATCTGGCAAGCTTCTCTGACATCGTTTCTGCCTTATCCATTGAATTATCTGTATTGCCAAATGATTTCTTCCAACCAATCATGTTTTACATTGTGAATACACATCAACTGGGGAGAACCTGCCATTTCTCGAAGAAGAGTATGAAGTTGCAACTGAAAACGGAGGATTTCAAATGAATGGTAGGTGGTCGGACAATCCCATAGTACTGTAGAAATCGGGCAATGCCGATGGAGGGAAGGGGATTGCATAGTAAAGGTCTTACTGAGGACACATTATCCGTACTCAGGGACGGAGGAAATAATGGAAACGAAATTAGTAAGAATAGCTGAGATATCGGCAACATCAAAACATCCTATATTTACATCAGTGTACCACTTGATAAATGAAGATATGCTAAAGCAATGCCATAAGGAATTAGATGGGAACAAAGCAGTCGGAATTGACAAGGTAACTAAGGATGAGTATGGGAAGAACCTTGATAGAAATATCAAGGAACTGGTACAGAGGTTGAAAAACAAATCCTTTAAGCCACTTCCGTCACTGAGAGTATATATACCTAAAGGAAATGGAAAGAAACGACCATTAGGGATTGCTTCCTATGAAGATAAGATTGTACAAATGGCAGTGAAGAAAATACTGGGAGCTATTTATGAACCGAGATTCCTAAACTGCATGTATGGATTCAGACCGAATAGGGGGTGTCACGAAGCAATAAAAGAAGTATACCAACGGATAAGCTATGGAAAAATCAGCTATATCGTAGATGCCGATATCAAAGGTTTCTTTGACCATATCGACCATGATTGGATGATGAAGTTCCTTGAATGGAATATACAGGATAGGAACTTATTGTGGCTAATACGTAAATACCTTAAAGCAGGAATAATGGAGCAAGGAAAATTCGAGCCAACAGAGGAAGGTTCGGCACAAGGCTCAGTAATGAGTCCGATGCTTGCAAATATATACATGCATCATGTGCTGACGCTGTGGTTTAAGCTGGTGGTGCAAAGGAAAATGCAGGGAGAGTGTTTTCTCGTCAACTTTGCGGATGATTTTGTTGCAGGATTTCAATATAAGTCAGAAGCTGAAAGATACTATAGAGAGTTAAAGGAACGAATGGAAAAGTTTGGACTGGAGCTGGAAAGTAGTAAAAGCAGACTGATTGAATTTGGGAGATTTGCAGAGCAGAATCGTAGAGCAAGAGGAGAATGTAAGCCTGAAACATTTGATTTTCTGGGATTTACCTTCTACTGTAGCAAAACTCGAAAGGGAGGTTTCGTACCAAAGGTACAGACTTCAAGAAAGAAGTTTGAGCAAAAGGTTAGAGCATACAAGAACTGGATTTACGATAATCGAAATCGACCAATGCGAGAAATAATTAAAGAGTTGAACGTAAAACTAATTGGACACTATCGGTATTATGGTGTTACATGGAATTTTCGGAAGATAACAACATTCCTGCACAGAGTACAACAGTTTCTATTCAAAGCCATGAATCGGAGAGGTTGTAGACGGGCATACACATGGAATGGATTTGTGGAAATGCTCAAGTATTACCCGTTAGCAAAACCTAAAACGTACTATTGTTTATATTGAAGCGAATGTTACTATGAGGAGCCGTATGCGGGAAAGCCGCACGTACGGATCTGTGAGGGGCTAAGATTGAGAGGTCTTAGTCTACTCGACTTTGAAACTGGAAAATCGGAAGCTGAGGAGATAGACTATTGAGAACATATGAGAATAAAGACGAGCTTAAAAACGAGATAAATAAAAGCTTTGCAAAATATATTTCAGAATTTAATGATATTCCGGAGCATTTAAAAGATAAGAGAATTGATGAGATCGATCGAACTCCGGCAGAAAATCTTGCTTATCAGGTTGGCTGGACAACTCTTGTTATTAAATGGGAATCAGACGAAAGAAAGGGTATTCCTGTCAAAACTCCTTCGGATAATTTTAAGTGGAATCAGCTTGGCGAATTATATCAATGGTTCACAGATACATATGCTCAGCTGTCACTGCAAGAATTGAAAGACAGATTGAATGAGAATATCAACTCTATTTATGCAATGATTGATTCTCTGAGTGAGGAAGAATTATTTAAACCACATATGAGAAAATGGGCTGACGAAGCAACTAAAACAGCTGTCTGGGAAGTATACAAATTCATACATGTTAATACAGTTGCTCCGTTCGGAACCTTTAGAACCAAGATTAGAAAATGGAAAAAGATTGCACTATAACTTCAAGTTTACCCAAATGACAACAGACAGGAAACTTGATATTTTTGTAACAAAGGCATCAATATCTCTCCCATAATTCCCATAAATTTATGGAATTAAAATTTCATGATACTTATAAAACAGTTCCGATTTTCTTTCGGATTTCCCCTATAAGTAAGACAATAATTATTTTTATACAAACCAGCTTATTCGTGGTAGAATAAAACCACAGATAAGCTGGTTGTTTGTTTTGGAAGGAGAAATACATGGGAAAATTGCGTATAAAGCGGCTTTTGGCAATGCTTGCAGTATTATCCTGTGCATGTTGTCTGACAGCCTGTCAGGGCAACTGCGATGATGAGGAAGAATATGATGCAAAGCCGGTGATCTATCTCTATCCGGAGAGCAAAACGGACGTTACGGTGAAATTGGATTACGCCGGAGAACTGGCTTGTACCTATCCTGCGTATCAGGATGGCTGGAATGTGTCTGCCAGCCCGGATGGGACACTGACAGATGCAGACGGACAAACCTATAACTACCTCTATTGGGAAGGTGAAAGCGGAGCAGACTATGATTTCTCCAGCGGATATTGTGTAGCGGGAAGTGATACCGCAGCTTTTCTGGAGAATGCGTTAAGTAAGCTGGGACTTACCCGGAGGGAAGCAAATGAATTTATGGTATACTGGCTGCCACTGATGCAGGACAATCCATATAATCTCATTGCTTTTCAGTCGGATGTTTATACACAGAACGCACAGCTTTTGATTGATCCGGTTCCAGACACGCTGCTGCGGGTATTTATGGCGTGGAAGCCAGTGGATGAAGCAGTGGAGATCCCGGCGCAGAGCCTTAGCGCTCCGGCGAGAACCGGCTTTACTGTGGTAGAGTGGGGCGGCTGCCAGGTCAGATAATTGATTATCACCTGTATAATTTATGTTATAATGGATAAACTCCATAATAATGAATGAAAACAACATTATTGTTCATTGTATATTCTGGAACTCTTCTATTAAAATAGTAGTAGTAATAGGAAAGGTAAGCGGATGCAATGAATAAAGAGCAGATTGGTCTGAGGATTAAGCTGGAAAGAACAAAACAGAATCTGACCCAGGAACAATTGGCGGAGATGGCTGATATCTCTTCTTCTTATCTGAGTGCAATAGAACGTGGTAAACAGTCGATCAGTCTGGATTATACCAACAGGATTGCAGAGGCATTGAAAATTCCGGTCATTGATTTTCTGACACATGAACCGGAAAGCAGATACGGAACGGAAGAAAAGCCAGCAGGCACGGGCAAGATGGCTGTTTCAAACGTAGAAC
>OGNC01001417.1_pt1 | contig 11026 bp, 10 predicted proteins | sample 1573311 | NCBI WGS metagenome assembly OGNC01 (sample SAMEA2581889, study PRJEB24529) | metagenome | biome: Human gut stool | place: China | collected 2011
ATCCACCATCACCATAGGAATTTTGTCCCATTCAAGTGGCAGCTCGGAGGAATGCAGTTCACCCTAAAGCTTTCAGCGGCAACAACATTTCAACTGTTACTGAAATACTTGACGGTTCGGTTAAACTGGAAAATAAAAATGTTGCTGTTATCGGCTCGGGAATGACAGGGCTTGAAACAAGTGAATTGCTTGTCTCACAAGGAAATAAAGTGACAATTATTGAAATGGCAGATGAAATTGCGCCGTCGGCGTGGTTTCAGCATGTTGACGACGCTTTGCCTGTTCTTGAAAAAGCCGGTACAAAATTTTTGACTTCTCACAAACTTCTTTCTGTGTCCCAAAGCGGTATTGAACTTGAAGATTTAAAGAGTAAAAAAACGATTTCATTAAAAGTTGATTATGTTGTATTGTCACTTGGGGTTAAACCGGATACTGTATTATTTGATACTATCAAGAATTCAAGTAACTACAAAGTGTATAATATAGGCGACAGTCTTAAAATAGGCAGAATTGCCAATGCAACAGAATCTGCATATCAGTTGGTGATGAGTATTGAATAATGTATTTTCAAGACCTTCTGCAAGGGAAATCTTAAGGAAAAAATTAGATGAAATCAGTATTAGAATTGACGATAATTTGGATATTGATTTTAGCCATGTAAGTAAAAATATAAACACAATTAAAGAATTCAATCAATTTATATTGGACCCATTTCTTTCAGGTGAAAAACTTTTTTATCGTGGGGAGCGTATCAATGATCCAAATAGGCACCTACTTCCTACAATTTATCGTGATCAAAATATTGTATTAAAAGATTCGGATTTGGGAATTAAGCATATAAATTCGCAATTCTTATTTGATTATTATGAGTCATTAGGCGATTTTGTGTATGTTTTTAATCATACTATGGGCAACGCAAGTCCAAATCATTTGTATGAAATTTGCTCTTTTGCACAGCATTATTATCATCTGTCGCCGCTTATTGATTTTACCAAGAGCTTATATCCTTCACTCTCTTTTGCTTTGAAAGATAGGAAAACATTTAATGATGATATTGTTTTGTATGTGCTGAAACTGCGTGATATGGAAGATTACACACAGGATATTAAGGTTGCGGATGAATGGCTTAAAGATTTAAATGTTTATGTCAGCTTTTTTGATGAAAACAGTGTCAGAAAATCTGTCAGAGAACTTATTGAAAATAAAAAGGTGAGTATTCCTACCGATTTTAAAAAGCACCTTGATACCATTTCTTCCAATCCGGTTGCAAAAGCCAAGCTTATTGATGTTCCCACAAATACCCGTATGAAATTTCAGCAGGGTGTGTTTATGCTTTTAACCGATTTTCAGCTTTATAACGATACATATTTAACAAAAGATATTCGCAACTCTTTTGAAATTAAAAAGTATATCATCAGCAAATCTTTATGTCCCGCTTTGGTCGATATGATTAAAAACGATGCTCCTTGGTACACCTTTAATAATTTAATGGATATTGAGTCTGCTTTTAAAAGTACAATTTACGCTAAATGAATTATAGTTAATAAACGCTTTCTCTATGAAGGCGTTTATTTTTTTTGATAATAAACTTTACAATTATTGTGTATTGCTATATAATAAAGTCATTATATGTTAAAGACGGTGTAAATTTGAATTTTAAAAAATTTATAAAATCTCAGTCGCCGGCAAGAATTATTGCCCTAGGCTTTGCTGCTACAATTTTTTTAGGCTCTTTTATTCTAATGCTGCCTATCAGTCTTAATGACGGTGTTAATTTAAAATATGTTGATTCGCTTTATACTGCTACAAGCGCTGTTTGCGTAACAGGTCTTGTTACCGTTGACCCGGCTAATACTTTTACTCCGTTTGGTAGATGCGTTCTTGCTGCTTTAATTCAAATCGGCGGTCTTGGCGTAACATCATTCGGAACCGGAATTATAATAGCTATGGGAAAGAAGCTTAATCTAAAAAGCAGAAATATTACTAAAGAAGCTCTAAATTTAGATTCCAGAAAAGGCATAGTATCCTTTATAAAAGAAATATTTTTAACAACGCTGACTATTGAACTTTTAGGTGCTTTTTTCAGTTTTTTTACTTTTAGAAAAAAGTTCAGTTTTTTTAAAGCTGTCGGCATCAGCCTTTTTCATTCTATTGCTGCTTTTAATAATTCCGGATTTGATATTTTAGGCAATTTTCAAAGCTTGAGTGCATATAAAAATGATGTATATATAAATATTGTTACTTGTTTTTTGATATTTTTTGGCGGTATTGGCTTTTATGTTATTAAAGAGCTAAGAATGAATAAATTCAAGTGGAAACCGCTTTCAATGCATTCAAAAGTTGTATTATCAGTCAGTATGATTTTGATTATTTTCGGTACAATTATGCTTAAATTAACGGAAAATATCACTTGGCTGGGTGCATTGTTTAACAGTGTGTCTGCACGAACAGCCGGTTTTTCAACTTTTAATCTCGGTGATTTTTCAAATGCGGGGCTTATAATAATGATGGTTTTGATGTTTATAGGTGCTTCGCCGGGTTCAACCGCCGGCGGTATTAAAACAACTACCATTTTTGTCTTGTTTCAAGGTGTTAAATCATCAGCTATCAATAAAAGTGAAAAAGCTTTTAAATATGCAGTTCCTAAAAACGCTTTTAAAAAGGCTGCTGTCATTACCGTTATCGGTATAACCGTTGTTTTAACAGGTACTTTTTTAATGTCCTTGTTTGAGCCTAATCTTGAAATCAAGGATATTGTTTTTGAAATAGTTTCTGCTTACGGAACAGTCGGTGATTCAACCGGTATTACACCATCTATTTCAACAGCTTCTAAAATTCTTTCAATGCTGGTTATGTTTATCGGCAGGTTAGGCCCGATGACAATAGTAACCCTTTGGTATTTCTCGCATGGGGAAAGGGTACGCTATCCTGAGGGCAATATTTCTATTGGTTAATTTTTATAAAGGTGAAATTATGTTTAATAAATCTAAAAATGATAAAATGACTTACGGTATTGTAGGTTTAGGCAGATTCGGTATGGCATTGGCTATTGATTTGGCTGAATCCGGTTCGGAAATCATTGCACTTGACAGTAATGAAGAAAAAGTGCAAGCAATCAGAGAATATACCGAAAATGCGTTTATTGTAAAAAATCTCGAAAAGAAAACTCTTATTGAAACAGGTATTCAAAATTGCGATGTAGCGATTGTTTGCATTGGTGAACATATGGATACTTCTATTTTAACCACACTTAATCTTGTATCTATGGGTGTGCCAAAAGTCATTTCAAAAGCTATGAGCAGTGAGCATGGCGTAATTCTTAAAAAGCTTGGTGCTGAAATTGTTTTTCCTGAAAAAGATATGGCAGTTCGCCTTGCAAGCAGGCTTGAAACTGAAAGAATGCTTGATTTTGTACAACTTAGTGAGAAAATAAATGTATCTAAAATGAATGTACCTGATAAAATGATTGATAAAAGTGTTGAGGAAGTTAATTTGCGTAAGCATTTCGGACTTAACATTATAGCTATTGAAAATAATGAAAATGTAAATGATGTTATTTCACCAAAGTATATATTTAGGCAAGATGACATTCTTTTTCTTTCAGGTAGTAAGGATGGCATACTTCAATTAAGTGTTTGGGCAAAGAAATAATGTTTCGGAGGAAATTCACTTTAAATGTTTAAACAGATTATATTGCAAATTATACTTATTGCTTTAAATGCCTTTTTTGCAGCTACTGAAATAGCTGTTATTTCCCTTAATGAAAAAAAGGTGAGGGCGCTTGCAGAGGACGGAAACAAAAAAGCAGTTAAAATGCTTAAAATTATTGAAGAACCTACTAAATTTCTGTCAACAATTCAAATCGGTATAACTCTTGCAGGATTTCTCGGTTCGGCTTTTGCTGCCGATAATTTTGCCGAGCGTTTATCTGCTGTAATTGCAAATGCATTTAATTTATCTGCTGACAATACTAAAATAGTTAATACGGTAGCGGTAGTAGTAATCACGCTTATACTTTCATATTTTACTCTTATTTTCGGTGAGCTTGTTCCTAAGCGAATTGCAATGAAGCATAAGGAAAAACTTGCAAATTCGGTTTGCGGTGTTATTTCGTTTTTAACCGCTGTGCTTAAACCAATAATTTGGTTTTTAACTGTATCTACTAATGCTGTACTCAGAATTGTAGGTATTGACCCACATGAAAAGGAAGAGCCGGTATCAGAGGAAGACATTGTACTTATGCTTGATGCCGGTGTAGATGAAGGCTCGCTTGACCATGATGATATTAAATATATTAAAAATGTGTTTAAGCTTGATAAAATGACTGCCGAAGATGTTATGACGCCGCGTAAATCGGTTATAAGTATACCTATAAATGCCGATGATGATAAAATCGTAAATATTATTGAAGAAGAGGGTTATTCCCGTATTCCGGTATATGAGGATAATTCTGATGAAATCATTGGTATTTTACATTCTTGTGATTATTTATTAAAGCGTGATGAAGGCAATTTCAACTTGAAATCAATTCTTCACGAACCTGTTTTTGTTCCTGAAACAGTATGCCTTGATGTTTTATTTAAAGATATGCAGACCGACCATAATCATTTGGCAGTTGTAGTAAATGAATACGGTGAAACATCAGGCATTGTTACTATGGAGGATATTCTTGAAGAAATAGTAGGCGAGATTTGGGATGAGCGTGATGAAGAAATTGATGAATTCCAAAAAATAGGAAACAATGTATATAAGGTTCTTTGTACAGCTTCACTTGATGATTTCAGAGAGTATTTTGATCTTGATGATGAAGAAGAACTTGATGTAACAACCGTTAATGGCTGGATTACTGAAGTTACAGGTATTATTCCTGAAGCGGGTTACACATTCGATTATAAAAATCTCACTGTAACTATTGTTAAGGCTGACCAATTTATGACTCACGAAATTAGGGTTGAAGTACATCCACAAAAAGAAAATATCGAAGATTAAAAAAATGCACTCCTTATTTTTATGTAAGGAGTGTATTTTTTGTCAAAAAATCGTATAATCACTTGAAAAATGATTATTAAATTACTATAATATTTTTATCATCATAGAAAAGAGGCATAAAAATGGTATCACAAATTTTTGCCATAGTAATTTTTGTACTTATGTTTGCACTTATTATTATGGATAAAATCCCAAGGCATTGGGTAACACTCGGTTGCGGACTTGCAACTATTGTTATTGTATTTGCGATTTGCATGAAAAGTCCGAGTGCAATAATGGAAACACTTAATGTTAAAAGTATATTTACCCTTGAATTTTGGCATACATCGGGGCAGGGTAATGAAAGCTCAAGCGGTATTAACTGGGCAACAATAATTTTCATTGCCGGTATGATGGTTATGGTTGAAGGTATGGCGAAAGCAGGATTTTTCCGCTGGCTTTGCCTTACTATTGCAAAAGCTGTAAAGTATAAAGTTATGCCTATACTTGTTACTTTTATGATTATGAGTGCGGTTCTTTCAATGTTTATTGATAGCATTACAGTAATCCTTTTCCTTGCGGCAGTAACTGTTGAACTTTCTCAGTTACTTAAATTTAGCCCTGTACCAATGGTTTTGGCAGAAATCTTTTGTGCTAATCTCGGCGGTTCGGCTACAATGTGCGGTGACCCGGCTTAGATGATGACAGGAATGCTGAATAGTTACAGCTTTGCTGACTTCCTCACAAATACAGGTCTTATTGCCGGTATCGCACTTATTGCAATTATTGTGTTTTTCTTTTTTGCGTTTAAAAAGGAACTTTCGGCAAATAAGAATGAAAAAGTTGATCCTTCAACTTTTCCTAATCCAAGCGATGCAATTGAGAATAAAAAGGATTTCATTATAAGCACTGTTATTTTTATTATTGCAATTGTGCTTCTTGTATCCCACGCACAGACGGGATTGACAGTAGCGTTTATTGGTGTGGCAATAGCACTCATTACTCTTCTTACATCAATTAAGGATATAGGATTTATACTTAAAAAGGTTGATTATAAAACGCTTCTTTTCTTCATTGGTTTATTCATTGTAGTTGGCGGACTTGAACAAACAGGTGTACTTGAAATGATTGCGTCATTTATTGAAAAAGTTTGCGGCGGTAATGTATTTGCAATGGTACTCATTATTATGTTTATTTCAGCAATTGCAAGTGCTTTTGTTGATAATATTCCGTTTGCCGCAACTATGGTGCCTGTTATTAAAAGTTTGGCAGCAACTACTGCCGGTGCTGATTTGTCAGTTTTGGCGTATGCACTTTCTATCGGTACTGATATCGGCGGCAGTGCTACTCCTATCGGTGCTTCGGCTAATGTTGTCGGCACATCGGTTATTTCAAAAGCAGGTCACCCGGTTGGCTGGGGAAAATATTGCAAAACTGCAATTCCGGCAACAGCAATTGTTCTTATAATCGCTATGGTTGTAATTAAATTCAGATATTTTTAATGAGGTGTTGATTATGAAACGGCAGTTTATAATTTCTATCGAGAGAGAATACGGTTCAGGCGGCAGAGTTATCGCTGAACAGCTTGCAAAAACATTGGGTATTAAGTTTTATGATAAAAATATAATTGAACAAATTGCAAACGAAAAAAGTCTTAATCTCGATGAATTAAAGAAATTTGATGAAAAAGCACGCAATATTTGGCTTTCAAGATCTGTTGACGGGCACAGCAATTCACCTGAAGATACGATTGCGCAAATGCAATTTGATTTTTTGAAAGAAAAAGCTGAATCAGGCGAATCATTTGTTGTTTTAGGTAGATGTGCAAGTTATGTTTTGAGAGATTACGATTGTTTAATTAAAGTGTTTGTAACATCTGATATGCATCATAAAATGGAAAGAATAGCCTCAATCGAACACCTTGACCCACTTAAAGTTGAGGATTTAATTATTAAGAATAATAAAAAGAGGAAAACTTACCATAATTATTATTCTAAAGAAAAGTGGGGCGATTCCCGCTATTACGATTTGATAATCAGCACTTCTAAAGTCGGAATCGACGGTGCTTTTGATGTAGTAAGCAATTATGTTAAAAAGGTTATAGCTGAATAAAAAATCCACTATTGGGACCCCTTCATAAGCAAGGTGTGTCCCAATGGTGGATTTTTAATTTTACATATGTATTTGATTTGACGGTGTAGTATTGGCTATGCCGTTTTTGTTTGCATTTTGGCTGTTAGCTTTTTATTCGAATGAGCGTAACATATTTGTAATTAAAGTTTTTTGTAAACTAATAAAATTTTCCTTTATTGCCTTTAAATACAAAGGCAATAAAAACAACTGCTACGAATATCAACGGAAAATAATTAGTCAAAAACATTTTCAAAGTCAAGATTTCAAAATTTTCATACAAAAGAAAGACTTTGGTACTGCTGACAAAAGTGTTTATTAAATCGTACAATAACAAAACCATTATAGTTATCGGTGCGGATTTTGAAAAAAACATTACAAGCATAGATAATCCGTAATAGAACGCAGCTACACTTAAAATCTTAAAAAGAAACCCTATAAAATCATCTATGCAATAGAAATGCAAAAGTATCACTGCTAAAGCATTGATCAAAGAGCACAAAAAATACACTATCGTAGTTTCAAATCGTTTTTTGTTACTGTAAAAGAAGAATACATCTTTCGTTTTATCCGAAAAAAATATTTCCGCCACAAAAACACCTGTCCATACAGAAAACATCGGAAAAAAGAAAAAAATAATTTTTTCTATATCTATTACCATATCATTGTTATTTAACTTATATATAAAAAAATTAAACAACGGCACAATCAGGTTAATGATTACTATGGGCAGAATCCATAATCTGTGAATGGATTTCAAAAAGTATTTGTGTTTTTTAAATTCAGATTTTCTATAAAGCATATATAACCATCCTCTACTGTGGGAGCAAGCGGCAAAGCGTCAATTTTGTTTAAACAAATAACTTTTTCATATGTCTTGCCGTCAATATAAATCGTTCCCATTGAATAAAAAGGAGCATCGATATTATCAGTGCTGTTGACTGCAAAAACTTTTCCGTTTGCAACATTAGCCAATTCGTCACAAGAGTTAAATTGTGTAATAACCCCGTTTGAGAGAATCAATATTTTGTCACATAGGGATTCTATATCGGTTATTATGTGCGTTGAAAGAACAACACACCTGTCTTTTTTTATTTCTCTGACAACATTTTTAAAATTCAATCTTTCCTCAGGGTCAAGACCTGCAGTTGGTTCATCAAGCAAAACAATGTCTGGATTTCCTATCAACGCCTGCGCAATTCCGAGTCTTCTTTTCATTCCGCCTGACAGTTTTTTTACAACAGTATCTTTTTTAGAAAAAAGATTAAGTGATTTCAACAGATTGTTGATTTCGTCATCTGTAATGCCATAATCCTTTAAATTTGCAAAAAACTGCAAAACTTCATATGGAGTAAGTTCATTAAAAATCTCAAAATTTTGCGGAAGATAGCCAATGTGAGTCAAATAATCATTTGTTTCTTTTACGCCGTCTGAATAAGTGATGCTTCCGCCGTTAAGTTTTTCTATCTTGGTTATACACCGCAACAAAGTGGTTTTGCCGCTTCCGTTTCTGCCCAACAAGCCGTATGTGCAATTTTCAAGCTGAACATTGACATTATCAGCCACAACGATAGATTTGAATCTTTTATCAATATTGTTAAGCTTCAACATACAATCACCTCAATTCGCAAAGAAATTCCGAAAAACTTCTGTCATCAGCGTTATCAATCAAATAATCATTTATTTTTGCAAGCTTTTTACCGTCATTATCATTTTTTAAAATTTCTTCTAAAACAGGAATTGCTTTTTGTAATTCTTTGGAAGAATTATCTTTTAAAAATTCAAAGTATTCCGGATAATTCATATAAGCGTTTACGGCGTCGTATAACTCCATCTTGTTTGCGCTGATTTTGGAAACAAAGCCTAGTCTGTCTATGTCGTCAATCGACGCTGTTATCATATAATCGTTAAAAGTTTTTACAAATTCAATATCTTCCAAATTTATATCGGGAATAATAAATATTTTCTTGATGTTCGGATTTTTTGAAACAAAAGTTTCCAATTTTTCGTTAATGGTGTCGCTGTTATACGCATCGTTAAAATACGGATAATAAATCTGTGTTTTATTGATTGTAACGCAATTTATAAATCCACTTAACAATGTTAGGGAATCACTTTTTCCTTTGAATTCGTTATTAGTGCTGCTTTCTAAATTACATTGCACTTTCTTCAAAGAATGAACAGTAACATTAAAATCAGTTTCATACGGAAGTGATAAATTATCAAATCCGGCATATGAATGTGTGCTATACATTTCGTTAAATCCCGGAATAGGATAAAACGCAAAATTCCCCGGAAGAAATACGGATAAATAATTGCTGTAATATTTATCGCAAGAGCCATGGTAATATATTTTTATCAGTTTGGATTTTGAAGTGTTTTTTATCGTAATATAATCCGAATCTCTTGTAAAATCCAACTCGTCATTGTTACCATCGGTGATTTTACTAATTTTATATCCATGATACAAAGTGAATTTATATTCGCCTTTAACATCATCTGTTTTAATTGTTGCAACGGCGTTTAAGTCATTTCTGAAATTGAATTCCAAGTCATAACTGTCGACCTTAAAATCGGCAGGCTTTGAAACTTGCTCATTGTTCTCATAATATCTTTTATCCGCTGATACACCCGAAGCACTCAAATTCATTTGCGCAGCAGAAAACGGGAGTATATATCCAACTAATGTTATTATACATAGGCAAAAACAAATTGAGCTTTTTAATATCTTGCTGTTTTTTGAAATTTCATTATCAGTTAAACAGTAAAAAAGCAATGCCAAAAATATAAAAAACAATATTTGAGATAACTTGTCCAAAGTTATTATATATCCCGAATGCATATTTGGAGTCCAACCGATTGAAGCGGGAGCTATATTGAAAAATTTAAGAGATTTTGTTATATCTGTACCCGTTGAATTATAAATGCCGACAGAAAGCGAGTCAATAAGATTTGTTTCCGATATAGCTATAATAAGCATAATGATATATGAAACAAATCTGCCCTTTATTTTCGACAGCAAAAAACCAATAAATATTGCAGACAAAATGCACAGCAAAAAGTAAATTATCAAAACAATTAAAGTATGTATCACTAAAGAGAGTGAAAACTGTTTATTCGCAAAAATATAAATAACATTAAACAATAAAGCCTCTGCAAACAGCAACAAATCATACAAAAAAATTGATTGCAACTGATTTTTGTATACAGACCTCATACCTTTTTTAGTGATGCATATAGGCTCATAGTACCTATTGAGTTTATAACAACATTCAAATGTGAAAAATATAAAGAATATTATTAAACAAGGCAATGTGTATAATGTATTACCTAACATATATAAAGACGGAATGTCAATATCTTTTATACAAGAAATAAATGAATATGATAAAAACGCAGTAAATGACAAAACCATAAGGCTAATCAATATCTTATAAAATTTATTTCTTTCTATTGACTTTTTTTGCAAATATAAATTAGTCATAAAATCACCACCAAAAGAATATTGTGTATAAGCTCAATACGCCAAAACTATTGTTTAGTGCTTTACTTTTTATAATCAAAACCAAGTAGGTTTTTTATTAAATTTACATCCGCGATATGCAATTCCGGGTGCAAGCTTGTCACCGTTTCTGCATAAAAGTTCATCAACTCTTACAAAGCTGTAACCCTGTGCTTGAAGTACATCAATTGCTCTCAAAGTGGCTTTTACGGTAGTTTCTTTTGTATCGTGCAAAAGTAATATTTCACCGTCGTGAGCCTTATTTATTATGTAATTAAATACATATTCTTCATCTTGATGTTTCCAGTCAATCGAATCATTTGACCATTTTACAGCTATCATATCATTAACGGCATTTAAAGTGGTACCGAAATAATGGCCATATGGTGGCCTGTAAAATTTTACAGGCCACCATATGGCCATTAT
>OGNC01001419.1_pt1 | contig 11015 bp, 6 predicted proteins | sample 1573311 | NCBI WGS metagenome assembly OGNC01 (sample SAMEA2581889, study PRJEB24529) | metagenome | biome: Human gut stool | place: China | collected 2011
GCCGATCCCCACCGTGGAGGAATTGAACGCCCATGTCTGGGGTGAGGAGTTCCACGCCTGCGTCATAGAGCAGGCGGAATTTGAGGCCGCCTGGGAAAGCCACACCTATGATGGAGCGTTAAAGTAGCCAGGAGGAGACACTATGAACAAACCTATAAAAGCCAAAAATCTGCCGTTGTTCTCCATCATTGACCTGAACCAGCTGCGCCGGGAAAAACATCTGGAGGGCACAGAAGTGACAGACTTTTTCACGGCAAGGGATGGAAAAGTCTATCTTCTCATGGAACAGCCGTCCGAAACACAGGGTAAGGACTGGCTCAGCACTCCTTCCACCTATACCGCAGTGGAAATCCAGCTGGATTGGGCGGAACAGCGGGTGCTGGAAACGACGCTGTTTCCTCTTGGCCTCTTGAAGTTCCAGTTTCATTATTTGCGGCCCGCAGGTGATCACTTCCTCCTGCTGGGGGCAAGATGCGCCTATCGGGAAAACGGCCCCGACCAGAACGCCTGGATCGTCAGCCGGGACGGAGCTGTGCTGTCCCGTTTCTGCCTGGGGGATGGCATTCAAGACTGTGTGGTAAAAAAAGATGGCACCATCATTACCAGCTACTTTGACGAAGGTGTATTTGGTAATTACGGTTGGGATGAACCTCTGGGTGCTTGCGGCCTGATTGCATGGACATCGGATGGAACTCCTCTCTGGAAGAATGAGAAGTATTCCATCTATGACTGCTACGCCATCAGCCTGGACGAAGAAGAAAACCTGTGGTTTTATTATTACGATGAATTCCGGCTGGTGCGGACGAACTTCAAAGAGGACTTTGTATTTGAACTGCCAATCGAAGGAAGCGGAGCTTTTTCTGTTGCCCCGTCCGGCAATACCTTCCTGTTTCAAGGCGGATACCAGCAACGGGATAAATTCTACTTCCTTACCGCTCATGGTGATCACCTTGGGAAAAAACAGGAGGCTATTCCCACCTGTGACGGAAACAAGGTCGCTGTGGAGCAGTGCAGCCTGCTTCGCAGCCGGATGTTGTTCCTTGGAAAAGATGGTGTGCTCTATGGAGGTATTTGGGGGAGCGATGGCCAATGAAACAGTCTGATATTTATACCGAGGCTCTGACCTGTCTGCGCTCCATCCTTCTGGCAGACCATCCAGAGTTCCAAAACTGGATCGACTGGTTGGAGCGGGACATTCAGGACTGGAACCAGCGGCGGGAGGTTTCCCACCACCTTCGGGCATACGGAGGTATGGGCTCGTTCAACGACCTGCCCAGTATGCGTGGAAATCACGACTATATTTTCGGCTTTCTCAAATCAGTGTGCTATGCCTTCGGTCATCTTTATGGAAAACAGGAAGGCATTTCTCCGGAGGCATTGATGGAGGAGTGCCTGCACGATGTAGAGCAGGCAGCCTATCACCCCCATAAGGCACTGAACCAAGCCATTGCCCAGCACTTGATGCAGGGCGATTTGCAGGAGAATCTGGATAGGCTGTAGGAGGACTTGCTATGAACGAAAGACTATTCCGTCCCCAATTCAATCAAATGGATACAACCGAGAAGCAGGCGCTGATGGAAAGCCTGGCTGCTCGTTATAATATGACCTTTCTTTATCTACATACTTTTGACCGCTGGGGCCAGAGCTGCACCACCGGCATCTTCAAGAAAGATGGTCGGGAGTTCGTCTTTGTCCCCGGCGATACCGTCACCCTGGGCTGGGAGCAGTTTGCCGTGGGACTGAATCAGGAGAGCCGGGAGGAATTGGAGTATCTGTTCCGGGAATGGGAAATGGAACCGCAGAACCCGGAGGAGATGATCCGGGAAAGCATGGCTCCCGTCCGGCAAGCGGCCATTGGCCCCATGCTGGTGGGCCGGGAGCTGGAGGAACTGTGCTGGGAGCCGGTCAAGATGGACGATCCCAGGCTGACTGCCCACCCTGACTGGCTGAAGGAATTCCGTGATTTTGCCTGGAGTGACAGCAGCAGTCTTACCTTGCACCAGTCGGCCCGCATAGAACGGACGGAAGATGGATTTCAGACCTGGATCTATAACCGCACAGACTACGATGAACTTCTTACCGGGCTGGAAAAGCAGGGACTTTCGCTGCCCACAGCGGACGAGTGGGCCTACCTGTGCGGCGGCGGATGTCGGACCCTGTTCCCATGGGGAGATGGGTTAGACTACTCCATGCGTCTGCACTGGTTTGAGGACATGGATGAGGACGAGAACAGGTCCTACGACATGGAGGAACCCAATTTCTTCGGCCTGTCCATCGCCTACGATCCCTATATGCGGGAAGTGGTGCAGGCTGATAGGCTTACCACCTGCGGTGGTGACGGCGGGTGCAATATCTGCGGCGGGCTGGGTCCATTTCTCGGTTTCCTACCCTGTTCGCCCCACTGTAAGCCGGAAGTGCAGGAGGACAAGGAACTAAACGGAGATTATGACTTCTACCGGCCCATTATCCGGGTGGAGAACCATGATTGACAATAGAAGCTTGATACGAAATAAAGAAAGAGAGGTGCCGACATGGGAGCATGGGGCATAAAAGCATTAGAGCGTGACGAAGGGCTGGATGTACTGGACATCCTCAAAAATGAATATGTACCGGAGCATCCGGTAATGGATCTGGGCGAGATGATCGAACTGATGAAAGAGGAAGTCATGCTGGGATCTGACTTCTCACAAATCGACTTCCTCTTTGACAATACTGCGATGGCTCTGGCGGAGCTGTATTTCCAATGGAAGGATAACAGCAAACTGGACTACGATCATGAAGAAGCTATATGGGATAAAGTCACCGGTTTCACAGCATCCAAAGAAGCCCTTGCTTTCCTGCTGCGGCAGCTCACCGACATCAAAAACGAGGTGCCGGACGAGGACGGCATCCGTGAGATTGTGGATCTTTGGAAGAACGAGGACAGCGGTGAGATCGCTCCTGCGTGGTTGGAACACTTGAATCAGCTCATTGATCGACTGGATTCAGAACAGGAGGCACGACAAATGTATATCAAAAAATACTGGGGCAACTTTATTGGCGGTTCCGATGACAGTCTGAACCTTGTGGCATTTTTGGAAGACCAGAAGAAAGAGGAGATCCCCCTCAGCGAGATATTTGCCAAGATTGGGCTGGACAAACAAAACTGGGACTTCCGCCAGACCGTGGAGTATCTGGAGTTTACACACTCCGATGGCGTGGAGATGGACTTCCACTTCGCCATTGATGTGGTCACTGATCTGGCCGCCATCCTGCTGGAGTGCAGCGTCAGCGGCAGTGTAAACCTTCAGGATCTGGACGAGTACAACACCCCTGCCCGCCGCATCCGCATCACCGTCACGCCAGAGGAGCATGACGCCATGAACAAGGCACTGGCGGATTTTGCCCAGAATCCGCTGGAATATGACCTCAGTGAGATGATGGACAACGAGGAGATCCAGGAGATGGCTCGGGATGTGGAGGCGCTGCGGAAGGAACTGTACGAGGCCGCTGGCCGCAACCGGGACTACCATGTGAAAGCGGAGGATGTGAAATCTCTGCTCCCTGACTGGAAGGGTGCCGATGGCTGCATCGCCACCAACCGCATCACAGTAGAGGGCCGCAAGGTGGGCTACTGCTACAGGGAGGAGCCGGACGGCGGCTGGGACAGCGGCTGGCGCTTTACCGCCGGTGATGAGAGCGACGAGTACATGGACGACCCTAACAACGCCGGGATCTACAAGCTGAACACGATCTGCAATGACGATCCCGACATCATCCCTTTGCTGAACACCCCCGCTCCCTGCGCCTTTGAGCGGGATGAAAATGGCGTGTTCCAGCAGATCAAAGACTGGAAACCAGATGAGGACGAGGAGGACCCTGATATGGATATTTTGAAGCAGTGCCAGAAGTGGCATGAGGAGGACAAACACCAGAAAATCGTTGACGCACTGGAGGCAATCTCTGCCGAGGAGCGTACCCCGGAAATGGATATGGAGCTGGCCCGCGCCTACAACAATCTGGCGGACTCCAGCGAGCCGGAGGGAAGGAAGCTGCTTCACCAGGCACTGGAACTGATGCAGTCCCATGAGGAGGAACTGGGAGATACTCATTCCTGGAATTTCCGTATGGGGTATGCCTATTATTATCTGGATCAGGAGGGCCGCGCTCTGCGGCATTTTGAAAAAGCTCTGGAACTGCATCCCGGTGATGATCCTAAGCTCAACACCCGACAGGACATGGAGGAACTAATTGACTCGTGCAAAAAGGGTATTTCTCTGCCGCAGTTCTGGGAGTGCTTCCGGGAACGGACAGAGAACTGGTGGGAAACCTTTGCCGAGATGGAAGCAGAGCTGCGCCAGATGATGGACGAGGACAAAGATCACACCCGCGGTGCGGAGATCGTGGCCCAAATGGAGGAAACCCTGAATTTGGTTTTTGACGAGATTTCCTTCGAGATGGGCTTCAACGGAGAAAAGCATGAGCTGATCCTCACCCCGGAGGGGGATAAGGTCAAACTGTTTGAGCTGGTCTACTTCCAGAAGCACGCCCCCAAGGAGGTGCTGGAGCACTGGAATATCCTTGTGGGCCGTCAGCCTCTCCAGAACATCGGCCTGCGTACTGAGGATGGCTGGGACATCTCCGGGGAGGATGTGCAGATCTGGCTGGAGGAGCAGGGTGAAAACAGCTTCGCCATCTCCGCCTACTGCGAAAAGCTGCTGCCTATGCTCCGGGAGGAAGAAGGCCGGGCCTGGTGGATGCTCACTACCCTCACCGACCAAGTGCTGGGCGAGATCTCCCACATGAGATACATAGACAGCTTTGATGTGCTGGAGGAACCCAAGGCAGAGCCGTCCTTCCTCCTGTCCCAGCTGCCCGACAAACTGCGGGAGCAGGGCCTGGAGCTCTCCACCGACCCGGAAGCCTATCTGGAGAGCTACCTTGGTTACAAAATGGAACCCAAACAGGACCCGGACGCCGATTGGCGGCTGGATGTAATGGCCGGTTCCACCTGCTGTGTGCCGCTCATCAACGGCTATCTGAATGCCGACAATGATTTTATGGACGATCTCCATGCCGACGGCGCGGTGGCGGGCTTCTTCTGCTATCCCCTGGATACCCTGCGGGAGGAGGAAGGCAGTCAGAAAATTTTCGACTTCCGGGACAAACTGGAGGAAGTGCTCACCGGCGGGGATGGTTCGGAAGTGCTCACTCTCACCGGCGGGGCTACCGGCCTCTACTGTGGCTATGTGGACTTCATCGCCTGGGACATCCAAGAGGCGCTGAACATGGCGAAAGAGTTCTTTGAAGGCACGGACATCCCATGGGCCATCTTCCACACCTTCCGCCGTGAAGCCGGTTCTGTATCCCTAAAGCAACAAGATGATGGGACAGAAACTGAGAATCAGGATGACGAGTTGGACGAAACGCTGACGGGCATGGACTATATTCCTTACACCCAACAGAACGCCGAAGCATTCTTCGCTCAGCTGGAGCAGTGGAACGCCGAAGACGAGTACACCCGCTGTATCCAGGCACTGAATGCCATCCCGGAGAACTGGAGGAACTACCGCACCGCCTACGCCCTGGCCCGTGCACTGGAGAACTACGCCATCATCGGGGACCATGACGAAGGTACTTTGAAATCCAAGGGAGACAAAGCCCTTCTGAGGGCCATTGAGGTGCTGGAGTCCGTCCGGGAGGAAGGCCAGGACAAGGCGGAGTGGAATATGCGGATGGCCTATGGCTATCAGTATCTCTACGGCCAGGAGGAAAAGGCCATTCCCTACGCCCAGCGGTGGGCGGAGCTGGACCCGGAGGATGAAAATGCTCCGGCGGTAATTCGGGAGTGTAAGGCGGAGATCCGGAAACGCCAGCGCAGCCGGAAGAAGAAGGCCAAATTCGTGCCCGGTGATACCCCATTTGAGGGCTTCGACCTCACCAACTTCTGGGATGATAATTGGTATGCACTGAAAGAATATGTCAGTGATCCGCCTTCCGATGAGCTGATCGCCAGCGTGGAGGAGGAACTGGGCTACAAGCTGCCCGCCGCCTACATCTGGCTGATGAAGCAGCACAACGGCGGCATTCCGGTGAACACCTGCTATCCCTGCGATGAACCTACCTGCTGGGCAGATGACCATGTGGCCATCACCGGCATTTTCGGCATCGGACGAGAAAAGAGCTGCTCCCTCTGCGGAGAGCTGGGCAGCCAGTTTATGATCGATGAGTGGGAGTATCCTGCCATCGGAGTGGCCATCTGCGACTGTCCCAGCGCCGGACACGATATGATTTTCCTGGACTACCGAGCTTGCGGTCCCCAGGGAGAGCCTGCGGTAGTCCATGTGGATCAGGAAAACGACTACAAGATTACCCATCTGGCAGACAGCTTTGAGGAATTTGTCCGCGGACTGGAGCATGAATCCCTCTATGATCCGGATGAAGATGTAGAGGATCTTGAGGATGACGCCGACGAGGAGAAAACTGACCGTAAGGGCTCCTTTGCCGGGTCTGTGCTCCTCTCCAAAGCGGAATGGGACAAGGAGCAGTTGATCCGGAATCTACGGGAAGAATGGGGCATCGTAGATGAGGAGCCGGATGAGGGCGACGAAGATGATGAGAACAGCGATGACGCTGTGGTAATGCGGGTCGGCGGCATGATGCTGATCGTGACACTCTTCCACGGTCACATCCCGGACAATGAAGCGGAGATCAACGCCGAAAACAACTATATGTGGCCAGAGGCCGTAGAGGTGGCCAAAGCGCACAAGGCCCATATCGTGGTGGCTGTATTGGGCGAGGAGGAAAAACTGCTGGAACGGGGTAAGCTGTTCACTAAGGCGATGGCAGTGTGCTGCAAGCAGAAATATGCCACCGGTGTCTACACCAGCGGCGTGGTATTTGAGCCTCGTTTCTATGAGGGCCTTGCCGATATGCTCAAAGAGGACGAACTGCCCATCTTCAACTGGGTTTGGTTCGGCCTGTACCGGAGCGAGGGGGGCCTAAACGGCTACACCTACGGCATGGATGTGTTTGGCAAGGAGGAAATGGAGGTGTTGAACACCGACGCTGAGCCGGAGGAACTGCGGGACTTTTTGGCCAGCCTTGCCTCCTATGTGCTGGCGTGTGATGTGACGCTGCAAGACGGCGAGACCATCGGTTTTTCTGCGGACGATAAGCACACCATCACCCGCAGCCCCGGCATCTCTCTGCCAGAAGAACAGATGACCCTGAAGATCGGTTACGAGCCTATAAAGGGAGATCCGGAGGATGACAGCTGCGACCACTCAGACAATGATGACACGCAGGATGAGGAAGAATTCAGTAATCCCGAAGTCTACACCGAGGAGGAGATGGAAGCCGTCGAGGGGCACATTGAGCAGTATTTCGGCAAGTTCGAGAATGTGTTCCATGAGCTGGTTTCTCCCGACATCCATGTGGACATCTGCGTGGTGCCGCCCTCTGAGGAGCGGGACTACTGCACCCTGGTCACCATGGGCATGGGCGCTCACCGGATGAATGTGCCGGAGGAACTGGCGGAATATAAGCTGGAGCGGGCGGAGCTGGCCATTGCCCTGCCTGCGGACTGGAAGCTGGATCAGGAGTCCATGAAAGACGAAAAGTGGTACTGGCCCATCCGCCTGCTGAAATCCTTGGCCCGCCTTCCCATTGCCAGCGATACCTGGCTGGGCTTTGGACATACCATGGATAACAAGGAGAACTTTGCGGAAAATACGAAGCTGTGTGCCGCCATTCTCACCGGCCCCCAAAGTACAGAGGAGGGCGGCGAGGTCTGCACCCTGCCGGGCGGCGAGGAGGTCAACTTCTATCAGGTCATTCCGCTTTATGAGGACGAGTTGGACTATAAACTGGAACATGATGTAGACGCTCTGCTGAACAAGATGAGGGGGATCAGTTTTGTTGTAAACCCCACTCGCCAGAATGCGATCACCCGTGGCACCCTTTCCAATGATGATTTTGACGGTGAGATGGACGATGCCTCCTATCATATCGAGAGCATTGAGGAGAAGGAACTGCCAATTGACCCCATCAACGCTTATAACCACATGGCCATCTACCTGCGCTGGTGCATGGAGCACGACCTGATGGGCGAGGACTTCCTGAAAGAATACAGCGAAGTGGCCAAACAGGTCAAAGCCGACCCTGCCAGCGTGGATCTGCGGGAGTTTATCCGGGATGAGCTGGACGGCTGTCTGTTCTTTGTGCTGTTCAATCAGCAAGGCCGTGCCTTTGCAGGCTATTACTACGGAGAGGGCGACAGTCCCTACTATCCTGCCGACATTGATGACTATGCCCTGAAATATTTTGGTCCGTCCCGATACCACTCCAATGAATTTCAACAGGAGGCATACTTATTCATCCCATTTGATGAGAAATACTATCAGACCATGGCTCAAGTGATTGAGGAACGCTTTGAAAACTGGCAGGGACAGGACTTCGACGAGGACACGCTGGAGCCTTCCGAAGTGGCTCATGCCATCATGGAGTATCTGGACTGCGAGTGTACCTATTTCCCATCCATGGCAGATGATGACCCCATCATGTCGGCATACAGCTACGCCCAGCGGCTGGGGGTACGGGAGGGCTTTGTTCCCGTGCTCATCAAGGCGGATGATGAAACGCTGTTGGAATGTCTGGTAATGAACGCCGACCCGGAGCATGATGCGGACTGCTATGAATTTGACCTCAAAACGGTAGAGGAGTACCGGAAGAAGATGCTCTCCGCTCCTGTTAAGGACGGAAAGGCGATTTTGGAGGAATTGACCGGCCAGCGCAAGGAAGAAGCCGAGGACGATGATCTGGACTGGGAGGAGGAAGTCCTGGGCGAGATGGAGGGCGGAGAACCCAACGACCGCTTCGCAAACTATTGGAACGATGATACCGGAATGACATATCCGCTCATTCTGGCTAAAATTCCGGTAAAGAACCCCTGGGAGATCTTCGCCTACCTGCCCTTTGGAAATTGGAATGAGTGTCCCGACACACCGGACCTGATGGCAGTGGCGAAATACTGGTTCGAGCAACATGGTGCCATCCCTGCCGCCATGAGCCACGATGAATTGGAGTTTGAACTTCCAACTCCGATCTCCAAGGAAAGAGCTATGGAGGTGGCTGTGGAGCAATATGGTTTCTGCCCAGATCTGGATCAGAATGAGGATGGAAGCATTGGCTCCTTGGCAGATGTCCTGTGGCAGTCCACTGTCTGGTATTTCTGGTGGGATTGATGGGAGGTGCGACCAATGACAGAATATCAGAAAACCTATATCGAACTAAAAAAACAGTTTGTTGCGACCAATGAAGGTCCGGACAGTGTCCGCGCTCTATATACCTTCAAGGAAGAACTTGAGCAGAGTGAGGATCAGCAGGCCAAAGAAGTGCTGGTGGATGTATATGACCTGCTGGACTTTAAGAAGGACGCCTACGAGCTGCTTTGCCAAATTGGAAATCGTTCCGATAAAAAGACCCTCAAGCGGCTGGGCACGCTGAAGGACTATGCGGAAAACTGGGGCAATCATTATGCTCTCCCCAAGCCCAAAACGCCGGAGGAAAAGCAGAAAGAAAAGGAACGGCAGGCCCAGCTGGGCCTGCCCGCCTTCCGGTATCACCCAAACCCTCTGGAAACTGGGGCTTTTGAGGAATCCGCAGACGGCGTTGTCTGCGACTGCTGTGGCAAGACGACCCATATTTTCTATACCAATCCGTTCTTTTCCGTGGAGGATATTGCATATCTGTGCCCGGCGTGTATCGCCAGCGGCGAGGCGGCCCGGAAATATGACGGCAGCTTTCAAGATGATTTCTCTGTGGACGATGGCGTAGACGATCCGGAGAAGCTGGACGAGCTGATCCACCGTACTCCCGGCTACTCCGGCTGGCAGCAGGAATACTGGCGGGCCCACTGTGGCGATTACTGCGCCTTTTGGGGCTATGTGGGCGCCAGAGAACTGCGGGCACTGGGTGTGCTGGAGGAGGTGCTGGACGACCCCATGTGGGACGAGGAGCAGAAGGGAATGATCCGGGAATCCGTCAATGGCGGGCATCTGCAATGCTATCTGTTCCAGTGCCTCCACTGCGGGAAGCACCTGGTTTGGATGGATTTTGATTGAGGAGTTTTCAAAAGGTGGGATACAAGCGATGAAACCCAAAACACTGACCATTCAACTGAATGATGAACAACTCCCCATCCTTCCAGTGGAACCGGAAGCTCACCTCTCCTTTACCACTCATGCCGATGGAAACGAATTGGAGCTAACAGGAAACCGGGCGGGGCTGCTCCTGTTGGCGAAAGCCGCTTTGGGAATGGCAGAAACCGTTCGTGAGGATGGATTCCATATCCATTTGGATGACCTCTATAGCATCAACTCCGAGGGAAAAAGCATCCTGATCCGAAAGGAGGAACGGCCAAAACCATGATTGAAAAAACCTTCCTCAACCCCGCCACAAATAAGCAGTGGCGGATTGAAATTGACGGACATACCATCCGAACCTGCTTGAATGGCGGGAAGGTCAAGGAGATCCTGTGTGACTCCGCCTTCCAGGTCAAGAGCAAGGCCGCCAGTGCCATGATGGGCCAGATGCGGAAAGGATTTGTCTATCAGAATCCGGATGCCGCTGTTGGGCAGGCGCGGTGCCACCGGTTTGTTGGAAAGGACAACAACGGTTTCATGCCCCTGGCTGCCGCTCTCACACGGGATGACTTCTTCCTGACAAGGGTGGTCAGAGATTTTGAGGACGAGACCCTCTATCACTTCGATGGCAGCGGGGAGATTCTCGAAACAGTTTCCCTGGGCGCAAAGAGAATGACCTATGAGCAGGTTCTCTGCCCCAATGACACCCTTCTTCTGAACAACAGCTATCTTCTCCAGCAGTTCTCACTCCGCACCCATGAAATCACGCCCTTTGCCAACAAGAAAAACAACATGAAGGCCATGCTGGATGCCAGCGGCGACCTGGCCCTGTGGTACACGGGCGAGGAGATTGTTGTCTTTCTTGTTGGCAAAGGGTGTGATTTCATGGGT
>OGNC01001424.1_pt1 | contig 10983 bp, 8 predicted proteins | sample 1573311 | NCBI WGS metagenome assembly OGNC01 (sample SAMEA2581889, study PRJEB24529) | metagenome | biome: Human gut stool | place: China | collected 2011
TTCTCCATTCCGATCGTATCACACACCTTCTTAGCTAAGAGTATCATCGGAAGTGTATACGCATAGTTTGATGCATGTATAACACTCGCTGCCTGATCTGCTATCGCCTTTGCGACCTTCTTGTTGGCATTTCCCGCACTGCTGACCGCTATTCCGGCAAAGAAATCAAGATATCTATCACCGTTCTCAGCGTACACATACATGCCATCGCCCTTTTCCTCTATAAAATCCCATCTTCTTGACTGTTCAGCCAGATATGTATCTACTATCTCCAAGAGTTCTTCTTTTGTATAACCTGATTCACTAACCTTCATCATTCTCTCCTTTGATGTTTGTCCTAGTTTCGCAATTACCTAAACTAACGTATGGCTTTATTATTTTTATATATGTTCCGCATACATTATATACACAAAGTCCGCTACTGGCAAGCATTCATAAAATATAACAGATAATTGCTCTAAAACATGCTAAAGGACTGTGCTTTGAGAAACTCCTTGAAGCACAGTCCTTTTATATTTATACATTTTTCTGCATTATCTTGCAAACTGGGAATTGTACAGGTTCGTATAGAAGCCACCCTTTGCAAGCAGCGTCTCGTGATTTCCCTGTTCGATGATGTGTCCATCCTTCATGACAAGGATGACATCCGACTCCTTGATGGTCGACAGTCTGTGCGCCACAACAAAACTCGTTCGTCCCTTCATCATCTTGGCAAATGCCCTCTGTATCCTGATCTCTGTTCTGGTATCTATGGACGATGTCGCCTCATCCAGTATGAGCATAGGAGGAAGATCCAACATGACTCTGGTTATACAGAGAAGCTGCTTCTGTCCCTGTGACAGGTTACCTCCATCCTCTGTTATAAATGTGTTGTATCCGTCAGGAAGCCTCTTTATGAAGCTGTGTGCATGTGACTGCTTTGCAGCTTCGATGATCTCCTCATCTGTTGCATCAGGTCTTCCATATGCTATGTTGTCCCTGATCGTACCGCTCTTAAGCCATGTCTCCTGAAGTACCATTCCATAATTGCCACGGAGACTCTTTCTTGTAACCTCTCTTATGTCGTATCCATCCACCGATATGCTTCCGGCATCCACATCATAAAATCTCATTAGCAGATTGATGACTGTACTCTTGCCACATCCGGTAGGTCCTACTATCGCTATCCTCTGTCCATCCTTTACATTCAGATTGAGGTTTTTTATAAGTTCCACATCTTTATTGTATGAGAAGTCAACATTCTCAAGATTGACCTCACCATGTACATCTGTGAGCTCGTGTGCATCGGCAGGCTCTGCCACCTCTGCATCCTCATCTATCAGCTCAAATACTCTGGCCGCTGATGCCAGCGCATTCTGAAGCTCCGTTACAACGCCCGATATCTCATTGAATGGCTTTGTGTACTGGTTTGCATAGCTCAGGAAACTTGTGAGCTGTCCAACTGATATAAAGCCCTTTATAGCCGTTATGGCACCTATAATTCCAACACCTGTATAAACAAGGCTGTTTACGAATCGCGTGCTCGGATTTGTTATAGACGAGAAGAATGTTGCCTGAAGTCCTGCAACGCCCAGTCTTCCATTGATCTCCTGGAACCTTTCACAAGTCTCATCCTCCATGGAAAACGCCGTAACCACCTTCTGGTTCTCTACCATCTCATTTACAAGTGATGTGAGTTCTCCCTTTATCTCAGCCTGCTTTTTGAACATGCTGTATGTTTTCCTAGCTATAAATGATGCAACAAACAGCGAAACAGGTGTGATACACACAACGACCAGAGCTATGATCCAGTTGATTGAAATCATAAAACAGAGTGTTCCCACTATCGTCATCACTCCTGTAAAGAGCTGTGTAAATCCCATCAGAAGTCCGTCTGAGAACTGGTCTACATCGGCTATGATCCTGCTGACTATATCTCCATGTGTGTGTGAGTCCACATATGAGAGAGGCAGATTGCCCAGTTTCTCATATGCCTTTGTCCTGACATCATTTACAACCTTATATGTGATCCTGTTGTTAAGTACATTCATGATCCACTGCGCAACAGCCGTTATGATAACCACCACAACAAGCTTTGCTAGCATTCCTTTAAGTCCTGTGAAGTCTACATTTCCAGGTCCAACGACCTTGTCAACCGCATGTCCCATAATGATCGGTGCATACAGTGTGAGCACCACCGAAATGGCTGCACATATGAGTGACAGAACAACAAGAAATCTATATCTCTTGATGTACCTCAGTATTCTGAGTATTGTCTTTTTGTTTACTGATCTGTTACCTTTATCTTTACTCATGAGCCAGTTCCCCCTCCGAAAGCTGTGACTGACATATCTCCCTATATACCTCGCAGGTAGAAAGCAGCTGCCTATGAGTTCCTATTCCTGCTATCTGGCCATCGTCCATGACTATGATCTTATCCGAATTCATGATGGTTGACGCTCGCTGTGATACGAGGAACACTGTCATACCCTTTGTTTTTTCCCTGATTGCTTTTCTGAGTGCCGCGTCCGTTGCAAAGTCGAGTGCCGATGCGCTGTCATCAAGTATCAATATATCCGGCTTTCTCACAATCGCCCTAGCTATGGTGAGTCTCTGCTTCTGTCCGCCTGACAGGTTCTTTCCTCCCTGAGTGATCTTGAAATTTATTCCATTCTCCTTGCCATCCACAAATTCCTTCGCCTGAGCTATCTCAAGAGCCTCATCGATCTCCGCCTCTGTGGCATCCTGCTTGCCCCATCTGATATTGTCTGCTATTGTTCCTGCGAACAGCACCGCCTTCTGTGGAACCACGCCCACCTTATGTCTGAGTTCATCTAAGGTGTAATCCTTTACATCCACTCCGTCTATGCTGACGCTTCCCTGGCTGACATCGTAAAATCTTGGGATCATGTTTACAAGAGAACTCTTTCCTGATCCCGTACCGCCTATGATTCCCACCGTCTCTCCCGGTGCAATGTCAAATGTTATATCAGACAGAGAATCCGCTCCGGCACCGGCATATCTGAGGTTGGCATCCTTGAAGCTCACCTTTACAGCATTTGCTGCTGATCCTGATACCTTCCCTGTTCCATCTGTTATCGATGGCTGCTGATCCATGACTGCATTTATTCTCTTTGCACAGGCAACAGCCTTGGTGATCGTCACAATAAGGTTTGCAAGCTTGATCAGCTCCACAAGTATCTGTGACATATAGTTGACAAGGGCGACGACCTTACCCTGTGTAAGTATACCTGCTTCAGTCTGTCCCGCTGCTATCCATATGATAGCTGCAGTTGAGAGATTGATTATCACATATGTTACAGGGTTCATGAACGCTGATATACGTCCTGCAAGAAGCTGAAACTTCATCAGATCGTCTGTTGACTTATCAAAATCCTCAAATTCCTTGTCCTGTCTGTTGAAAGCTCTGATAACTCTCGCACCCTCAAGGCCCTCACGAGTGAGCAGTGTGACTCTGTCTAGTCTGTTCTGTACCTTCTTGAACAGAGGTATGCTGAGCGCCATAACTCCGAACACTACTATTGAAAGTGCCGGTATTGTCACAACAAATGTCATGGCAGACTTCACATCGATCGTAAATGACATGATCATGGCACCGAACACTATGAATGGCGAACGGAGGAACAGTCTGAGCACCATATTGACTCCGGTCTGCACCTGGTTCGTATCACTGGTCATTCTTGTGAGCAGTGTGGAAGTTCCTATACTGTCGATCTCCGTGTAAGAAAGTGATGTGATATGTCTGAAAAGGTCATTTCTAAGTGCCGTTCCAAAGCCTGTTGCAGCCTTGGCAGAAAAGTACTGGGCCGTGATAGAACACACCAGACCGATAATTCCCAAAAGTATCATGACAAGACACATCTTTACAACATAGCCTATGTCACGACCGGCTATACCCACATCGATGACGTTTGCCATGACTATAGGTATGAGCAGTTCAAATGTTGCCTCCAGCATCTTAAAGAGGGGGGCAAGTACGGACTCTTTCTTGTAGTCCTTTAGATATCTAAGTATTCCTTTCATCTCTTCTCCTATCAATACCTTTTTTCCGCAAATAGCAGTCTGATACTTATACTCGGTCATATATCTGTACTCAAATAGAACTTCCACATATTATGCATAATGTGGAAGTTCTAAATTCTGGTTCAATGACCATTGTCACATAACGACTATTGTCACTTAACCAACTGCCATTCAATATTGTTGTCTGATATTACTCCTCATCCTCGTCTGGAAGATTTGCGTTGTGATATACAGCCTGTACGTCATCATCCTCCTCAAGCATATCAATAATTCTTGTGAATTTCTTTACAACTTCAGGATCTGTTATATCAACGTAATTCTGAGGTATCATTGTAAGCTCGGCCTCAGCCATCTTGATGCCCTCTTTCTCAAGGCTCTCTCTTACCTGTGAGAAATCCTCAGGTGCTGTGATGATCTCGTAGCTGTCGTCCTCGTCTGAGAAATCCTCTGCACCTGCGTCAAGTGCCATCATCATAAGGTCATCTGCATCCATGTCACAGTCTTCCTTTGCAATGATGATCTGACCCTTATGGTCAAACATATATGATACACAGCCTGTTGTTCCTACGTTTCCGCCGCCCTTTGTGAAGCAGTTACGCACATTCGCTGCTGTTCTGTTCTTATTGTCTGTAAGAGTGTCTACTATGATGGCGGTACCACTTGGACCGTAGCCTTCATATGTATTCACTACGTAATTTACTGAGTTGGCATCTCCTGCTGCTCTCTCGATACCACGCTTGATAGTATCATTAGGCATGTTGTTTGCCTTTGCTTTGGCAATTACATCACGAAGCTTGCTGTTATTCTCAGGATTTTCTCCGCCTTCCTTAACAGCAACCACGATCTCCTTACCTATAATTGTGAAGATCTTTCCCTTTGCTGCATCATTTTTTTCCTTCTTGTGCTTGATGTTTGCAAATTTTGAATGTCCTGACATCGTTAATTCTCCTCTTTTTCTTGATTACTAATTTCGTATATTAACACTATTGCTGTGTTTTTTCAACCTTTGTGATCTTTACTTCCTCTATCATGTTGTTGCTTACAGACAGCGAAGTAAATTTATAATTCTGATATACTATCTCTATCTCCTCATCCGCGTACGGCAGTCTTCCCAGCTCATAGAGCAAAAAACCGTTCATCGTCTGGAAATCTTCATCAGGGAATTCTATACCCAGCACATCACTGACCTCATCCAGTTCAGCCTTTCCGCTGACTATGTACACATCCCCTCTTTTCTTGATATCATCGCTGGCATCATCGTATTCATCGAGTATGTTTCCCACTATCTCTTCCAGTATATCTTCCATGGTCACTATACCCTCAGTCTGACCGTACTCATCAACAACTATAACCATATGTATCTTTGCCGTCTGCATCCTTCGGAACAGTTTCGCGATATTATATGTAGGATGCACAAATGTCGCCTCCACCATAATATCAGCAAGCTTCTTCTTTTTGTCCTTTAAATATTCCTTGACGAAATCCTTGAAATATATTATACCGACAACATTGTCAAGATCACCGTCTATAACCGGATATCTGGAATAGTTGTTCTCAAGCATTATCTCCATGACCTCATCCAGCTCTGCATTCTTATCGATCGCCATGACGTTAAGTCTTGCCGTCATGACATCCCTGCTCTCCTTATCAGTAAACTCAAATATGTTTGTGATGAACTGAGCTTCGGAATCTTCTATAAATCCCTGCTCATTTCCCTCGTTCACCATCGATATGATCTCTTCCTCTACCTTCTCCTCATCTGACTTCTTGTTAAAAATCTTCATACTTTAGCTTTTATCACCTCATATATTTATTGATTCGTATATCATACCAGCTCCAGGCTGATCTTCAGCGCCTCATCTACCTTTTTCAGTACATCTGAATCCACATGACATACCTTTTCCTTAAGCCTCTGTTTGTCTATGGTCCTGAGCTGCTCAAGCAGTATAACGGAATCCTTTGCAATATCGCATCTCGCAGAATCCAGCATGATATGCGTCGGCAGCTTGGGTCTCTTCATCTTACTCGTTATCGCTGCTATTATGACAGTTGAACTGTGTTTATTGCCTGCCTCGTTCTGGACCACGATCACAGGTCTGATTCCGCCCTGCTCTGAACCCACAACAGGTCTTAGATCTGCATAATATATGTCCCCTCTTCTTATAACCAAATTTATCACCCCATAAATACTTTATAAATGTGGCTTTATACATATTATGTATTCCACTCTAAAAAAAGTATTTCCAGTGTCATTATTGGTTATTCATCAATCCAACAGATAATTCACCTGTCCAAGAACTTTGCCATCTCTTATGTACTCTCTCGGAACTCGTCTTGATATATTACATACAAGCTCATAATTAAAGCTGTTCGCTGGCTCTGCAACCTCTTCAACTGTGATAACCTTGTCTCCAGCTCTGCCAATCAGTATGACATCATCTCTGACTTTTACATCATCTATATGACTTACATCGACCATGAACTGATCCATACACACTCTGCCTATGATCGGCGCATATTGTCCATGTATTATGACTCGACCTATGTTGGACTGCGCTCTCGGATATCCATCTGCATATCCGGCTGACACTGTGGCAACCCTGATATCATGGTCTGCTATGTATGACCATCCATATCCTATTCCGGTTCCAGCCTTTACGTCCTTCACAAATATTACCTTTGATGTAAGGCTCATGGCTGGTCTCAGATCCACTATACTCTTGTCCACTTCTTCTGATGGATAAAGTCCATATGTTACGATTCCAGATCTCACCATATCAAAGTCAGAATTATCCATCTCCATGATACCTGCGCTATTCGATATATGTCTGACAGGAATATGTATGTGCTTATCCTCAAGCTGTCTGTTGATCCATCTGAATTTGTCCAGCTGTCCTTTTGCCGCTGTCTTGTCAAGCTCATCAGCCTTGGCATAATGGGTAAACATTCCCTCTATCTCTATCCCTGGCATCCTGCTTATCTCTTCTATATGGTTTACCCCGGCATCATCACATGAGAATCCTATTCTTCCCATGCCCGTATCAACCTTTATATGAATCTTAGCCTTTGCACCTTTACCAACGGCTGTCTCCGACAGTTTTCGTGCATCATCTACATCGTATATCGCCGGACGTACATCGAAATCTATCAGAAGCTTATAGTCCTCAGGATCAGTATACCCCAGTATCAATATCGGTTTTTTAAACCCTGCATTTCTGAGTTCAATTGCCTCATCAATGAAAGCAACCGCAAAGAAATCTACCATATCATTGAGTGCATGTGCCACCTCCACTGCTCCGTGACCATATGCATCTGCTTTAATAACCGCCAGCATCTTCTTATCCTTATCCACTAGAGACTTCATAGCCGCCACATTATGTCTTATATTATCAAGATTTATCACTGCCTGTACCCTGTTATAATTTCTCATTTTCCACTCCTTTTATCACCATAGGTATGGATTCAACTATATCTCTGGCTATCATCCCATTTTTTCCCATGCGCTCAGCTGCAAGATCACCTGCCAGCCCATGGATATACACACCAAGCTTAGCCGCTTCATACGGTGAACTACCCGTGGCTATAAGTCCCGTGATCACCCCTGCAAGCACATCGCCTGCACCGGCTGTGGACATGCCATTGTTTCCCGAGGTGTTGATGTAAATGTCACCACCTCTGCTGACACATGTCCTGGAGTCCTTGAGCACATCTATAACATTATACTCCATAGCAAAGTCTTTGCACACCCTTAATATATTCTTTTTGATATCCGGTATAGCTATATCTGTGAGCCTTGACATCTCCCCGAGATGCGGAGTAACTGTGACCTCACCCCTGTGCTTTTTCAGAAGTTCTAAATCCTGAGATATGATGTTCAGCGCATCTGCATCCAGAACAAGGGGTTGCTCTGCCTCACATATCACATAGCGGAGAAGTTCTTCAGCTTCCCCTGACCTGCCAAGTCCAGGTCCCACAAGAATGACATCCGCCCACGAAACTGCATCCTCTGCACACTCAAGTGCCTCAGCTTCGTCACTGTATGTCATAAGAACAGCCTCCGGTATCCTATTTCCAATCACCGTACGGTTTAAACTGTGTGTATAAACCTTGACAAGCCCTGTTCCTGTCCTGTATGCAGCCTCTGCAGCAAATACTGCAGCTCCGGACATATCAGCACTTCCAGCGATGACCGCAGCCCTGCCATATGTTCCTTTGTTGGAGTTGTCTCTGCGTTTTGGAAGACGCGCAAGATCTGACAGATCATAGCCATAAGCCTCAGGTGCTATGTCCTGAACCTCTCTATCCGAAAATCCAATATCTCTTACAACTACCTGCCCAGCCATATCGCATCCCGGGTGCAACACAAGTCCTCTCTTGTTGAGACCAAATGTCACTGTCAGATCAGCCCTGAAGGAAGTCCCAAGCACCTGACCGGTGGTGGCATCCACTCCCGATGGCAGATCCACAGCGATCTTGTATCCCGGCATGTTGTTCATCTGCTCTATGACATTCTTCCATATTCCTGCCACATCACGTTTCAAACCGACTCCAAAGATTCCATCGACTATAATGTCATACTCCTTCTGTGAGATCTCATCTGTGACCTGGATACCGAGATTCCGCACTATATCCAGCTGGTATGCAAAGCTGTCACTCACCTTTGACAGTCCGCTTATATAACACACCTCGACCTGATCTCCCTGCTGTGCCAGAAGTCTTGCAAGAGCCAGTCCGTCCCCACCGTTATTTCCTCCCTCCACAACGATAAGACATTTGACACGTGCTGGAAGTACTGTATCCTTTCTTGCATTTATCTCCTCCAAAATCGATATAGCCGCTCTCTCCATCAGGAGTATTCCCGGGATTCCCCGCTCCTTGATGGTGCGTCTGTCTATCTCCTGCATCTCATCTCTATCCGGAAGATAAAACATATATATTCATCTCCTATCCGCTTATTATGTGACAAAACGGATAATTTCTCATGAAATTATCCGTTTTGATTCTGACATTTACTTAATTATCTAATTATCTCTTCTTGAGGAAATCAGGTATCTTTATGCTCTCTGTCTTTGGTCTTGGAACATGAACCGGCTCAACTGGTGTGGATGTGACCGGACTGTTCTGCTGTGATGTTGTAGCTGCGGTGTATGCAGGCTTTGTTGCCGGCTCTGTTACAGCTGAACTGTTATTCATAAATGAAGGTCTGCTTGCAGCAACTGACTGTGATGCTGTACTGTGCGTACCTATGCTCTGACCTGCATATGTTGCTGTTCTAGGCTCTGATACAGGAGTTGTTGCAACAGCCGGCTTTGGAGTTGTTGTCATAGTTCCCATCGGAGATGCTGTTCCAGCATATCTTGATGTAACACCACTCTCTCCTGATCTCTCAAGACCTGTTGCTATAATAGTGATGCTTATATCCTCACCCATGTTGTCATTGTCAACTGTACCAAATATGATGTTGACACCGTCTCCGGCCTGCTCTGTGAGGTATGTAACTGCATCATATGCCTCAACGATTCCGATATTACCAGAGAAGTTAACGATAATATCTGTAGCACCTGATACTGTTGTCTCAAGAAGTGGTGAATCCATAGCCTCCTTGATGGCATCAACAGCCTTGTTCTCACCGCTTGCTGATCCGATACCGATATGGGCAATACCTTTATCTCTCATAACTGTCTGGATATCTGCAAAGTCGAGGTTGATAAGACCTGGCTTGTTGATCAGGTCTGTTACACCCTGAACACCCTGCTGAAGAACCTGATCTGCCTTCTTGAGTGCATCAGGAATACTTGTTCTCTTATCACATATCTGGAGGAGCTTGTCATTAGGGATAACGATAAGTGTATCAACGTTCTCCTTAAGTCTTGCAATTCCCTCCTGGGCATTTCTCATACGTGGCTTGCCCTCAAAACCAAATGGCTTTGTAACTACACCAACAGTAAGGATTCCGAGATTTCTTGCCATCTCTGCTACAACAGGAGCGGCACCTGTACCGGTTCCACCACCCATACCACATGTGACAAACACCATGTTGGCATCCTTGATTATATCAACGATTTCTTCTCTATTCTCCTCCACTGCACTGGCACCAATCTCAGGCTTTGCTCCGGCACCAAGACCCTTTGTAAGCTTCTCACCTATCTGGATCTTTGTTGTTGCTCTGCTAAGTGAAAGAGCCTGCTTATCTGTGTTGATAGCAATAAGCTCCACTCCTTCAACATTCTCATCAATCATTCTGTTAACTGCATTGTTACCGGCTCCTCCGACTCCAATGACAATAATCTTTGCGCTGTTATCAGCCTCGTTACTTCTTATCTCAAGCAAGGTGATTCCTCCTCTTTCTTTCCCAAAATTTAATTTTCTATATAAAAATATCGAATATTCTTAAACTCATTTATTCTATAATATAATTTTTCTCCAAAATAATCAACTATAAAATATGATTTTTTTTATTTAGTTTTACATTATTCTGACTTGTCAAACACAATATTTGTGGTTTCTTCCGTCCAGCTCTCTAAATGTAGTGTACCGGACTGTCCCTCAAGCGATGGCATGATAGCCTTAAGCCTCTCTATTTTACGTGTAAGCTTTGTCGTGTCACCAATTATCACACTCACATTACCATACTTGACTACCGGTGCATTTTGCGCACCATAATCCACAGAATCCGGCACAAGGTCCTGCCTTTTTAATCCCTGGGTAAGCTCAAGGATATCTTTTAGCATAGTCTGCTTTATAGGCAGCTTCTCATAAAGCACTACCTTGTCACAGCTTATGCCGTCTATACATGGCACACCCGGCACCGTGTCTGAGGATGTTTCCACCACAAAGCCATCCTTATCAAAATATGCATTCTCATTAATTCCCGGAATATATATGTATCCAAGCATTCCTTTTTCATAAACTGATATATGAAGAGTATGCGGACTATCCAGGCTTATGCTCATTGTATCA
>OGNC01001428.1_pt1 | contig 10949 bp, 8 predicted proteins | sample 1573311 | NCBI WGS metagenome assembly OGNC01 (sample SAMEA2581889, study PRJEB24529) | metagenome | biome: Human gut stool | place: China | collected 2011
AAAGACGGTGTTTGTTCCGCCTATGTCAATACCTACTACGTAGGGCTTTTCCATGTTTGAATTCATGATACTTTTATTTAAAAGGGTTAGTTAATCATTAAGTTTACTGCACACAAATTACGTAAAGAAGATTGAGTCTACAAAATGTTTTTAGAAAAAAGTTCGGCCACCTTGCAACTTTTCGTATCTTGAAGCCGTCTAATAGTAGAAATTTATTAGAAAACAGGAACTAAATAAAGAAAATTGTGATACAACTAACGGACATCAACAAGACCTACAACAACGGAGCACCCCTCCATGTACTTAAAGGCATTAATCTCACTATCGGACGAGGTGAATTTGTTTCTATCATGGGAGCATCCGGGTCCGGGAAATCAACCTTACTTAATATATTAGGAATACTTGATAACTACGATACCGGAGATTATTATCTGAACAACGTACTTATCAAAGACTTGAGCGAAACCAAAGCCGCCGAATACCGGAACCGTATGATCGGCTTTATTTTCCAGTCATTCAACTTAATTTCCTTCAAAGACGCCGTAGAAAACGTTGCACTTCCTTTATTCTATCAAGGGATCAGCCGAAAGAAACGAAATGCACTTGCACTGGAATATCTCGACCGATTGGGACTGAAAGACTGGGCACACCATATGCCCAACGAAATGAGCGGCGGTCAGAAACAACGTGTAGCTATCGCCCGAGCACTCATCACCCAACCGCAAATTATCCTGGCTGACGAACCGACGGGAGCATTGGACAGCAAAACTTCAGTAGAAGTGATGCAAATCCTGAAAGACCTGCATAAAATGGGAATGACGATTGTAGTGGTCACCCATGAAAGCGGAGTGGCCAACCAGACCGATAAAATCATCCACATCAAAGACGGTATCATTGAACGAATTGAAGACAACATCGATCACGACGCTTCTCCTTTCGGCAAAAACGGTATCATGAAATAAATCAAAATATACTACTATACAAACGATATCATGATTGACATCTGGCAAGAAATTTATAGTACTATCAAACGCAATAAGCTGAGGACCTTCCTTACGGGATTTGCCGTAGCATGGGGAATATTCATGCTTATCGTCCTATTGGGTGCAGGCAACGGACTGATTCATGCATTCGAGCAATCGGCTTCGGAACGGGCGATGAACTCTATCAAGATTTTCCCGGGTTGGACAAGTAAATCCTACGATGGATTGAAAGAAGGAAGACGGGTGCAACTGGACAATAAAGACGTAGACGCTACCAACCGGTATTTCCCGGATCATGTCATCAATACCGGTGGAACGGTATGGCAAGGAGGCGTAAATCTTAGTTTCGGGCAAGAGTATGTAAGCCTGAGTCTTTCCGGTGTATATCCCAATCATACGGAAGTAGAAGTTGTAAAACTCTTCAAAGGACGTTTCATCAACGAGATTGATATCAGGGAACGACGCAAAGTGATCGTGCTCCATAAGAAGACTGCTGAAATCTTATTCGACAAGACCCATACCGATCCTATCGGACAGTTTGTCAATGCCGGCAATGTGGTTTATCAAGTGGTTGGACTTTATAACGACAAGGGAGACAGCGGAGACAGCGACGCCTACATTCCTTTCAGTACTCTGCAAACCATTTATAATAAGGGTGACAAACTGAATAACCTCATCATGACTACCAAAAATTTGGAAACAATAGAAGCCAATGAGAAGTTTGAAACCTACTACCGCAAAGTTTTGGGAGCCAATCATCGTTTTGACCCGACCGACCATAGTGCAATTTGGATATGGAACCGATTTACCAATTATCTACAACAACAGCAGGGGTCGGCCATGCTCCGTATAGCGATTTGGGTTATCGGTATTTTTACATTACTAAGCGGAATTGTCGGAGTTTCCAATATCATGTTGATTACGGTAAAAGAACGTACCCGCGAATTTGGTATCCGCAAAGCACTCGGCGCCAAACCGCTTTCTATTCTTTGGCTGATTATCGTTGAGAGTGTCACTATTACCACAATATTCGGATATATAGGCATGGTGGCCGGTATCGGAGCAACCGAATGGATGAACAACGCTTTCGGCAATCAGACAATGGATACCGGAATGTGGACAGAAACGGTTTTTCTGAATCCTACTGTCGACATCAGAATCGCCATACAAGCTACACTCACATTAATAATAGCTGGAACATTAGCCGGATTGTTCCCTGCCCGGAAAGCAGTCAGTATCCGGCCGATCGAAGCACTTAGAGCAGATTAAGATTATGAGAATAGACATAGATACGTGTGAGGAAATCCTCATCACTATCACAAGAAATAAGACAAGAAGTCTGCTGACTGCATTCGGTGTGTTCTGGGGAATTTTTATGCTTGTAGCCCTTATTGGCGGCGGACAGGGACTGGAATATATGCTAAAAAAGAACTTTGAAGGATTTGCGACTAACTCCGGTTTCCTAGCTTCACAAAGGACAGGAGAAGCGTATAAAGGTTTTCGCAAAGGAAGGTGGTGGAATCTGGAATCTACAGATATCGAACGCCTTCGTTCGCAGGTCAAAGAAGTGGAAGTCATTACCCCCTCCGTTGCACGTTGGGGATCTAAAGCTGTATACGAAGATAAGAAATATGATTGCAGTGTAAAAGGACTATACCCCGATTATCTCCACATCGAATCACAGGAAATGGCGTATGGACGGTTTATCAATGAAGTTGATATACGCGAAGCGCGAAAAGTTTGTGTGATCGGCAAACGAATTTATGAAAGCCTTTTCAAACCGGGAGAGAACCCGTGCGGCAAATACGTGAGAGTAGACGGGATTTATTATCAGGTGATCGGGATGTCTTCTTCCGAAGGAGATATGAATATACAAGGAAGAGCTTCGGAAGCCGTCACTCTACCTTTCACCACCATGCAACAGGCTTATAATCTGGGAGGGCAGATTGATGTAGTATGCTTCACAGCCAAACAAGGTGTCAAGGTGTCTGAACTGCAACCGAAAATGGAACAGATTATCAAAGCTGCCCATTATATCGCCCCTAACGACAAACAAGCAGTTATGTATCTGAATGCCGAAGCGATGTTTTCTATGGTAGACAACTTATTCAACGGCATTAATATATTGGTCTGGATGGTAGGATTAGGAACGTTACTGGCAGGTGCTATCGGTGTATCCAATATCATGATGGTGACCGTAAAGGAACGCACGACCGAAATTGGTATCCGCCGGGCTATCGGAGCACGTCCGAAAGATATCCTGCAACAGATTCTATCGGAAAGTATGGTGCTCACCACGATTGCCGGAATGTTCGGGATTTCTTTTGCCGTAATGATATTGCAAGTAGCAGATATGCTAGCCAGTTCAAACGGAGGAGACAGCCATTTTCAAGTCAGCTTCGGATTAGCGGTCGGCACTTGCGCACTTCTGGCTGCATTGGGGATGTTAGCCGGCCTGGCACCTGCTTATCGGGCAATGGCTATCAAGCCGATTGAAGCAATCAGAGATGAGTAGAAGTTGAGTATTGAGAAGGAAGAGTTGAAAGTTGAATAAAGAATTAAAAATTAAACATATATAATCAAGATGAAAAAGTATCTGAAAATCGTATTATTGGTAATTGTTGCCATAATCCTCGTCGGAACGTTCGTATTCCTTTATCAGAAGTCGCGCCCGAAGGTTGTTGTCTACGAAACCCTCAAGCCGGAAGTGACTGATCTGCAAAAGACCACCGTAGCTACCGGAAAAGTAGAACCAAGAGATGAAATTCTAATCAAGCCCCAGATCTCGGGTATTATTGACGAAGTATACAAGGAGGCAGGACAAGCAGTGAGGAAAGGTGAGGTGATAGCCAAGGTAAAGGTTATCCCCGAACTCGGACAGTTAAACTCGGCAGAAAGCCGTGTCCGTCTGGCGGAGATTAATGCAACACAGGCGGAAACGGATTTTTCCCGCGTGAAGAAACTGTATGAGGACCAACTAATCAGCCGGGAAGAATATGAGAAAAGTGAAGTAGCCGTCAAACAGGCACGCGAAGAAAAGCAGACTGCCAAAGATAACCTGGAAATCGTAAAAGAAGGTATTACCAAAAACAGTGCTTCATTCAGCAGTACCATGATTCGTTCTACTATCGACGGACTGATTCTGGACGTACCGGTAAAAGCCGGAAACTCGGTGATCATGAGTAACACCTTCAATGACGGAACAACTATTGCTACGGTAGCCAATATGAATGATTTGATTTTCCGTGGTAATATTGATGAAACAGAAGTAGGCCGCATCCATGAAGGTATGCCGCTTAAGTTGACTATCGGAGCTTTACAAAATCTGACATTCAACGCGATATTGGAATATATATCTCCTAAAGGAGTAGAGACTAACGGAGCTAACCAGTTTGAAATTAAAGCTGCTATTTCAGTTCCGGACTCCGTACAGGTTCGTTCCGGTTATTCGGCGAATGCGGAAATTGTATTGCAGCGTGCCAATAAGGTACTGGCAGTACCCGAAAGCACCGTTGAATTTAAAGGTGATTCTACATTTGTATATATCATGACTGATTCCGTACCCGAACAGAAATTCCAACGTACACAAGTGACCACAGGAATGAGTGATGGTATCAAAATTGAGATTAAGAAAGGGGTGACTGCCAATGACAAAATTCGCGGCGCCGAGAAAAAAGACAAATAATTCATTTTCTATGAAAACAATCTATAAAACCATAGCTATCTTTCTACTCGCCGGAACAGGAGTAGATTCCGCACAGGCACAGAACGGTTCTTCGCAAACCTGGACGTTGCGGCAATGTATTGATTATGCTATCGAGCATAACATCAATATTCGCCAGACAGCTAATGAAGCAGAACAAAATAAAGTGGACGTAAATACAGCCAAATGGGCACGCCTCCCGAATCTAAGCGGAAGTGCGAGTCAGAATTGGAGTTGGGGACGTAGTGCCTCGCCGGTAGATAACTCCTACAGTGATATCAATAGCGCGAATACGAGCCTCAGCTTAGGGACCAATGTACCGATTTTTACAGGTTTACAGTTATCAAATCAATATTCATTAGCCAAGTTGAATCTTAGGGCCGCTATCGAGGACCTGAACAAAGCTAAAGAAGATATAGCCATCAACGTTACCTCTGCTTATCTGCAAGTTCTATTTAACCTGGAGTTAAGCAAAGTCGCCTTTAATCAGACGAACTTGAGCAAAGATCAGTTGAAACGCATCAAAGGACTCTTCGAAGTAGGTAAAGCCTCACCATCGGAAGTGGCTGAAGCACAAGCACGTGTGGCACAAGATGAAATGACTTCCGTACAAGCGGACAATACATATAAATTATCATTGCTAGACCTCAGCCAACTGCTTGAGTTACCGACTCCCGAAGGTTTCATTCTCGAAAATCCGAAAGAAGAACTGGAATTCGAAGCGCTAACTCCGCCGGATGATATATATACACAAGCGCTTGCCTACAAACCTAGCATTAAAGCAGCGGAATATCGCTTGCAAGGTAGTCAGAAGAACATCCGTATCGCTCAAAGTAATTTTTATCCGCAATTATCTTTCAGTGCCGGACTCGGAAGCAACTATTATACAGTGAGTGGTAAATCAGAGGGAAGTTTCAGCAGCCAGATGAAAAATAACCTCAACAAATATATCGGATTTAATCTTAGTGTCCCTATCTTTAACCGTTTCGCTACACGAAACCGTGTACGAACCGCCCGGTTACAACAAGCAAATCTCAGTTTACAACTAGATAATACCAAAAAGATTCTTTACAAAGAAATCCAACAAGCCTGGTACAATGCTCTGGCAGCAGAAAGTAAATATAACTCCAGTGAAGTGGCAGTGAAAGCCAATGAAGAATCTTTCCGGTTAATGAGCGAGAAATTCAATAACGGTAAAGCAACTTTCGTGGAATATAATGAGTCAAAGTTGAATCTGACTAAAGCACTCTCTGACAAGTTACAGGCTAAATATGATTATCTGTTCCGTACTAAAATTCTGGATTTCTATAAAGGAGAAATCATAGAATAGAAAACGCCATTGAGTTTTTTACAAGAAATACTTCAAACATATCCGCCGGTTCATTCGTTACTATAGAAAGAACCAACGGATATGAAACACTTTATCATCGCAGCAGAAATTTATCTTGCAGGAGGATGTTTCTGGGGAACAGAACATTTCCTAAAACAAATCAGAGGAGTAGAAAGTACCGAGGTAGGCTATGCCAACAGTATTATCAACCAGCCGACCTATCAACAGGTATGTTCGGGAGAAACCAATGCAGCTGAAACGGTGAAAGTAGTCTATGACCCCGAAACAGTTAATTTAAGTCTGCTTCTTGATCTGTATTTTAAAACGATTGATCCTACCAGCCTCAACCGGCAGGGAAATGATCGCGGTACGCAATATAGAACGGGGATTTATTATACTAATAAAGCGGATATCGCTATTATCAATCAGGCTGTCCGGGCATTAGCGGATCAATATAAAAATCCCATTGCCATAGAAGTAAAACCATTGACAAATTTCTATCCGGCAGAAAACTATCATCAGGATTATCTGGATAAAAATCCGAACGGCTATTGCCATATCAACCCGGCTTTATTTGAAATGGCACGCAAAGCCAATGCTCCCAAGTCCAAAGTTTATCAAAAACCGGATGACACAGTCCTTCGCCAACAATTATCGGCAGAGCAATATGCCGTCACCCAGAAAAATGCTACGGAACCTGCTTTCCGGAATGAATACTGGGACGAGTACCGTCCCGGTATCTACGTAGATATCACCACCGGAGAACCCCTATTTGTTTCGACCGACAAGTTCGATTCCGGTTGTGGCTGGCCTAGTTTCTCCCAACCGATTCAAAAGGACTTGATTACAGAGAAGAAAGATACTTCTTATGGAATGACACGTACCGAAGTACGCAGTAAAACCGGAAACGCCCACCTAGGACATGTATTTACGGATGGTCCGAAAGAAAAAGGAGGATTACGTTACTGTATCAATAGTGCTTCTCTTCGTTTTATTCCGAAAGAAAAAATGAAAGAGGAAGGCTACGGAGAATACTTACCGCTTATCAAATAAAAAAAGAACGGCGGACTGTCCTTCAAAGGCTGTCCATCACGTTTAATGCATTTTTTTACCTACCTTTGTATCCGATAATTAAAAGGTAAATGATGAAAACAAATAGCCAAAAGCGTATTCTTCCGCTAGCTCTCAGTGGAGGAATACTCATCTGCCTCATTTGTATCTACTCAGGTCGCAGCGTTCTTCTACGGAGCATAGTCAACCGACACACATCCCGTATCGAGCAGACACACGGGTTATGCATTCATTACGACAAACTGGAGATGAATGGTTTAAATGAAATATCTCTCCAAGGCCTTTCGGTTATCCCCGAACAACGGGATACACTATTCACGTTAGCATCAACCCGCATCAAGTTGAATTTTTGGAAATTACTCACCAAGAAAATAGAAGTAAGCTACATAGCAGCAGAAGATATCAGACTCACATTTACAAAGCAAGACTCCATCGCCAATTATGATTTTCTCTTTAAAAAAGACCGGAAAGTTCCATCACAAACATCCGGTCAAACCGTAACGGAAATCAATTATGCGGAAAGAATAAACAAACTACTCAATTTATGCTACGGTTTTCTACCTGAAAACGGACAATTAAAACAGATTTATATCACTGAACGAAAAGACAGCAACTTCGTTTCTATGGTATTCCCTTCTTTTATCATCAAAGAGAATAAGTTCCGGTCAACCATTGAGATACACGAAGATACACTAACCCGGCATTGGATAGCTGATGGCGAACTGAAACAATCTGCCAATACATTAATGGCAAAGCTATACTCTGCCGATTCCACAAAAGTTTCTATACCTTATATTACCCGCCGTTTTGGTGCGAAAGTCACTTTTGACACCTTATCTTATAGCATGACCAAAGAAAGTAATGGAAAAAACCAGCTATATCTCAACGGAAAAGCGAAAGTAAACGGACTTGATATATTCCACAAAGTACTGTCTCCCGAAGTGATTCATCTCGACCGCGGACATTTAGGATATCAAATGAACATTAGCGACCATTCTTTTGAATTGGATAGCACCACTACGGTTATATTCAATAAAATTCAGGTTCATCCTTATCTACGAGCCAAAAAGAAAAAAGATTTATGGCATTTCACTGCAGCCGTTGACAAATCATGGTTTCCGGCAGACGAGCTGTTCAGTTCTCTGCCCAAAGGCCTGTTCAACAACCTGGAAGGTATCAAAACAAGTGGTGAGTTAGCTTATCATTTCCTGTTGGATATTGATTTTGCACAATTGGATAGTCTCAAATTAGAATCAGAGTTGAAAGAGAGGAATTTCGAAATTGTAGAATATGGCGATACCCAACTGTCCAAGATGTCAGGCGAGTTTGTCTACACAGCATATGAAAATGGAATGCCAGTACGCACTTTCCCCGTCGGCCCTTCCTGGGAACATTTCACCCCACTTGACAGCATTTCACCGATCCTGCAAATGTCTGTGATGCAAAGTGAAGACGGGGCGTTTTATTATCATCATGGTTTCCTGCCCGATGCACTCCGCGAAGCGTTGATTTACGATTTGCAAGTCAAACGTTTTGCACGTGGCGGAAGCACTATCACAATGCAATTAGTGAAGAATGTATTTCTGAACAAAAATAAAAACTTTGCCCGCAAACTGGAAGAAGCATTGATTGTATGGATCATAGAAACAAAGAGACTGACTTCGAAAGAACGGATGTATGAGGTATATCTGAATATTGCAGAATGGGGCCCGCTAATCTACGGCATCCAGGAGGCTTCCGCCTACTACTTCAACAAACGTCCTTCCCAACTGACTACGGAAGAAAGTATCTTCCTGGCTTCTATCATCCCGAAGCCCAAACATTTCCGCAGTTCTTTCGCAGAAAACGGAAAACTGAAAGAGAGCATGGAAGGATATTATAAACTCATTGCCGGACGTCTTGCCCAAAAAGGTTTGATAAGTGAAATCGAGGCGGATACTATCCGCCCCGAAATCCAAGTTACGGGCGATGCCCTGAATAGTCTAGCCGGCAAAACACCGGAGTCTAGCTCTCCTACCGCTGAGGAGCAATGATATAAATAATTAAAGGAATAGGTTATCTTCTTGAATTGGTGTCTCGCTCTGAAGAACGGGAAGAAGAACTTCGACTGCTGCTTCTCGTACTTTCGGAAGAGGAACGTCTTTCCGTTTTTCCACCGGAAACATTGCTCCGGTTAGAACTACTGCTACGGCTCGGACCGGAAGTACTGCTACTGCGACCGGAACTGCTGCCCCGGCTAGTGGAAGTGTTACTTCTATCGGAACGATTATTTCTACCAGACGAAGAGCTACTGCCGCTACCGGACGGACGACTATCATTTCTTCTACTTGTACTCGAGCTACTACTCTCACGATTAGGACGGCTTGCTGTCGTACTGCTACCTCCCGTCGGTCTACGATCTGATTCAGGACGAACTGATGTTGAGGGCCGTGAAGAACTGCCAGGCCGCGTTGTCGTTCCGGGTCGCGTTGCCGTTCCGGGACGAGTTGATGTTCCGGGACGAGTTGATGTTCCCGGTCGTGAATTATGACTCGGACGCTGTGATGGACTTGGACGTCCCGTTACCCCCGGACGAGTCGGTGCATTGTGCGGACGGACGGAAGAATTCGGGCGGAAATGAACCGAACCAAAATCCGAACGACGATAAGAATGGAAAGATCTCTGCTCTCTTACCCGATACGGAGTAGGATAATGTCTGAAATTATATCTGTCCCGATAGAAACTTACGTGATGAAGGTGCGGGCGATAATGTGCTCCACAGTAAGTCCGATAATGATAAGGCAGACCGAAGTAGAACAAACTACGATTCGGATAATTCACATAAACCCGGAAACTCCATCTTCCGCCGGTAATATAAATCGGGCGGTAGAAATAATCAGCTCCCAGAAACCGACGATACTGTGCGTCACTCAATACCCACCGGAGGTCATCATTACGAATATCCAAAGCTTCATAATAATCATCTAATGCCCATTCATAGCCACGGGCCACATAATCCATGATATTACGAACAGAATAAATAAAGTCGTAATTAATCTCATACGCATCATTATATTGCTGAGTGCTCAAACTCAATTCGTATGCCATTTTATCAGTAAGAAAGCGTGTTTCCTTACGCACTTTGCTAGTGCTCATTCCAGCCATCGCTGTCGTACCGACAGTCAGCCCGATAGCAAAGAGTAAAAATAATATTCGCTTCATAATTTAATCTCCTATCATTTTGGTTCTCGTCAGAATCGTAAAGAGTAGCTGTCACACCATTAGATAGGGTGACATTACTGTCACCAGCACGATACTCAAAATAACCCCAATTTGGGTAAGTCAAAAACTTGAAGCCACCATTAGCATTCAACTGCACAGTTGCCTTCCATACATCGTTGCCTTCGGTAAGCATCACTACACTATTGCCAATACTCCAACCACCTCTGACACCATCACCTACAATCAGTAACTTGTCAGCTGCAAAAGATGTTAACACACTGGCTACAAACATGATGCAGCACATCAAAGATTTAGTAATAGTTGTTTTCATATTCATCTCTTTTTTTAATTAATAAAGTTAGTATTCTCAATTCTTCTTGTTATTTGAAAACTATCTTCTTGCCTTTCGTCACATAGATACCTTTACGAAGATTTTTCACTCTCACACCATCCAGGGAATAATAATGAGCAGGAGCAGTAACTTTCTTTGTCTCCTCAATGGAGGCTATTGCCAACGCATCCGACTTTTTCACTACGATGCGCATGGCATCCAAGTCGATGGTGATATCGTAATATCCCGACTCCGGCACCTTGAACTTGTAATCCTTGCCCATGGTCGCGAGGTGAGCCAACTGGATATAAGAGTTGAACTCATAGTTCT
>OGNC01001431.1_pt1 | contig 10942 bp, 12 predicted proteins | sample 1573311 | NCBI WGS metagenome assembly OGNC01 (sample SAMEA2581889, study PRJEB24529) | metagenome | biome: Human gut stool | place: China | collected 2011
CCGACTACGTTCTGATGGGCTACGGCACCGGCATCGTCATGGGCGTTCCGGGCCATGACCAGCGCGACTGGGACTTCGCCACCGCATTCCATATCCCCATCGTCGAGGTCGTCGAGGGCGGCGACATCACCAAGGAGGCCTTTACCCTCAAGGACGATACGGGCATCATGGTCAACTCCGGCTTCCTCAACGGTATGACCGTCAAGGAGGCCATCCCCGCGATGAAGCAGTATGCCATCGAGCAGGGCTGGGGCCATGAGAAGGTCAACTACAAGCTGCGTGACTGGGTGTTCTCCCGCCAGCGCTATTGGGGCGAGCCTATTCCTCTGGTCAACTGCCCGACGTGCGGCTGGGTGCCCGTTCCCGAGGAGGAGCTGCCGCTCGTTCTGCCGCAGGTCGAGAGCTACGAGCCGACCGACGACGGCGAGAGCCCCATCTCCAAGATGACCGACTGGGTCAACACCAAGTGCCCGAAGTGCGGCGGCCCCGCCAAGCGCGAGACCGACACCATGCCGCAGTGGGCGGGCTCGAGCTGGTACTTCCTGCGCTATATGGACCCGCACAACGACAAGGCGCTCGTCTCCCACGAGGCGGAGAATTACTGGGGCCCCGTGGACTGGTACAACGGCGGCATGGAGCATACCACGCTCCACCTGCTCTACTCCCGCTTTTGGCATAAGTTCCTGTACGACATCGGCGTCGTTCACACCAAGGAGCCCTACGCCAAGCGCACGAGCCACGGCATGATCCTCGGCCAGAACCCGCACTACGTCGGCAACGTCTCCACGCAGGAGGAGAAGGACGCTCTCATTGCCAAGTACGGCAATCAGGCGCTGCGTCCGGCGGTGAAGATGTCGAAGTCCCTCGGCAACGTCGTCAACCCCGACGATGTGGTCAAGGCCTACGGCGCGGACACCATGCGCCTTTATATCATGTTCATCGGCGACTTCGAAAAGGTCGCGACCTGGTCCGACGACGCGGTGAAGGGCTGCAAGCGCTTCCTCGACCGCGTGTGGAACCTCGCGGAGATGACGACGGCGGACAAGGCCGTTTCCGAGAAGAACGAGCCCATCATCCACAAGACCATCAAGAAGGTCACGGACGACATCGACACGCTCAAGATGAACACCGCCATCGCCGCGCTCATGACGATGGTCAACGAGTTCTACGCCAACGGCCTCACCCGCGGCGATTTTGAGAAGCTGCTGCTCATGCTCTCGCCCTTCGCGCCGCACATGGTCGAGGAGCTGTGGGAGCAGCTCGGCTGCGCCGCTGAGTACGGCAAGATGGCCATGCAGATGCCCTGGCCGGAGTACGACGAGAGCAAGACCGTCGCCGCCCACACCGAGATGGCGGTGCAGGTCAACGGCAAGCTCAAGGGCACCGTCACCGTGGCGATGGACAGCGAGCAGGATGCCGTCGTCGAGGCTGCCCGTCAGGTCGAGAAGATCGCCAAGGCGCTCGACGGAATGCAGATCGTCAAGGTCATTTTCGTCAAGAATAAGCTCATCAACCTGATCGTCAAGCCGCAGTGAGCGAATTTCTGCGAAAAAACGAAAAAGGATATTGACAAGCCGACGTTTTTTCAATATAATACCTACGTTAGTCATGTCAATGACTCTTAAAGAGCACTCAGGAAACAGCCGGGTGCATCGGAGGGAGGGAAAACATAAATGTCCGAGGTCCATGTCAAGGAAGGCGAGAGCCTGGACAGCGCTCTGAAGAGATTCAAGAGAAGCTGCGCCAAGGCCGGCGTTCTGGCGGAGGTCCGCAAGCGCGAGTGCTATGAAAGCCCGAGTGTGAAGCGCCGCAAGAAGAGCGAGGCTGCCCGCAAGAACCGCAATAAGCGCTATTACTAAGATCATTCAAAAAAAGAAGCATCACAGTTGTGATGCTTCTTTTTTTGAGCTTGGTTTCAGCGCTTGTCGCTCACCGCTTCGCGCGCTGCAAGGTGTCGCTGCGGACGCGCAGGTCGTCCTGCGCGACGGATTCGTTTGGTTTCGCGCCGTGCGGCGCGAAATGACGCAGGTCGCTTGCTATCCTGCGCGGGGCGTGCTATACTCGTGCCAAAGGGAGTGGATACGATGAAGGAACACATTCTGGCCTTTGGCTGCGAGACGATCGCGCCGCTGCTGACGCAGACCTTCGCACCGCGCAAAATGGCGGTGAAGGCCGTGCCGCTTGCGGACTACGCGCAGACCATCGGCGCACTCGCGGGCGCGGCGGATTGCCCGCGCACGGAGGAGGTCTATGCCGGGCCGCCGCTGGGCGAGCCGATGCTCGTGTTCTGCGGCTTCTACGGCGACCGCATGAATCAGGCGCTGAACGCCATGCGACGCACCGGACTGCGCATTCCGTATAAGGCGATGCTGACCGCGGCGAACCGCGGCTGGAGGCCCGCGGAGCTGTTCGCGGAGCTTCAGAAGGAGCACACGGCAATGACCGCTAAGCGTTGAGCAGCTCCGGCAGGAGGTCGCTGACCTCGGGATACATGAGAAAGGAGGTCTCCATGCCGCGCTCACGTCCGAGCCGGAGCTTGCATCGCAGCGTTTCGGCGGTGTCGAAGAGAACAAAATGCGCCCGGCCCTGTGCGGTGTAGCTGAAATAATTCGCGCACAGCTCCTCGGAGAAAAAGACCGCCGCGCCGCACTTCTCCCGCAGCGCGGACAGCTCCTCCGGGGTGAGCGGCGTTCCCTCGCCGCTGCGGCAGGGGAGAACGAAGTCCATCGCAAGGCGCTGACAGTCGAGCGCGACGCGCTGCGTGCCGTAGCGCGCGGCGGCGTCGCTCAGCCGCTCGCGCAGTGTCCCGCCGGAGAGCGCGGTGCAGATGAGCACGCTCGCCTCGGGTACGGCAAAGCGCTCTGGCACATAGAGCCGCCGTCCGCTCTGCGCGAGCATCGCGCCGAGCCGCGAGAGAAAGGGAAGACGATCCTCCCGCGCGCCTCCCTCAAAGTCCGCGAGCACGCCGCCGAAGCGGTGCGCATGGCACTCGCCGAGGATGGCGCGGCAGAGCATGGGCAGCTCCGGCAGAGGACCGTTGCAGCGGTCGGAGAGACCGAGCAGGCCGCCCTGCGCTCCGCGCGGCAGCTCGCTGCGCAGCAGCCGCCCGCCGTCGCCGACGGCGTAGGCGATGTGGACGAGCGGCACACGGTAGCCGCGGCGGCTTGCGGCCTCCGTCGGCGTGACCGCGAGAAAGACAGACACAGGCGATACCCCCTTGCAGAAAACGGGAAAAATTGGTAGACTACCAATATAGATATGCACCCGGAAAGGAAACCATGCCGATGCTCCTGACACCTCATTGGGTTTTTGACGATTATACCGCCGTGACGCCGGACTTCCTGCGCGCGCATGGCGTGACGCTGCTGCTCACCGACCTCGACTATACGCTCGCGCCCAAGTCCGTCCGCGAGCCGGACGACGCAGTGCGCGCGTGGCTCGCCGCGCTGGCGGCAGCGGGCGTCACCGTCGCCGTTTTGTCGAACAACCGCAGCCCGCGGCGCGTGCAGCGCTTCTGTGCGGGGCTGGGCATCGACTTCGTGGGCCACGCGCAAAAGCCCTCGCGAAGGGGCTACCGCCGCGCGCTGGAGAAGTTCAGAACGCCGCAGGAGCATACGGCGATGCTCGGCGACAAGCTGCTCACGGATATCCTCGGTGCAAAGCGCAGCGGTGTGCTGGCGCTGATGGTGGAGCCGAAGGGCGGCGCGCGCGGTCCGTGGCAGAAGGTGCTCCATGCCCTGCAGGAGCCGTTCAAGCGCGCGAGCGCACACGACGAGCGCACAGCGCGGCAATAATTTTGCAAAATTTGACGCAAGATAGAGAAAACTACTTGCAATGAGGCCCTATATGCGGTAAAATACCATAGGTTAAAAACCGATACTTTATGAATTTGAGGAAGTCCGTAGTGATTTCCTCGGGAATATGGAGGAAAAAACTATGGCAACCATTACAGCCGGTGATTTCAGAAACGGCAAGACCTTTGAGATGGACGGCAAGGTCTATCAGGTCGTCGAGTTCCAGCACGTCAAGCCCGGCAAGGGCGCGGCGTTCGTCCGCACCAAGATGCGCAACGTCGAGACCGGCGCGGTCACCGAGACCTCTTTCAACCCCACCGCGAAGTTCGACGAGGCGTTCGTGGAGCGCAAGGACATGGAGTACAGCTACAACGACGGCGATCTTTACTACTTCATGGATCAGGAGACCTATGATATGGTCCCCCTGAACCGCGAGTTGCTCGGCGATGCGTTCCGCTTCGTCAAGGAAAACACCATGTGCAAGGTCCTGTCCGTCAAGGGCCGCGTGTTCGGCATCGAGCCGCCCAACTTCGTTGAGCTGGTCGTTACCAAGTCCGAGCCGGGCGCCAAGGGCGACACCGCCACCAACGTGACCAAGCCCGCCATCGTCGAGACCGGCGCCGAGATCAAGGTCCCCCTGTTCATCAACGAGGGCGACAAGATCCAGATCGACACCCGCACCGGCGAGTACATGGGCCGCGCCAAGTAAAAAAACAAGTCAGCAGGAAACCGTTTGATCTGATCTGAAAGGAGAAGCATTATGGGTATTTCTGAAAAGATTGCTTATCTCAAGGGCCTGATGGAAGGCATGAACGTGGATACGGAGTCCAACGAGGGCAAGCTCTTTGCCGCCGTCGTGGACGTGCTCGATGAGATCGCCCTCGAGGTCGAGGACCTGACCGACGAGGTCATGGAGCTCGGCGACGGGCTGGATGTCATCAGCGACGACCTCTCCGATGTGGAGGACATCGTCTACGACGAGTGGGACGATGACGACGATGACGATGACGACGATGATGACGAGGACGACGAGGAAGAGGAGTGCTACGCCACCACCTGCCCCGAGTGCGAGGAGGAGATCTTCTTCGACGACACCATGCTCGAGGACGGCGAGATCATCTGCCCGAACTGCGGCGCGAAGCTGGAGTTCGACCTCTCCGATCTGGCCGATGCCGCGGACGAGGATAAGGACGAGGAGTAAAACCGCAAAACGAAACGCGCAGCCCTTCGGCTGCGCGTTTTTTCTATGCTTTTTTCAGAACGGCCGCTTGGCGACCTCGACGATCGTATCCAGCATCCCCTGAATCTGCGGGGTGAGAACCTTGTTCTTGTGATAGATGACCTGGCGGAACTGCGACATTTTGCAGTCCTCGACGCGCACCGCGGCAAGGCTCTTTTCATGGATGCTCTTTTTCACGGTGTAGAGCGGCAGGACGGTCATGTACGCGGGATTCTCATACAGCAGGCGCAGGGCGAGCACGTCGTCCTCCAGCTCGAGGAAGGGACGGATCTCCAAGCCCTGACGGGCCAGCTCGGTGTCAAACAGATCGCGGTAGGCGTTCGTGCGGTTCATCAGGATAAAGGGGTGGTCGACCAGCTCGGCCAGACGGACGCTCTCGCGCGCGGCAAGTGGGTTATCGCGGTTTGTGACCACCACGACCTCCTCCTCGGCCTCAAAGACCTTGACGAACTGCGGGTCGAGCACCTGAGAATCGAGCGTGTAAATGAGGTCGAGCTCGTTTTTGAGCAGCTTGTCCTTGAGCGAGGCGACCATATCGGCGTGCAGGCGCATCATCACATGGGGGAAGCGTTGGCGGAAGGCCGGGACAATGTCGGAGAATGACGCGGTCATAAGGGAATTGAGCGTGCCGACCTGCACCATGCCCGTCAGTTCCGTTTCCTCGGAGGCAAAGACCTGCGCGCGGGCGACGGCGCTGACAATATCGCGGGCATAGGAGATGAAGTTCTTGCCGTACTGCGTGATGGAGACGTTCTTCCCGATGCGGTCAAACAGACGCACACCCAGCTCGCGCTCAAGCTGCTGGATCTGCACGGTGACGGCGGACTGGGAATAGTCCAGCGCCTCGGCAGCCTTGGAGAAGCTGTTGAGCTCGGTGACCTTCAGAAATGTGACAAGATTGCGGATCTCCATGTGCGTGTATCTCCGATTTCAAAAATTTAAATGATTCTTCAAATATACTAATAAAAAGAATGAATGTTGTCAAGACCATTCCGAAAAGAAAAAAGGGCGTCTGCCCTTTTTTCTTACTGCTTGGAGGAGAGATAGTAGTCGCTCTCGCCGGGATGGTAAAACGGACAGGCAGGGTAGTCCCCGCGCAGGAATTGGGCCATTTCGTCCTCGTCCAGCTCGGCGCCCTGCTCGCAGGTGTAGCAGTCGTACTCCTCGTCATAGACGTAGTTCATGCAGTCCTCGCAGCGGCTCTGCTTCGCCATCGCGCGCCCTCCTCAGTCCTTGTACTCGATGTGCAGCAGCTCGTGCGCGCGGTCGGCGAGACCGTTTGCGTACATCGCGTCGATGACCGGATTGCGCTCGCTGCGCTTGAACATGGCGCTGCGGTCGATCTCGTAGAGCCCCTGCGCGCGCTGGAGCTTTTTCGCCATCAGAGCGTAGGGCTGGCCCGCGCCGCCGACGCAGCCGGTGCGGCAGGACATGACCTCGACGAGGTCCGCCTGCACCTCGCCGCTCTGGATCTGGTCGAGCAGCTTCGCGGCGCTGCCGAGTCCGTGGACGATGGCGGCGCGCACCTTGCGGCCGTTGATCGTGACCTCGGCAAAGCGGACGGCGTCCGTGCCGCGGAGGCCGCTGTGCTCGATGGTGCGCAGGGCGTTCTTGCTCTTGTCGGGGGTGCAGCAACGGATGACCGCCTCAGCCACGCCGCCGCTCGTGCCGAAGATCTCCGCCGCGCCGGAGCCCATGCCGTAGGGCAGGTCGGGGGATTCCTTCTCCAGCATCTGGAAGCGGATGCCGGACTCCTTCATCATCTGCACGACCTCCTGCGTGGTGAGCACAAGGTCGACGTAGGGGATGCCGTAGGCGTCGCGGAACTCCTCGCGCCGCGCCTCCATCTTCTTGGCGGTGCAGGGCATGATGGCGATGTGGAAGGTCGTGCGGCCGTCCTCGGCGTCCTTCTTGCGGTAGTTTTCCTTGAGCACGGACGCAAACATCTGCATGGGGGAGCGGGCGGTGGAGAGATTCTTCAAAAATTCGGGCCGCTCGTTTTCCACATACTTCACCCACGCGGGGCAGCAGGAGGTCATCAGCGGCAGGTTCTCGCCGGTTTCGAGCCGGCGCAGGAACTCGGCGGATTCCTCGCGCACGGTGAGGTCCGCGCCGAAGATGGTGTCGTACACCTCGTCCGCGCCCATGATCTTGAGCGCGGTGACGAGCTTATCGAGCACATTTTCGCCCGCGGGGAGGCCGTAGGCCTCACCGATGGCGACGCGCACGGCAGGCGCGATCTGAATGACGACTCGCTTTTGCGGGTCCTGCAGGGCTTTCCACGCGGGGCCAATGTCGTTCTTGATGGTGATGGCGCCGGTGGTGCACACGGCGGAGCATTGTCCGCAGCTGACGCAGTGCGTCTCGCTCAAGGGCTTATTGTCCGTCGTGGCGATGTGCAGGCCCGGGCCACGGCCGGCAAAGCGCAGATTGCTGACGCCCTGCACCTCGTGGCAGACGCGCACACAGTCGCCGCAGAGGATGCACTTGTTGAGGTCCATCGTGACGGCGGGGCTGGAGAAGTCCATCTTGACGTGCTCGCGCGTATCGTCGAAGCGGACGTGGTGGATGCCGAAGCGGACCGCCATCTCCTGCAAACGGCAGGCGCGGTTCTTCTCGCAGGTGGTGCAGTCGCGGCAGTGCGCGGAGAGCAGCAGCTCGATGATCATGCGGCGGTACTTGAGCAGCCGCGCCGTGTTGGTGCGGATGTGCAGCTCGTTTTTCGGCGGCATGGTGCAGGCCGCGTCGATCTTTCCGGTGCCCTCCTCCTCGACCATGCACATACGGCACGCGCCGTAAACGGACAGATCGGAATGGAAGCAGAAGTTGGGGATCTCAACGCCGGCCTTGCGGCAGACCTCGAGCACGTTGGGTTCGTTGTCATATTCCACGCGGATGTTGTCCACGTACATAACGCCCTTAGACATCGAGCTCCACCTCCTTGATCGCGTCGAAGGGGCAAGCCTCGATGCAGGTATAGCATTTCACGCACTTTTCCGGGTCGATCGAAAACGGCGAGCGGACGACGCCGGTGATGGCGTTCGCGTGGCAGTTGCGCGCGCACTTGCTGCACCCGCGGCAGATGGCGGGGTCCACGACCAGACAGATGCGGTTGTAGGGCAGATCGCCCGGCTGGATGGGATAGCGGTGGTCGCTTTCGCACAGCGCGCAGCGACCGGCCAGATGGCCGCGAAACTCCTCGGGGAAGTATTTCACGGCGCTTTGCAGCGTCGAGAACGAGCCGCGCCCGAGGTTGCAGAAGGCGGTGACGGAGATCATCTCGCCGAGGTCCATGAGCAGGGAGAAGTCCTCCTCGCTCAGCCGGTAATTGCGCAGCGCCCACAAAAGCTCGTTCATGCGCTTGGTGCCCTCGCGGCAGGAAACGCACTTGCCGCAGAACTCCGTCTGCGTATACTGCATGAAGCGGCAGGCGACGTCCACCATGCAGCGGTCCTCATCGAGGACGGTGATGACGCTGTCGCCGCGGCGGATGCCGTAGGGCTTGAGCTGCTGAAAATGCAGCGGCAGGTCAAGCTGCTCGGCGGACAGAAGTCCGCCGCTGGGGCCGCCGATCTGCACGGCCTTGCACCTTTTTCCGTTCACCATGCCGCCGCCGAGCTGCTCCACGACCTCGCGCAGCGTGGTCGATTCCTCGGGGATGTCCACATGACCGGGGCGGTTGATGTCGCCCTTGAGCATAAAAATTCTTGCCATTCGATCCACTCACTTTTTCTTGCGTTTGCGTATAATACACAACAGTGTAACACTCTATCACTATACGGAAAAAATGTAAAGAGAAGCATTCATAAATAATCTGAATAGGTCGAAAACCGTGACGAAAAAGGCATAAAGACCGATCGGAGAAGCGCCCCGCAAGGCTCTCAACGCCGTACAGGAGCTGGCGCGGCGAGTCAAAAGACAAAGAAAGCGGGGGACGCGCAGCGTCCCCCACTTTTCAGATCAGCTCTGTTTCCTCGTCGTCCAGCAGCTGCATCACCGATACCTCGTAGGCGGTGCGCTCCTCGCTGCCCGCGTCGGTCTGCTTGATGTAGGTGCGGCTCTGCACGCGGCCCTCAAGCGTCAGGCGGTCGCCCACCTGCATTTCTGCGATCTTGGCGGCGACCTTTCCCCACGCGATGCAGGGCAGATAGTCCGCGCGCCCGTAGCGGCGGTTGACCGCCAGGATCATATCGCAGATGCTGCGCCCCAGCGGCGTGCGCCGCAGCGTCGGCTGCTTGCACAGCACGCCCGAGAGCAGGATGCGGTTGAAGTGCCCGCCGTCGCACGGCTCGATGGACTGGGCAAAGGTGGAGATGACAAGGCGGCTGCCGTGCCCGCTGCGGTTGTTGAACGAGCGGAGCTGTCCGGTCACGCGCAGGGGCGTGCCCTCTGCAATGTCGATGCCATCCAGCAGAGCGGAGGGGGCGAGGATGAGCGGCAGGTCGCTCTGCCCGGACAGGCGCTCCACGCGCAGCGGAAAGCGGTAGAAGCTCTCGCCGTGATTCTCGTGCGAAAAGGAGGGAGCCGCGCCGGCTGTGCCCCAAAGCTCCACATAGTTCTGACTTTTTTCCATAGCGTACACCTCAAAGTATGTTGTTGGTGCAGTCTATGAAAGAAGCCGCGCGAGTATGACAAAAGGGAAGCCCCTGCGGGCTTCCCTTTGCTGCAATTGGAGAGAGGAGCTTACATCTTGGAGATGATGTCCACGATCTCCGCGCCGATGCGCTTCTGAGCCTCGACGGTGGCGGCGCCGATGTGCGGCGTGCAGGAGACCATCGAGTGAGAGTAGAGCGCCTTGTTGGTGGCGGGCTCGTCGGCGTACACGTCCAGACCGGCGGCGCGGACCTTGCCGCTCTCCAGACCGGCGAGCAGGGCGGCCTCGTCGACGTTGGTGCCGCGGGAGGTGTTGATGATGACGACGCCGTCCTTCATCTTGGCGATGCGCTCGGCATTGATGAGCGCGCCGCCGTCGACCGCGGGAGCGTGGACGGAGATGAAGTCGGCTTTCGCCAGCAGCTCGTCCATCTCAACGTAGGGGATGCCCAACTGCTCCTCGATGCCGGGGATGTGGAAGATATCGAAGGCGATGACGTTCATGCCGATGGCCTTGGCCATCACGCCGAGCTTCTGGCCGATGCGGCCGAAGCCGACGACGCCGAGGGTCTTGCCGCACAGCTCGATGCCCTTGCCGTAGGCCTTCTTTTCCCACTGGCCGTTGCGCATGGTGTAGCCGGCGTGGGAGATGTAGCGGGCGCAGGAGAACATATGAGCCATGGCGAGCTCGGCGACGGACTCGGAGGAGGCGCGCGGGGTGTTCTTCACGTCGATGCCGGCGGCCTTGGCGTAATCGACGTCGATGTTGTCAACGCCCACGCCGCCGCGGATGATGAGCTTGAGATTGCTGCCCTTGGCCTCGTCGATCTGTGCCGCGCGGACCTTGGTCTTGGAGCGGACGACGACCACATCGAAGTCACGCAGGGCCTTGCCCAGCTCGGCGGGCTCGTAGAACTGCTCGACGACCTCGTGACCCTGAGCCTTCAGCTCGGCCATCGCGGTCTTATCCATACCGTCAGTAACAAGAATACGCATGATAACTTTCTCCTTGTAAATTTTTTAAAATGGTTTTACTTGTGCTCGGCCTCGAACTTCTTGAGGAAGTCGACCAGCGCCTGAGCGCCCTCGATGGGCATGGCGTTGTAAACGCTCGCGCGCAGACCGCCGACGGACTTGTGACCCTTGAGGTTATCGTAGCCCGCAGCCTTGGTGGCGGCGACGACTTCGGCATCCAGCTCGGCGGAGTCGGTGACGAAGGGGATGTTCATGAGAGAGCGGAACTCCGGCTCGACCGTGCCGTGGAACATCTTGGAGGAATCCAGGAAGTCATAGATGACCTTGGCCTTGGCGATGT
>OGNC01001435.1_pt1 | contig 10914 bp, 10 predicted proteins | sample 1573311 | NCBI WGS metagenome assembly OGNC01 (sample SAMEA2581889, study PRJEB24529) | metagenome | biome: Human gut stool | place: China | collected 2011
ACCTTGGCAGGTATCATGCTGATCTTTTTTGCTGTTTCTGCCATCTGCTCTCCCTCCTAATCCTTGTATCCGGCTGTGACACGGCTCCCATTGATAAGCTCCACTTCTGCCATGTTTCCACCATGCACCCAGATGCGTGCGATTATTTTTCTATATAAATTTTCATCAAATGTTTCCAGTTCCTTTTTTCCTGCAAGGATGTTTTTGATCTCCTCTGTCCGGAACTCCCCATCCCTGACCTCCAGCGTCCGGTATCGTTCCTCTGCCCTTTCATAGAGCAGTTTCATCAGGTCTACTTCTGTACGTTCCTGCTCTTCTTTCATCCGCTGCAGGTTCCGCTCCAGAACCCGGTACTGCGGGCTGACCTTTTCCTCCTGCCTTTGTACCCGGAGCAGGCCTTTGTTTCGTATCACTGCATTGATGGCTTCTACACACACCTGCTTTGCCTGCCCGTCTGTAATAAAACTGTTCCTGCAGCTTTTTGCTCTGCCAGTCGTATAGTTTTTACATCTCCATCTTGCGGCACCGCCCCTGTCCTTATTCCGCGGCTGGATATGGCTGCATGCCGCCCCGCATTCTGCACACCAGATGACTCCTCCGAAGAGGATTCTCTCGTCCCTGCCGGGCCGGTGGTCTGCCCTTCCAAGCTCTGCCCTCACCTTTTCCCGCCTGCGCTGGACTCTCTCAAACAGTTCCTCTCCTATGAGCTGCGGATAGTATTCTGTGCCAAGGTAGCTTGGGTTTTCCAGTATCTTGCATGGAACATGGCCTACAATATTTCCGTGACATACAGCTCTCCGGCAGACCGCTGGCGCTGGGTCAACAAGGGAATCGACCTTTACCACGAAGCACTGCTGTACAACCCGAATGATCCGGTGCTTTACAAGGAACTCGGCTGGATCTATCAGCACAAACTTGGAAATATTCTGGATGACGCCCAGCGTTATTATAAATACCAGATGGCGCTCCGCATGATCACGATTCTCGGCAAACATTATCCGGACTGGAAAGAGCTTGCGGAAGCGCCGGCGACAGAGGCGGGACTGAAAGCCGCACTCAAGACGGAATCGACTTTCTTCATCGAAATGAAAGATGCCGGCTACGATTCACTGGATCAGCTTTCCGAGGCATTCCGCGAAGCCGAAGGAGTCTTTCCCGAAAAACTGGCGGTCAAGATGAAGAATAAGGATGAAGTCAGGCTGATTACGAACTATCTGCGCGTCAGATGGCTGAGAGATGCCACCATGCTGACTCCGTCCGATATATTGAGAGTCAATGAAAAATACGGTGATCTGGACTGGGTTCTGCCGGAATCGTTCGCCATTTACTGGGCAATGCTCGGCATTGAGAAAAGTCCGGACCGCAAGAGCGTGGATTGCAGCCGTATGATTACGCAGTCGCTTCAGGTGACGTTTACGAACGGGCGTATGCTGTTCCCCGGAGACAAACCCGCCGAAAACTTTCTGCTGATCCCGAACTTCTCCGTCGCGGATGCCGTCCGTCAGTCTTATCTTGACGCAATTCAGGAAAATCCGGATATCAAATCTTTCCGCGATGCGTATGAGAACTTCATGTCGCGTGCCATCACCACGATGTACAGCTATGGTCAATATACCAAGGCGCAGGAATTCTACGATTACCTGACGGACCATAAAAAGAACCGGAATACCCGTCTGCCTTTCGATCAGTTTGTTTTGAAGCACTGGCAGGAGGAAATCAAGGATGCCGGATTCAAACAGGCGAATGACATGATCAACGGTCTGATTTTCCGGAGCTGTGTTCTTCTCGGTTACGGAGACAAGACGGCGGCAGATGCTCATCTCCAGCTTGCACGGATGGCTTATAACAGGTATATGAAGGACATGGGAACCGAATCCCGCACAGCACTGCCTCCGTTCTCCCAGATGACTTCAGAAATCGCGCAGGCATGTATCCGCAGTCTGCCGGGGGAAATAGCGGACCGGATCAAGGCACAGCTTCTGCTGGAAGCTCAGCAGGCACCCGCAGAGAACAAAGCGGAAAACAAAGCGGAAACGGCACCAGCCAACTGATGCAGGCAAATAGAAAAAACGCCGGAAAGATTCGAACTTTCCGGCGTTTTTTTATTCAGTTCTTCATTTCATCCACGCCGCGATGTCGGCTTTTTGGATGCGTTGGAAATAATCCGGTTCTGCGCATTGCTGCGCGCCGCAAAAGAACGGGATTTTACTGAATCCGATTGCGGACGGGGATTATTGCGGAGCTGCCGCGGAGGTTTCATGACTTCTTATCATTCAGTTTGTCAAGGTCTTTTTGAACGTAATCAACCACCTTCTCAAACTTCTTGACGTTTTCTTCATCGACATCCATCAGGGTTTTGTGCGCATCCAGTACCGTCTGGGCATTGACGATCTTATCCGCGGCGCCATCTGCGGCACCCGTCTGTGCTCCAAACGGCACTTCACCCTCCGAGAAATTGAACAACTTCTTCAGTCCAAGACCAAAAAGAAGAGATTTATTCAGTTCACCGGCATTGAAAATCGTCATAACCGCATCAATCTTTTTGGAACGGAGCCCCAGCATGGCAAGAATCCCCATGAAAGTACTGTCCATTCCCGTACATGCGGAAAGGTCCACGTCAACTCTTTTGAACATGACGTTTTCCAAGTCCTTTGCCAGGCTGCGCAACGGCGGCGCACACTCAAATGTAGCACGTCCGTTTACCTTGATGCTGTAAACACCGTCATTGCTGGCAATCAGAACCTCTGCATTCTTCATTGTGCACCCTCCTCCTGATTATTTACCGATTACAGCCTTGATGCGTCTGACACCGCGGCTGGAACTTTCCTCTTTCACAATCCTGAAGTGCTCAAGATCACCCGTATTCGCCGCATGGGGACCTCCGCAGATTTCCTTGCTGAATCCGCCCATCGTATAGACACGGACTTTTTCCCCGTATTTGTCGCCGAAAAGACCGATGGCGCCCTGCGCCTTCGCCTCCTCCACGCCCATTTCCTCGCAGATGACCGGCGCTTTCGCTTCAATCGCTTCATTCACGAGCCTTTCCACTTCGGCAATCTGCTCCGGCGTCATCTTGTCCGGATGCGAAAAGTCAAAACGCAGACGTTCCGCATTGATGTTGGACCCTTTCTGAGCCACATGTGTTCCCAGAACTTTCCTCAAAGCTGCATGAAGCAGATGCGTTGCGGTATGAAGTTTCGCGGATTCTTCGGAATGATCGGCAAGACCGCCCTTGAACTTCTGCTCGGCGCCTTTTCTCGAAAGCTCCTGATGTTTTGCATAGGCGTCTTCATAGCCTTTCAAATCGACCTTGAATCCCTTTTCCTGCGCCATTTCAACAGTCAGTTCAATCGGAAAACCGAACGTTTCATAAAGATAAAAGGCGTTTTTGCCGCTGACGACCTTATTCTGAATATGTGCGGGAACGCGGGCAATCAGTTTCTCAAACTCCGCGGTGCCTTTTTCAAGCGCCTGCTGGAACTGTTCCTCCTCACGGGTGAACTCCTCCAGAATCTGCCTGGAATTGGCTTCCAGTTCGGGATAAAACTCCTTGTAGCCGCGAATCACGACTTCCGCCAGCTTTGCCGTAAACAATCCGTTTACGCCAAGCTTACGCGCCTCGCGGATCATTCTGCGGATCAGACGGCGCAGGACATAAGCCTGATCGACTTTGCCGGGGGTAATGCCGTCCGCCATGATAAATGTCGCCGCACGCGCATGTTCCACGACGATACGCTCGGAGCGGCTTCTTTCTTCGCCTTCCTGATGCGCCACGCCGCGAAGCTGGTCCAGCTCCGCAAACAGCGGAGCGAAAAGTTCCGTCTCGTAACAGCTCTTTTTCCCCTGAAGGATCGCCGTCACACGTTCAACGCCCATACCGGTATCCACATTCTTCTGCGCCAGAGGCTCGAATTTGCCGTCGGCAGTTTTGTTATACTGCATGAACACGTCATTCCAGATTTCAACCCACAGCTTGTTCCTGGGATCAAAAGTCTCGGGAGCGGGAAGCGGACCGGTCCAGTAGAACATCTCCGTATCGGGACCGCAGGGACCGGTCTGTCCGGCGGGGCCCCACCAGTTGTCTTCTTTCGCACACTTGGCAATCCGTTTCTCCGGAATGCCGAGAGAACGCCATTGATTGAACGCCTCCTCATCGAACGGCGCATTTTCATCGCCCGCAAACACTGTCACAGCCAGCATTTCCACCGGTATGCCGAGATATTCTTTGGAGGTCAGGAACTCAAAACTGAACTCAATTGCCTCCTTTTTGAAGTAATCGCCAAGCGACCAGTTGCCCAGCATTTCAAAGAATGTGAGATGCACAGGATCGCCGACTTCGTCGATATCACCGGTCCGGATGCATTTCTGCACGTCGGTAAGGCGTGTTCCCTGCGGATGCTTTCCGCCGAGCAGGTAAGGAACCAGCGGATGCATTCCGGCAGTGGTGAAAAGAACGGTGGGATCGTTGTCGGGAATGAGGGAAGCACTCTTGATGACGGAGTGACCTTTGCTCTGGAAAAAGCTCAGGTATTTTTTTCTTAGGTCATACGCTTTCATTTGCCAAAATCTTTATTTAGATGAATTCTGAAATTAGTATCATTTCAAATAATATAGTCCCTGTTCCGGCAATATACAATACAAAGAGCTGCAAATTCACTCAAAAACCGGGGATTCCACCGGCGCCGGGGAGAAAACAGGAAAAATATCAAAAATGGACTTGCCTATTTTCATTCCCGGAGTTAAGTTGTATTTCCGAAACTATCTGGAAGGAGCTTTGAATGTTTCGTTTTGCCTGTTTTATTCTATTCATTCCCGCACTTGTACTGCTGACCTCATGCATGGGATGGTTTGAAAGCGGTCCGGAACCGCTGACGCCGCCGTTTACAGAAACAGTCCCCGTACAATCCGTCAAGTTCGGCGCCGGGCCTGTCAAGGATACCGATGCAGTCAACATGATGATTACTGCCCTGACCATGACTCTGGTTTCACGGGGAGAGGGAGCCATTTCTTTCGCAATCACAGGAGAATCCAATGCGAAAAAGCTCGCGTTCCGTGTCATGCAGAAGATGGTGGACCAGAAACTTGCCGACTATGCGGTTTCAGAACCGCAATATATCGTCGGCTCTTTTGTCAATGAGGATCTGGAGTGGACATTGCGCATAGTCAAGGCGAATTCCGGTCAACGCCTCTTTTCAAAAATGATCCCGCTTCAGAAGAAAGAGAACTTCGGCAGGAAGACACCTCCCGCCGTTCAGCGGTGAAGGTTTCTCAGGCTTCCGGCTAATCTGCCGGAGGAAAACGCCCATTGCATATTATAACCGCCGCAGGGACCGGCAAGATCCAGAATCTCGCCGGCAAAGTAAAGCCCTTTCACAAGCCGACTCTCCAACGTCGCCGGATGAATCTCTTTCAAGGAAACTCCTCCGCGCATCGCCATAGCCTTGCCCATCGGACCCGCCCCGTAAACGGTCAGCGGCAAAGCCGTCAGATTGTCAAGCAGGGTGTCGCGCTGAACCGCCGGAAGATTGCACGCTTTCACCTCATAACACTCGGAAAGATCGCAAATCATATCCGCCACGGAGCGGACAACATGCCGCGCAAGGTGCGAACGGATCAGCTTCCAGCCGTCCTCGCGTCTCCAGCGTTCAAGTTCCAGAGCCCAGTCCTCCCTGTTCCATTCCGGGCGGACACAGAGAAACAGTTCCGAGTCACCGTTTTCAGCACAGACCGCGGCGGCGTCTCCGGCAAGGTCAAGCGCGGAAAAACCGGAAAGCCCCTCATGAGTGAAAAGCAGGCTCCCGACGGTTTCAAGCACACGATGCTTGCCCGTCTTCATAAAGAGCCGTGCCCGCTCAAGGCTGACTCCGGCAAGGGATTTGACCCAATCCTCGCGTATCAGAAGCGGAGCAACCGCAGGAAGCGGTTTTACAACAGTATGCCCAAGCATCTCCGCAAGTTTCAATCCGGAGGCGCTGCCGAGCCCCCTCCACGCCGGACCGCCCGCCGCGAGGATTACCGTTTCAAAGGGGACTGCAATCCCGTTGACGCGGATTCCGGAAACAGCGCCGTTTTCCGTCAGTATCTCCGAAACTTCGGATGATGTCTTGACGACAGCACGTGACGCTGTGAGAAAAGCATTCAGGATATCGCGCGCCCTGCCGGATTCCGGGAAATAGTAAAAGCCGTCCGTCAGTTGAACCGGAACGCCATGCGTCTCAAGGAAGGATACCAGCCATTCCCGCGGGGCAAAACGCAGAGCATCGCGCATGAACCTGCCATTCCGCCCGAACTTCGACATAAACGCTTCCTGGTCCAGGATATTGGTAAAGTTGCAGCGCCCCCCGCCGCTTGCAAGCAGTTTGAGGGCAGGAAGATCCCTGCGCTCGAAGATCACGGGTATCCTCCCGTTTTCCCTGAGCGCCAGAGCAGCCGACAATCCGGCGGGTCCGGAACCGATGACCGCAACTTTATTCATATGAAACACCTGCAAAAAAAAGACCTGTTCTTTTACGGAACAGGTCCTTTGATAATGATCAGCAGAACTGATTAAAGTTCCTGGCCGACAGTCCAGCGGACGAACTTGTTGACCTTCACACCGGGAGCGAGCTTTGCCAGACATGTCTTGTCATCATGAATCCAGGGCTGGTTCATGAGGCAGATCTCGGTGTACCATTTGTTGATCTTGCCGACAAGGATCTTTTCGATCATGTTTGCGGGCTTGCCTGCAAGCTGAGCCGCGGCGATCTCTTTTTCTTTCGCAATTGCGTCAGCGGGAACTTCGCTGGAGTTGACATACATCGGGCTGTAAGCCGCAATGTGCATGCAGATCGCCTTGAGAAGCTCCGGATCAGTCGTGCCTTCGACATCGATCATGATGCCGATCTTGCCGTTGCCGTGCATATAGGAGGAAACAATGCCGGCAGACTCGAAACGGACCGCCCTGCGGAGAACCATCTTCTCGCCGAATTTGACGAAGAGTTCTTTCAGGTTGTTGTTTTCAAGTTCCTGAGCCTTTTCCGTGACATCGCCGTCACCGGATGTGGCGGCAAGAACGCGCCCGGCGGCTTCTTTGACATAGTCGAAGAATTTTTCATTGCCGGCAACGAAATCGGTTTCGCAAAGGACTTCGATCATGACAGCCTTGTTTCCATCGACCGCGGCAAAAACCTTGCCTTCTTTCGTCGCTTTGTCGGCACGCTTTTCAGCTTTTGCCGCACCGGTTTTGCGCAGATATTCGACAGCGGCTTCCATGTCGCCGTTCGTTTCCGTCAGGGCTTTTTTGCAATCCATCATGCCTGCGTCGGTTTTGTCGCGCAGTTCTTTGACCATTGCAGCAGTTATATTAGCCATTGTAGGACTCCTTTCAGATAGAATTGAACTTATTCAGCAGGTTTTTCTTCAGCTTTCGGAGCTTCCGCCGCGGCTTCCGCTTTCTTGGGAGCGGCTTTCTTCGCCGGGGCTTTCTTCTTCATTTCAGCATCAGTCGTGACTTCGACCTTTTCTTCGCCTTCCGCTTTGGGAGCACCGTCAACCGGTTTGCGGGAAGGACGCTTCGTGAACGCGCGCTTGCCGCCTTTGCCATCCCTGCCTTCACCCTTCGCGCTGCGGCGTTTGGGTTCATCCTTCGCTCTTTCAGCGGCGGCGGCTTCGGCTTTCGCCTTGTCCTCGGCGGCCTTCTTGCCGTAGAGCTCGGCGGCATCCTTGATCGTCTCAACGAACGTATCCATGATGACCTTGATGGACTTCACGGCATCGTCATTGGCGGCAATCGGGTAATCAATCGGTTCGGGATCGCCGTTTGTATCAACGATCGCAACGATCGGAATATTGAGCTTGCGTGCTTCCTTGACAGCGATTTCATCATGGCATACGTCAACGATGACGACCGCATCCGGAAGTTTCTTCATGGAAGCAATGCCGTCGAGGTCCCTGTGGAGCTTTTCGCCCTGACGGGAGAGAACAGCAATCTCTTTCTTTTTGAGCTTGTTGTTTTCACTGTTGACGATGGCGTCGATATCCTGCATTTTTTTGATGGATTTCTTGATGGTGGCATTGTTTGTGAGCGTTCCGCCCATCCATCTTTCCATCACGTAATTCATTCCGGTGGCTTCCGAAGCTTCACGCACAATCTGCTGCGCCTGTCTTTTCGTTCCGACAAAGAGAATCTTGCCGCCTTTCATGACACAGCCCTGCAGGAAATTGCAGGCGTCGGCGACCTGATGAATGGTCTTGGTGATGTCGATGATGGAGATACCGTTTTTGGAACCGTAGACATAATCTTTCATCTTGGGGTTCCAGCGTTTTGTCTGATGTCCGAAATGACATCCTGCCTCGAGAAGATCTTTTACTGTGAGAGCCATGATCGGCCGCCCTTTCTTTTGTTTCGACGCTTTCGCACGGACTTTATTCCTGTTTTGAGTCCGGCGAGACATCTTTATTGTTCTGGTGTAATGTGCGCCCCGGGTTGGTTAATGGGGAAGGCAACGCACGGCGAAGCCCGCACACGAACACTGAGAAGAGTAATTAAGATAGCATGAAAACGGAAAGTTTCAAGTCATAAGTCGCAAGTTTCAAGAAAAATACAGTGGAAAGTCAACCTGCGATACTTCTGCCGTAAGTCCGGCAGAAATACCAGCCTGCTCACAACTTGAAACTCACTTAGCGGTAGCGGTACTGCTGTTTGGGCATTTTGGGCTCTTCCAAAGCAAGAGCATACCACATTTCACCGAGTCCGGCGTTGGAAAAGTTCTTCGGCTTTTGATTCGCAAGAGCTTCCCAGTTCCGGACAATCACATCGTTTTCAACGCGCTTCTTCGCTTCCGTCATAACCTTGAACGCCTCGTCCGGCTTGTCCTGCTTCACCAGAATCCAGGCATATAAAGAATAAGGCAGGATGCAGTTCTTGCCCTTGAGACCTTTGCATTTCTTCCTGAAAAACTTGTCGATCCCCTCCTCATTGCGTTTATACATGCGCGCCATTTTCATCGCAATGGACTGCGGATCAAGCAGAAGCGATTTCGCCATCAGGCGGTCCGCCTCGTCATACCGCTTGAGCTGATAGTTGAACGCCATTTTCATCGTGTTGATCTGGCGCTCCATCAGAAAACTCCATTTGTAAAGCGGACGGAACAGTTCACAAGCCTCAATCGCCCGCTCAAGCCCCGCATTCTGTTCCTTTGTGAACTGCTGCATCATAAGTTTCGGGTCCAGCGGACGGCGCATGAACTGCTGTTGTTTACTCTCCAGCTTTTTCTGGACCTCCAGCATGATTCCCTGAATCTGAAGATTGATCTTCGTCGTTCTGCGACGGACAATCAGTGACACAGTGACCTGAACAATCAGCAGTGCGAGAACACCGAAAAAAGTTCCCCAGGACGGCGTAAGATGAAATCCGTAAATGGTTCCAAGCCCGACAATGATTCCGGCTGCCAGAGCACAAAGCAGTGTAAGCATTTTTTATTTCCTTGCATGAATTGTCATTAAAATTGAACAAAAGTCTTTAAATATAAATTCATATCCCCGATTAGTCAATTCCGAAAGAGCGAAAAGCCGGAAAAAGAAAACAGGGAAAGAACACGGCGTCACCTGAAACTGCCGAGAGGATTCAGAACCGTGTCAACGGCACTCAAGGCAGACGGAGCAAAATTCTGTTTCGCCCGGTAAGGACGGTATCTGACCCGCAGTTCGCCGTTCCCGACGGAAAGCGATTCCACGGAATCCAGCAGCTCCCGATGTGCCTGAGAACGCTGAAAGCTCCGCCAGTTCTCCTCCAGTTTGTCACGCAGAGCGCCCGGCATTGCCATATTGCCCATCCGGGTATTCCGGAATTGCAGGAACGATCTGCCGTCTTCAATCCTGAAATCCAGGTCAATTCTGAAATTCACACGGGAGCCGAACGGAGTCTTCATACCCGTGTCATAGCTGTAAAAGAGGCGGAATGAATCATCATTCAGTTTCAGTGCCGTATCCTGAAGCCTGACTCCGCCGATTTTCATATCCCTGGAAATCTGCCCGGAAAGGTTCAGCAACGTCTCCGTCAAAGCATTGAATTCGTCCCGGGTAAGGACAAGCTCCTGCGGCGGAGTATGTTCCGATGCATTGCGGATACGGGAAACCGCGCCGGCTGTTTTAAGCTGCGCCATCCGGTAATCCTGCGGATTGATCTCGGCAACAGGCGTCCTCCGAACCGAAGTATCGGTAAAGACACTCCGCACGGCAAAAAAGGCGATGACGACAATCAGAAGCAGGAGAGCAAAGACAATGCAGAATACGATTCCGGCTTTTCTGCGTCTGGAACTCATAACTGTCTCGGGATTCTGGGTTCGACAAACACGGCGGGACGAAGGTAAACCAAATCCTTGAGCGTCGTATTGAAATCACCCGGAGATGCAAGGATCAGCTTCGAAGCTTTCAGATGTTCCACCGGATTCAGCTTCTCCTCCACGGCACCGCCGGCAATCCTGCGAATCTGCACCTCATCTTTGGCAAGGCAGACAAATGCCTCAAAATCATTCAGGGCGTTCAGAGAATCTTTTCCGAGAACCGCATGGAAGGAATCAGGCTCATAAGACCCGTTCCGGTTTCCAAGCCCGAAAGCCAGAAGCTCATCCCGCCTGCCGTCGAACAGGGCAAGAACACGCTGCACTTCCAGACCGGCAGTCGCAGCCAGCGCGGATGCGGTCGAAATCCCGCGACAGCGCACATTCTTCCGCCGGAAAGCCAGTCCCATCACAAACGACGAAGCAAGACGCAGTCCCGTAAATGAACCCGGACCGATTCCGACGCTCCACTCGGTAATATCATTGAATACGGCGCCATGTTTTTTCAGGCACTCCTCCATCCATGACGGCAGGCCGGAGGCATTACGCGGCGGCAGTTGTATGAATTCATCAAAAATAACGGTTCCGTTTTCAT
>OGNC01001438.1_pt1 | contig 10906 bp, 6 predicted proteins | sample 1573311 | NCBI WGS metagenome assembly OGNC01 (sample SAMEA2581889, study PRJEB24529) | metagenome | biome: Human gut stool | place: China | collected 2011
TTTATTAATTAAATATATTATTTATCTTTGAGCCGAAAATAAAAAATAATGTTAAACCTTAAAGTTTCGAACTTCATGCATTTAAAAAATTATCATTTTTTTATGAAGACGGGAGGGGTGTTGCTAACATCAGGCACATTGTTGTTTTCAGCACCGTTATCTTCAACGGCATGGGCTGCTGATAGCACTGAAACGGTGATGAAGCAGACTATAATGCAAGGAAAAGAAGTCCCCAAAAAAAGAACTATTACCGGTGTCATCACCGATGCAAACGATGGAACACCTGTGGTAGGAGCCACAATCAAAATCAAAGGTCAATCCGCAGGTACAATTTCGGGATTGGATGGTGACTTTTCATTGTCAGTCACCAGCAAGGATGTACTTCAAATCAGTTTTGTGGGATACAAAACAAAAGAAGTGCAGGTAGGGGATCTGGGTGTTTTCAATATTAAATTGGAGACAGAGAATGAATTGCTGAGCGAAGTTGTGGTGGTCGGTGCCGGAACACAGAAAAAAGTCTCTGTGACAGGTGCCATTACATCGGTGAAAGGTCTGGCTTTAGCTTCTCCAACCTCTTCGCTGACCAACTCATTTGCCGGTAAACTGGCCGGTGTTATTTCAACTACTAATAGCGGTGCTCCGGGTGAGGCTGCCGCTTTCTACATCCGTGGTATCGGAACGTTTGGTGGACGGGCCACTCCTCTGATTATGCTGGATGACGTGGAAATTTCAGCATCAGACCTGAACAAAATTCCTGCAGAAACGATTGAAAGTTTCTCTATTTTGAAAGATGCCTCTGCCACAGCTATCTATGGTGCTCGTGGTGCCAATGGTGTGATGTTGGTCACTACAAAGACCGGTAAGGAAAATGAAACGACCAAAGTGAACGCCAGCATTGAAAACTCCTTCAACGTGATGGACCGTTTCCCGGAATTTGTGGATGGAGCTACCTGGATGGAAATGTATAACGAAGCACAACTTACCCGTGACCCGCATGCTTCTCAACGCTACAGCCAAGAAATTATCGACAACACTCGCAAGGGGATCAATCCGCTGATATACCCCAGTATAGACTGGACTGACTATATTTTCAAGAAGATGGCTATGAGCCAACGTGCAAACATCAACGTATCGGGTGGTGGTTCGAAAGCCACGTACTATATGAGTATTCAGGCAAACCATGATACCGGATTGTTGAATACGAAGAAATTCTATTCTTTCAACAATAACATTAACAATTGGTCCTACAATTTCCAAAACAATATTCGTTACAAGCTGACGCGTAGCACTACTATTGATTTGAGGATGAATGCGCAGATCTCAAACAACAACGGTCCTCAATATAACCCCGCTGATTTGTTCGCCAAAGCCCGCACTACCAATCCGGTAAGCTTCCCTGCTATTTTCCCGGCACAAGAAGGTGACGAGCATCCACGCTTCGGCAATGCATACCGTACAGGTAACACCCTAATGGAAAACCCGTATGCATTTATGAATACATCATTCAAAAATTACCAGTCAAACACACTGAATACTTCCTTGAAGATTACACAAAACTTTGATTTCATCACCAAAGGATTGAAGGCTACCGCATTGATTAACTTCAAGAACTGGTCGTACAACCAATATACCCGTACTATCGAGCCCTATTTCTATCGGGTAAAAACAGGTAGCTACGACCCGGCTACTGATAAATACGAACTGGAACGTCTCGGTACATCGGGAACGGATTATATTGCCCAATCGGATATTACCAAAGGCGGTGACAACACGTTCTTCTTGCAATTTACAATAGACTATGCCCGCCGTTTTGATAAACACAACGTTGGGGGCATGTTGCTTTACACACAACGTGAATTTAAAAACAATGTGCTGCCCAGCCGCAATCAAGGTCTGTCCGGACGTGCAACCTATGATTACGACCAACGCTACTTGTTTGAATTTAACTTCGGTTACAATGGGACTGAACGTTTAGGCAAAGGTGACCGTTTTGAATTCTTCCCCGCTGTTTCTCTAGGCTGGTTAGTGTCCAACGAAAAATTCTTCGAACCGCTAAGCGATGTCGTTTCTTCTTTGAAACTAAGAGGTTCATACGGTTTGGTTGGTAGCGACGAGACAGGTCCTAGTAATGCACCTCACTTCCTTTACATTGACCAAGTACAGGTTACTGGTAATGGCCGTCCGGGATTTACTACAGGTGAAAACTTGAATGTTAGTTACTATGGCCCCGTCGTGCAACAATGGGCCGTTCAAAATGGCGGTTGGGAGCGTGTAAAGAAATTAGACGTTGGATTTGATATGGAGCTGTTCAGAGAATTAAGCATCACATTCGACTTCTTCTATGACAAGCGATACAACATTTTGCTTCATCGTGAAGCGTGGCCGCAATCACTGGGCTTCCACGAAGCCAAACCTTGGTCAAATAAGGGTAAAGTGGACAATTGGGGTTATGAAGTGAGTACCAATTGGCGCAAACAGTTCACCAAAGATCTGACTGTGGACTTCCGTGGAACATTTACCTACACACAGAACAAATATATAGACGTAGACGAACCTATCTATCCTTACGTATGGCAGACGGCAACCGGAAAGCCCCTGAACCGGAGAAACGGTTATATTGCTGAAGGCTTGTTCCAAAGCCAGGAAGAAATAGACAACAGTCCTACACAAAATCTAGGTAGTAAACCGATGCCGGGTGATATCAAATACCGCGATGTCGATGGTAACGGCGTGATTGACAGCAAGGACCAAGTGATGATTTCCAAAACAGCCAATATGCCACGTATCCAGTATGGCTTTGGTGTGAACATTGACTGGAAACGTTTCAACTTCGGTGTATTCTTCAACGGATCGGCTATGCGCGACATTAACATCAACGGGCTACATCCGTTTGGACAGAATGACTATAACGCTATGAAATTCGTTGCAGAAAACCGCTGGACAGAAGCCAACCCAAATCCCAATGCGGAATATCCACGTTTGGGATTGAATGATTCACAGATGAGCAACAATTCGCAATCCAGCACTTACTGGATTAGAAATGGTAACTTCCTGCGTTTCAAGACACTCGAAATAGGATACCGTTTCGACCATGTACGCCTCTACTTTACTGGAAACAATCTGGCGGTGTTCAGTCCGTTTAAATTGTGGGATCCTGAACTGGGTTGGAACAGCTACCCGCTGCAACGTACCTTCTGTATCGGTGCGCAATTATCCTTTTAATTAACATTTTAAGAACAAAAATATATTATGTCTTTTTTTAGAAATTTATCAAATGTTGCACTGCTGTCATTGGCCATGACTTGCAGCATGACTTCTTGTGAGTATTTGGATATAGTGCCACCCGAACAACCCGACTTGCAAGATGCTAATAAGGACCGTGCAGGAACATTGGGATTTCTCTACTCTTGTTATGCAGGAGTGATAAATCCAATGAACTATGAAGGATTGGAAATGGGTTCGGACGAATACGTTTTACCCCGCTTGTGGCAAACCGGAGGACAAAAAATTCAATGGAATCTGAACGAAGCCGCCAACCTGGCTGATGGTTGGAGATGGGGGTCATACTACAGGTATGTCGGTCAGTGTCACCTGTTCATGAACGAATTGTTCCATGCACGTGCCATATCAGAAGAGGAAAAAGTAACTATGAAAGCTGAAATCGACTTTTTGCTGGCCTATTATCACATGCAGGTATTGTTCCAATACGGTCCGTGTCCTATTAACGACCGTTACATAGAACAAGACACTCCAGCCAGCAAATTTCCGGGCAGAAGTCATTATGACTACGTGACAGAGTGGTGCTACAATAAATTTGAAGAAGCCTATGCCAACCTGCCTGCTACCCGCGAAGGAGACGATTGGGGCCGTGCTACTCGCCCGATGGTCAGAGCTTTGCAGGCGCGTTTGAGACTGTATGCTGCTTCTAAATTGTGGAATGGTGGATTCCCTTACAGAGACTGGAAAAATAAGAACTATGAAACTCCGGGCTATGGATTGGAACTGGTAAGTGTGAACTATGATGAAGAGAAATGGCGCAGAGCCTTGTCAGCTTGTCAGAGCGCCCTGAAAGAAGCCGAGGCTGCCGGACATAAGCTTTTCACTCTGGAACAATCAGAGCAACTGAGGGAACAGCAAAAGGTAGAGTTGCCTTTCGTGCCCAACAAACCGTTGACAGGCTCAGATGCTGAAAAGAACAAGGAATTCCTGAAACATGTAATGCTGATGCGTTATATGGTCACTACCAAAGTAAACCAAGGTAACACAGAAACAATCTGGGGATTGGCTAACCAAGGTAACTACCTGGTGGGGTCACTGCCTCACCGCACCATCAAGAACAATCAGGGCACTTGGAAAGGCGGATGGTCGGGAATTGCCCCTACATTGAATGCTTTAGCCCGTTTCTATAAAGAGGACGGAACACCTGTCAATGACTGGCAAGATGCCAAATACTATCAGTCTGCCGAAATCAAGGACCGTCCGGGCATTATTAACTTCAACACAAACCGCGAACCCAGATTTTATGCTTGGGTAGCTTTCGATGACGGTGATTTCGGCAATGAACTGTCCGATGGTCAACCGCTTAAATTGCAAATGAGGAATTCAGAGTTACACGGGTATAACCCTGATTTGTTCAACAGAGACAACTGCGAAACAGGATTCCTGAACCAAAAGTTCTTCCCGGCCAACTATCGTCAAACCCCTGGTGGTGAGCAAAATGAATCCAAACCCAGGCCATTAATCCGTATGGCTGAATTGTATCTGAATCTGGCAGAATGCTATGCAGCATTAAAGGATGAGCAAAATGCACTTAAAAACTTGAATGTTATTCGTGAACGTGCAGGAGTAAGACTATTGACACACACCGACCTGTCTACTCAATCACTGGAAGAATGGGTACGCAACGAACGTAACAATGAACTGTGGCTGGAAGGTCACCGTTTTTTTGATATTCGTCGCTGGATGATTGCTCCTCAAACCATGAGCTACGGAGTGCGTATGGGACTGAATGCCTTACAGAAAAAGGATCCTACTTTTGAAGAATTCAACAAACCGGTGCTCATCAGCCAGCCTTTTGCATGGCACAACCGTATGTATGCATCTCCGGTGTTTGAAAATGAAATCTACAAAGGTCCTCAATTTGTACAATTCCCAGGTTATTAATCTTATAATTATTTATACTAAAGATAATGAAAAATTCAGCATTTTTTTCATGCTTGATGTGCGGCATACTGACGTTTTCAAGTTGCGAGACATACGATGACCTAGTTCCGTCAGAATATCATCACATTTTGAATCTCAAGCAATATGGCATGCAGCGCCTCTCACTTTACACTACCGGTGAAGATGCAGTGTACAAGTTTACTGTGATGAAAGGCGGTTCGGAAGTCGGAAACGCGGCAACAGCCAAGATCGAAGTAATGGCAGAAGAAGAGTTCAATACATATGCCAAAGACAACAATGTGGCTGAGTCGTATCTTCCTGCTGACAAATATAAAATCCATGAAACGCAACTGAACTTCGCTTCAGATGAAACATACAAGTTTGGTGAAGTCACCTTAAAGACGGTCGACATCAAGAAATTAATGGACGAAACGCAGAAAAAATATGTACTTCCCATCCGTATGGTAAGTTCGGACTGTACAGTAAAAAACAATTTACTGCTTATCCAACTGGATGTTGAAACACCAACTATAGCCTTTAATTTAGCAGACGGCAACAAGTTTGCTATGGTTTCTTCCTTCACCTCGAGTGATCCCCAAACTCAGACGGTAGAATTCAATGTGACGTTCCCAATGCCGAATCAATGGGACTTCACCTTCGATGCGAACACAGATGAACAGGCTATACAGGCATTCAACGAATATAACGCTAAGTTTGATAACAAATTCACTCTGCTTCCGGAAAAAGCATACAAATTTAATGGAAAAGGTATTTCATTCCCAAAGGACGCTACTTCAATGAGCCTGTCGGTGACTATCGACGCAAGCAAATTGTCGTGTGGTGAATATATTTTACCGCTTCATTTGTGCAATTTGTCGAACAAGAATTTTGAGACTGATACACAAAATGATATTGTTCTGCTAGGCGTGAAGTACGTTCCTAAGAAGCTGGATTTGAAAGTTAGCCAACTTTCAACCAATTCCGTTGAAGACGGTGACGGAACAGGTTTGTCGGGTTTGATAGACGGTGATTTGGAGGGGACTGGCTATTTCCATTCAAAATGGAGCGCTCCGGTTCAAGATGCAGTTTACGGAAACTACATCGATTTAAATATTGGCAAAACGCTCCACAGCCTATCTTTCGACTACTGGACACGTAAGCAAAACGGAAACGGTGCTCCCCGTTTTATCAGTCTATTTGTTAGCGACGACGGCAGTATTTGGAGAAAATTACAAGATATCAATAAAGGTTTACCCGGTAGTGGAAACACGAAACTCTTCAGCCATTTTCACTGATGAAGAAGGCTTCTCATACGTACGATTTGCAGTATTGGTAAGTGCAGCCGGGGACATGACCAACTCCGCTTCTTACTTCAACCTGCATGAATTGACATTCTACGGCGAATAAGAAGTAGTATAACCAATAATAAGCAGAGTTGAGCAAATCCATTCAACTCTGCTATTTTTTATATAAATCTAATATATAACCCATATCATGAAGACCTTTTTTTTAATAAAATGGAATATATCTCTTGTTCTGCTGGCTGGAATCACTACTTTTTATGCTTGCAAGAGTGATGACAGGGAGCTACAGGGAGAGCCGGTGCCGCAAGTCCAGAAACCGAATGATATTTCGGAGATAAATCTGGAGAAGGATGTAAAGCTGAAAGTTAGCGGCGGACGCGATACCGACCATCAGCCGGGGCAGGATATATCGAAGTCTTATGACGGTCAGTTCGGCGGAACCTGTTATCATTCCACATGGAATCAATCTGCAAAATTCCCCGTTACTCTTGAATATCAATTCGATCAGAATAAGCTTACACTGGACTATATCCTGTATCACAGTCGAAATGGTAACGGTAATTTCGGAGCATTCGAACTTTACATCAAGCCCCAAGGAAGTACGGATTTTGTTCATATACAAGATTATGATTTTAAAGGAGCAGGAGGCAGCCATAGGATATTGCTGAACGATCCGGTTGTACCTGCGGCTGTTCAATTCAAAGTTAAAAGCGGATTATATGATTTCGTCAGTTGCGACGAGATGGAATTTTTCCATGCTGCGGAAGACCCGCTTGACGAACAGCTGACAACTGTATTTACCGATCGTTCATGCACTGAACTCCTCCCAGACGTTTCCGACGAAACTATCAATCGGCTTCCGGCATTCTTCAGTGTACTGGCAAGATCTCTGCAGAGCAATACTTATCCCGAAGCGGAAAAGAGATTCAGGATACAGTCATATCAGGCATACAGCGTGCCCGAATATTGGGGAGATAAATTGAGAACTAACTACTACTCTTCTCTTTGCAACCCTACTGGTATCATAACTAATGCGGAGGAAGAGATGATTGTTTTAGTAGACGGCATACCGAAAGGTGAATCTATTTCACTAAGGTGTTGTTCGGATCTGGGACCCGATGGTGAAGAACGATTCTTGAAAAACGGAATCAACAAGTTTTCTTTTTCACGTGCGGGAAATCTGTTTGTTATTTATCAGAAACCTGATCCCCGTGGCATGCCGGCGGTGAAAATACATTTTCCCCCACAGTATGTAAAGACAACGGAACATGCGCGTGTAGGCTTCAATGTATGGGATCTGACTGTGGATAAAACCGATGATCTGTTCCGTGAATATATCCGGAAGGCCAAATCAGTCACTCTGGACGGATCTAAAAAATGTGTATTTATATTAAAAGGCAGGAAGATTCTGTTTACAGCACTGAAAGACTTGTTGCAAAATCAGGACAACTTCAAACAGTATGGAGTAGTAAGAGGAATGGAACGATGGGATAACCTGATAGATTGGGAGCAGGAACTGGCTGCTATCGACACCTATTCGAATACGGGAGAATTCAATTCACTGATGCATGTCACGACTTTCACCGATGGACTTTATGCTACCAATTATTACATTAACATGGCAGCCGGTGATGTAAGCACAAAAGACGGTTGGGGATTCAAAAACAACTTTGATCCTCGCGATATGGATCAAAATCAGGACAATGAATGGGGACCGGGGCATGAACTCGGACATATGCATCAGGGAGCCATTAACTGGCCCAGCACTACGGAATCAAGCAATAATCTCTTTTCTAATTATGTGGTATATAAGATAGGTAAGTGGGGGTCACGTGGTAGTTCCATCGGGACATTGGCTGCTTATCGGTATGCACCTCCGACCCCTTGGAGCAGATTCATGCATCCGCGAGACCCGAACACGCTGGCATTTACCCCCCAGGATATGACATCTGATGATGCCAACAAATACGGATTATATCAAGGGGAAGCCTCCGAAATGCATATGCGTCTCAACCAGCAATTGTGGACATATTTCGAACGTATCGGCAAGAAACCGAATACCATCCGTAAGATATTCGAACAAGGACGTACCCCTGAATTTTGGTTACCTTTCAATGATCCGGGCGCAGCACAGCTGATGTATGCACGCAACGTAGCAAAAGCCGCTAATATGGATATGACCGAATTCTTCGATGCCTGGGGATTCTTTATTCCGGTCAGTAGTTTCAAGTTGTATGCTTACGGAAGCTTTTCATATACTGTGACACAGGATATGATTAATCAAACGCTGGATTATATGAAAAAATTCCCCACTAAATGTCCGCCTATTGAATACATTGAAGACCGAAGATACCAGGCAGGAGCCGGAGGCAATCAAAAAGGTATATCCGAAGATGGAGGAGATGTAGGGTATTTCGAAACATTCCAGAACAATGTAAAAATCACCAAACCTGTAAGTTATACTGTTTCCGGAAGAGAATACACTGTGACTGATGGCGAGCAGGCGGTTGCTTTCGAATTAATCAAGGACGGTAAAAGAATATGGTTTGCTAATCGGTTTGTATTTATCGTACCTGAGGCTGTAGACATTAAAGGGGCAGAACTGTACGCTGTTCAGGCGGACGGGCAACGTATTAAAGCAAACAAATAGGGAAATTTACTGAATATCCCCAATCTTATATGGAATGAAGAGTAGCTTTTACTTTTGAGTAGAAGTTACTCTTTGTTTTTGCCTTGACTGTCTATACAAACAATACGGCGTCCTCTATTATAGGTAAAATATCTATATTCTAAAGCCACTTATAATAACTGAAAGCCAATTTTATCTTCTCATCGAAAAGCCTCTCCTCTGTTGCTGGTCATAATGGCCTCCCACCACGTTCTCGACTTCTCGTCTGGCTTTAATTTGCTCCCGATTATCCAGTTTGCCTTTCTGCATGGCTGTGATATACAAGAAGTCCCCGGCTGCATGGTGCGACTGCCTCTCATCTCCGAACAGGTCAAGGGCCTTTTTGATATCAGATACTTGCTCCGTATCGAAACGTGGCTTGTAATAATCCCTTGCCAAACGAATAATGCAATTTACTGCCTTACGGAAAATGTCGCTTGTTTTGAGCAGCAGGAAACTCAGACAGCCAATAATATGATTCTGCCATGCAATCCGGTTTTTAAACCTTGTGGTCTCCTGTGCATGTTCCGCCTCCTTGCGGCTCAGCTCGGACTGGTACTTACTTTTCAAGTTCATCAGTTCACGGTTATGGTCGCTCTGCATGGTCTGGATTTTACACTGTAACTGTTCAATGGTCTCCTCGTGCGTGGAAATCTCGCTACGTAAATCCTCGATTTCATTTTTCAGGGCTTTTGACTTTCCGGTCGCCCAGCCGACAGCGGCGTTCAGAAGTTCGCTCCCTTTTTCCCTGTTCAGCTTGGAGCGTTTCTCACTGATAGCCTTGTCGAGGTCTTTACTCTGCTGTTGCTTTTGATGAGCTGTTTCGATAAGGATGTTGGTTCTGCTTTCAACCTCCTGCATCTTTTGGTTTGCGGTTTCCAGCTGATGCTCCCTGTACTGCCTTGTAGCATCAAGGCGGTTCATCTCCTCTTTCTGCTTCTCGATGATGAAATCGTTACGTTCCAAATGCTTCTTACCCGTCTCGGCTTTGGATTGGCCACGTTTCATGGAGAGGATGTCAGATGCCAAAGTCTGCATCGCCATCATATCGTCATCGTTGAGTTTTTGGCTCTTGCCCGTGTCGTGGTTCATCCAGTCGAATACTATGTGCGCATGGTAATTCGGCTTGAACCATCTTTCGCCAACCTTGAAACTCTCCTTGTCCCCGGCTTCGGGTTGTCCGCTTAGCCAATGCCCCTCGTCCTTATGCAGGAAGATTTGGAGCGGTGTGATGCCCCAGCGTCTTTGACATTCCTCGCCGAATTTTTGCACGTCTGCCAGTGTCGTGTCCGGTCGGATGAGCAACACGCCCTCACGGATTGGCGAGCACCCTGCCACCTTGATGGTTTTACCGTTCTTGCCTTTGCGCTCACGTTCCTTTTCCTGCATGGCACGACCTGTCTTTTCCTTGACCATCCGTTTGATATTGTCATAGTGTACTTGCAGGTCAGGGTCGCCGAAGCCGGGATTTATCCACTGCTCGTTACTGGCAGTCTGTTCAGGAACGATGTAGATTTTGGACTTGCCGATATTACGCATATACTCGGCTGTTCTCCGGTTATGAGCCCCGCTTGATTTGACGTTGCAGGGCTTGATATGTATGCTTGATTTTGTTGCCATTTTTATGTTGATTTGGTTATTGACTAAAGTTGTTTGCCGCTGTTCGCTCATAATCGCTATAGGGTTCTTAGGGGCTGTGCCCATAAGCGGAGATTACAAAGAGAGGGTCACTCTTTGCTCGGGGTTCTCAGGGGTGAAACGCCCTGAGTGG
>OGNC01001440.1_pt1 | contig 10900 bp, 9 predicted proteins | sample 1573311 | NCBI WGS metagenome assembly OGNC01 (sample SAMEA2581889, study PRJEB24529) | metagenome | biome: Human gut stool | place: China | collected 2011
GAGGCTGTATTCTGACTGTGCTTTTGTGTCACCGCCTACATCATATCCTGCCAGCTCGCCACCTATTTCTGCTGTGTATCCACTTTTTCCCAGATCTTCAGGTTTTACCATCCCTGCTTCGTCCATGGCCTCATCCAGCTCGTCCACGCTGTCAACCATTTTCACTGGTATACCTTCAGAGGAACCTTGCTGAATACTGCTCCGTTTATCGCAATCTGCATATACCTGACCAGCTCCGGATGTCAGCCCCTCAAACACTGTACTGGTACATACAGCAAGCGCAGCCACAAATGCCAATATTCTTTTTCTCTCTTTTGATCGCATATGCGGCCTCCCTATGCGCATCTTGTTATTCAAGTTCAAAGCTTTGATAACCATTATAACCATTACGCGTAATTAGGTTAAGTATAACACATTCCCCCTCTTCTGCCCAACATTATATGTAACCTGCCAGCCGCATTTATCATATTCTATAGAAGAGACTTAAACAGTCTCATCACAACATATCACGGAGGTAAAGTAATGGCAACATTCACTAATCAGGCAACTCTGTCATACAACGGAGGATCCACCAATTCCAATATCATAACCGGAGAAATCGTTGATGTCCTTACCGCATCCAAGACCGCGGTCGTTGACACTTACAGAACGCCAGATAAGATCACATATGTGGTGAGTCTGGTGAACACGGGCACGCTGGCACTCACAAACCTCACGCTCACAGATAATCTCGGAGCTTACACAGTGGGAGCAAATACAATCTATCCATTGAACTATATTGCAGGATCTGTCAGATACTATACAAATGGCACTCTCTCAACACCGCCGGCAGTCACAGCAGGTCCACCTCTTGCCATTACCGGAATATCTGTTCCGGCAGGAGGAAATGCTACTATCATATATGAGGCTTCAACCAATGATTTTACACCTCGTGGCAATGAGGACTCTGTTGTCAACACCGTGACCATCACCGGCGGAGGACTTGCAGATCCTATAACTGCAACGGAAACAGTATCTCCTGTCGCTTCACCGGATCTCACGATCACAAAGTCCGTCAGTCCAAGTATCGTTCCGGCAAACGGTCAGCTAACATACACATTTGTCATTGAGAACTACGGAAACACTGGCGCAGCCGTGGGCGATAACGTGACGATCACAGACACCTTCAATCCGGTTCTCCGCAACATTTCTGTGACATACAACGGAAATGCATGGACTGAGACCACTAACTACACCTACAACGAGACAACCGGAGCGTTTGCAACGGTTGCAGGGCAGATAACTGTTCCTGCAGCGACATTTGCCCAGAATGCAGCCACAGGAGTCATAACGACAACGCCTGGAACCGCGGTAGTCACCGTGACAGGAAATATCTAACGAGCCTGTAGGTACAGCGTCTAAAACGATTTGTTTTTCACAATGATGCGAATATCGCGATAAAAAGGAGAATTTTATCCTGATTTCGTCTGAAATACAGGGGATAAGATACAAAGTCTTTCATTTGTGTATCTTTTACTCCCTTTCAGACAGTAAAAAGGATAAAATTCTCCTTAACTGCCATTATTATAATGCCATAGTCCGATCACACGTGCTACTCTACATTTTTCAGTGCCTCGTCCATCGGGATCTTCTTTATCTTCTTCATCTGCATCAGCGCGATCACAAGATAGCATGCAAAGCTGAGGACAAACATAAGTGGGAATATCCAAGGAGCCATGTATATCGGCAGCCATCCACTGAGCATTTCCGTGAGCATTGTTCTGTATATGACTTTAAGAGATACATAGCTGAGCAGAATGTCTATCACTGTCACCACCGCCACCATGATCGTTGTGGACGACAGATACAGTTTTCCTATCTCCCTGCCGTCATATCCAAGTATCTTCACCATTGATATTGAGATCGTGTTTCTCTCAACTATGAGCTTTGTGAGCAGGTATACAAGCAGCATGAACATCAAAAGTGAGAATGCTATGACTATGTAGAACATGCTTCCCATAGATTTTTTGAGCTGTCTCGATACCTTTATCAGATCATCCTTTGTAATCTCGGACACAACATGGTCACTGATGTCTGTCAGTTCTTCGTCCGAAAAATAACCTGTGAAGTATCCCTCATCCAGTCCAAACGTCTGTCTGAAATCATCCACAGTCATGAATATCGCCAGTGTGGATGGATATTTGACTGAACCCGTCAGTTTGAATTTGTAAATATCATCCCCATAGTTTTCCTTGAGCTTGATCTCATCTCCATCTGAAAGCCCGTATTTATCCGCATAGCCATCCGAGACAAGAACATCTCCATCTTTTAACTTCTTCGGGAAATATCTGCTGTCCTCATGGATTCCATACACCATGATCTCATCGTCGATATCCCCTGTGGTCTTGAGTGTCTTTACGCAGTAAGTCTCAGCCGAATCAACAGAAGTCTCAACCTGTGAATCAAGTACATATTGATGCGCAGCCAGCATATTGTCCAGCACATCATCCTGGTAGTGCTCCAGCAAAGGATTGAGCATCAGCCCGAACATCATAAGGACCTGTGCAAAATATATTCCTATGAGCATGACCACATATCCAGGGATATTCTGAAGTATCACCCTGGTCTTGAATCTTGTCATAAATTTCCAGTGCGGAAGTTTTACTGCCTTCTTTCGTCTCGATCTGCTGAGATCATGTCTCAAAAATCTAAGCGGAGACAGCTTCAACTTGTTGTTCACCACCAGTAAATTTACAACCAGCATGATTATCAATGGTACAACCGTAGTCAGGACAAATGCATCCGCATTCCAGATGGTTTCGTACTTTGTCAGCGAGTAGCTGTCATAATACAACTGCGCCCCCATATCCTTAAAGTAAGTGTACCCCAGTATATTTCCAACTATCGATGCCACAAATGTAACTATGACAGGAAGTGATATGTAGTGGATGAGCAGTTCCCTCTTTGTATATCCTGACGCGCGAAGAGTTCCAATGACAGACGCCTCCTTTGTCAGAGTGTTGCTGATGGTAACAGCAAATATGAACGCAAGTATCACGATGACGATATATTCGAACCACTTCATCATCTCAGTATCGCTGCCTATATCCTCCCCGGTAAAGTTGATGGCCTGATTCTGATATCTCGGGATAAAGGTGTCGACTGTGATCCCATTCATCATTGCCTGAGTGTATACCGTCTTTAACAGATCATCGGCAAGCTTCTTCTCTTCTTTCTCATCATCGGGCATACCGTCATTGTACTTCCAGACATAGGACCATTCCCTGCCATTTTCAGGCAGCCTGTCAAATTCAGCTCCAGTCACAACAGCGACACCAAATATAGTGGCATCGAACATTGTGTCATTGTTATTCTGGAACATTGTACTGTAGTCAGATAATGCCACATATCCGCACACCTTGTAATCCCTGCCACCGACCTCAAGTTCGTCCCCGATCTCAATGTCATTGTTCTCAGCAAACATTCTGTCAATGGCAAGCTCATCATCACTGTCCGGCAGGCTGCCTTTCATTGTACATATCTTGTTTACCTCATGTCTGACCTCAAATATTCTCAGTGTCCTGCTTTCACCATCTGCCGAAGTATTATCAGTTTTACCATCTGATTTTTTTATGCTCATATCAAGGTCATAGTATGGCATATCATAAAGAGTTACACCCTCGTCCTCGATAGCTTTCTTCATATCGTCAGTCGCCTCACTGTTCAGGGCAAAGTGTCCATCCTCAACACTGTATTTGTCAAAGCTCTGATCGTATGTCTGTTTCATGCTTTCTCCAGCAACAAGAAAACCGGACACCATTCCCGTGGTTATCACCATGAACAGGAATATTACTATATATTTTCCAAAGTCATCTTTGAGCTCCTTCGGAATTCGCCTACACAATGGATTCTTCATACCTAGTCCCCTTTCCGATCGAACGTCATCCTTTTACCAGTCAAGATCAGCCGCAGATATCTTGTTCTCGTTGACTACGTTGCGTCTTATCATCCCATCCCTGAGTTTTACTGTTCTGTCCGCCATGTTCTTGATGGCATCATTGTGAGTTACCATGATTATGGTGTTGCCGTACTTCTGATTGACATCCTCTATCAGCTTGAGGATCTCCTTGGAGGTATTGTAGTCCAGTGCTCCCGTCGGCTCATCACACAGAAGTATATCCGGATTCTTCACGATGGCTCTGCCTATCGATGTCCTCTGCTGCTGTCCACCGGAAAGCTGATTTGGAAGCTTATGTCTGTGCTCATATAACCCAAGTGTCTTGAGGAGCTCGTCCACATCCAACGGATCATCACTCAGATAAGCACCGACTTCTACATTCTCCTTCACATTGAGGTTTGGGATCAGATTGTACATCTGAAACACATATCCGAGATGCTTTCTCCTGTATCTTGTCAATGTCTTCTCGTCCATGTCCCCTGTCTTTTCCCCGTTTATGGATATGTAACCCGAATCCGGGCTGTCGATCCCACCTATTATATTGAGAAGTGTGGATTTTCCCGATCCGGATGGTCCGAGCAGCACACAGAACTCCCCCTTTGCAACTTCAAAATCAATCCCTTTTAAAACCTCTGTCCTATTCTCACCTGAGCCAAAGCTCTTTCTTATTCCACTGATCTTCAAGAAACTTTTTTCTCCCATAATTCTCTCCTTTTTTCATCTGACGCTATACACAAAATCGCAATATGATTTTTCAAAAATCGCTTATAGCACTTATCGCAGTGTTTAATTAAACATGTGAATAACTGTTCATATATTTAATAGCACAGATCTTTTTCCCTGTCAACTTTCATAATGATACTTTTTATCATTATGCCATTGCCGAAGTACTCATTATATATCAAGTGCCTCAGCATATATCTTTTAATACAAAAAAGTGTAACTTCTATGGTTCTTATCCCCATAAAAATTACACTTTTCTTCTGAATCTATCTGAATCTATATTCCCGGACTTCGCAGTTCTTTATTCCAAATGCGGCAAATTCCTTATTTGTCATATCATTGAAATATGACTGCACTATCCTTGAAATTCCGTTGTGTGCAACAAGCAGATATGTTTTGCCATTTTCCTGGGACTCCGCTTTTAGTTCATCTAGCAGATTGTAGACTCTCTGGCACAGATGCACCATAGTCTCACCGCCTTCATAATGATCCAGGAAATGTGTCTTCGCCTCTGCAAATATCGCTCCATCTCTGGCGGTTCCCTCGTATTTACCAAAGCACTGCTCCCTGAGTCTCTCCTCCGCCCTCATCGGGATCCCGGTGATCTCAGATATATGCCTTGCGGTCTCAGATGCTCTGACCAGAGGAGAATACAATATCTCATCTATATGATATCCGCCATTCTTTATGATCTCACCAAGCTCCTCCGCCTGTCTGTGTCCAAGCTCTGTGAGTTCTATGTCTGTGGCACCGCATATCTTATTTTCCACGTTCCACACCGTCTGTCCATGCCGTGTGAAATACAGTGACGCACCTGACTGATTCTCATGTTCCGTTATCTTCTTCCTGAGTCCGAAGTACCGCACCAGGACAGCCCTCGCGTCATTATATCCCTGGGCTATCCTCTTTTCCACCCCCTCCGGTGAGAAATCCAGCATTCCGTCTATGGCTCCGCCGAGCGGCACGGATGGATAGATGTGTATCATCTCTGCATCGTCATATCTGTCAGTCCTTCGCGCATCCAGATGAACCACCACAAATTTGCGGTATCCCTCATCATAAAGCGGCTGTATCGGCACATTATCACCGCCGAGGAAGAAGCCTCCGTCATAATACTTAGTCTGATCTATAGTTTCCATCGGAAATATAACCGGTATCGCAGATGACGCCAGAAGTATACGCTCTATCTCTGAAGGCTCCATGCCCGCAAGCTGAAATCTCTCAGGTGTGGGCTTGCCCTCCACATTGAGACAGGTCGCATAACAGCTCATCTTGCTGTTGGATACCCCGGTCAACACAGGTGAATTTTCCAGTATATCCATGAGTCCTTCCCTTGAGAAAAATCCATCCTTTATCTTCATTCCCTTTGCCACCGCGTCAAGTCCTATACACTCTATAGCACTCTGAATGACCGGATTGTCTATGGTCGTAAGCTTCTCCTTGATGGACTCAAACCACTTATATCTTTTGTTGGAGAGTATTCTGTCATTTGTTATGTCGTACCACATCTGTGTCGCCTTATCCAGATCACCACAGGCATAAAGCGCTGCATTGAGCGCGCCCACCGAACTTCCCGAAACTGCTTTTATGTCTATGACATCCTTATACTCCTCAAGGGCTTTCCACACTCCGATCTCATAGGAACCTCTGCCTCCGCCTCCTCCGAGAACCAGACCATATCCATCTTTGATGATTACAGTCTTCTTATCCTGGCTGTCCCCGGCTCCAAGCTCTATATACCTCGCCTCCTGATGCTGCTGTTTTTTCTGGGCAATGGTCTCCTCTATCACCTTATGCAATTCCTCCGCTCTGCCCTTTATCTCCTCAGTCTTTTCCTGTATCTCTTCAAGCATTTTTTCTTTATCCATATATTTATACCCCCTTTTTAAGAGTCATTTTCGTATGATGCACATCAATTTTCATACAATCATTTTAACATGCAAAAACCTTAATCTACAACCGTCCTCGATAATACTTTATAACTTTTCATATGGCGACATCCAGCAGCGCTACGCTCTTGTGTTTCTCGTACACACTGAACATACTATAATTACATTTTCAACATACTTCCTTAACATCCGATACACAAAATAAACACAGTATCCCTGTAGTATATAACCAGATTGATGAGGACAGCGGATGTACGAAGTGCCCAGGCAGCATCAGCGCACTCGCCGTCACTCAGACTAACAACAATCATATTTACATAGATGAGTGGTCCGGCGCCTCTGAAATTCCGGAACCCACTCCTCATAACCTTCCTTTTTAATTTTAACATTATAAAAGACGGATATCAGAAATTAACATTTACCCATTTTACACTTCTGATATCCGTCTTTTATTTGTTGTATTTTCAATTATTCATCATTACACTGATTTTATCTATATTCACTGTCCATCCGCAGCTTTGCGATCCTGTCTCAGACTGTACCACCACTTGAACACAGCACTTCCGATGATTATCACGTAGCCAGTAATGCTGAGCGCATCCGGTATCTGATCCAGAAATACAAATCCCAGTATGGCTGCAAATATGACCTGGCTATAATCAAATACCGATATCTCCTTCGCCGGAGCTTTCTGATAAGCCGCCGTGATGCTGAACTGTCCGCCTGCAGCCGCAAGACCAGCGCAGAGCAGGCATACAGTCTGCTGCCACGACATCGGCGCATGATCCACTATGATAAAAGGCAGTGTCACGATGCACGAGAACACGGAGAAACACATGACTATGACCGGTCCGCGCTCCCCCTGTTTGCCAAGTTTTCTCACATATGTATATGCAACGCCTGCGCCAAGTCCGCCGGCAACCCCGACCATCGCGTACAGAAAATCCATGTGAAATGAAGGTTTTACCACAAATACCGCCCCAGTAAATGCAAGTATAACGGATGCCCACTCGATCTTATTTGCCTTCTCCTTCAGAACAAAATAGGACGCGATGATCGCAAAGAACGGGGAGAGCTTGTTGAGGATATTTGCATCGGCAATATTTAATTTGTCGATGGCATAGAAATTACAGATGAGTCCGGCTGTACCGCATATACTCCTCGCCGCAAGCCCCGGCCAGCTGTCCTTTCTTATCCTGAACTTTCCCTCAGTCCTCATGAGCATCGCGATCGCAGCCACCGCATTTCTGAAAAATGCCTTCTGCATAGTTGGCAGATCACCTGATATCCTAACGAAAAACGTCATAAGCGAGAAAAAGAATCCCGCCATGATTATGAACAGGATTCCCTTATACTTGTCTTTTATAACTAGATTTTTTGACATTTAAGCCTCCTTACAGTTATAGCAGCGATTACCAAATGTCCGCGCAGCCGCAAGCCCTGATAACCACCTGTTCCGGTCACAGTTCCGGCGCGTTCACATGCGTCTTCACCGTGATTTCCCGGAATCTATGAACTCTAATTAAATGCATCATCCTTCAGACCATGTGAATAGAGATAATCCTCCCACACACTGTAGTACTGCGCTTGAAGATGTATATCATCCCATGTGTAATCCTTGATAAGACCGCCCTTGCCGTCGTCAACCACGGTATTCATATCCAGATAAAACAGCTTGATTCCATCTGCATATGCGGCTATGGCTCCGTTCTTCTCATCTATATTATCATTGTTTACAATATCATGAGTATCCGAATAATCACTTGACACATGCATACAGCCCATCATAAATATGACCGCATCTGGCTGTAAAGCCTGAATCTGTGATACCGCATCCATGTAACTAGATACATACGAATCTGTATTGTATCCCGCCTCATTTATTCCAAGCATGATATATATCTTCTTGAATGTCTGACTGCCCAGAAGATCGGTGAGTGTCGCCGTTCCATTTGCTGCTATCTTCTCACTCATAAGGCCAAATGTCGTAAGTCCCTCCATATATGCAAACTGCGCATTGTCAAGACCTGAATACAGCGCAAGTCCCTCTATACGTGAGTCTCCTATAAACAATGAATCATCAAAGTATGACTTGTCAACCTTTATATAAGGATAATCTGTCTCCAGTGCGATTTTTGTCAGATCTCCGTAGCAGTTGTTTCTAGATTTTCTGGTCTTTATCTTCTTGTACTGTGTCGGTCTGCTGATCGGCGTCGACGAACCACCTGTATCTATTGAAGCCTTTTTCTCAGTTGTAGCCTCTGTTTTCTTCTCTGTAGATTTCTTGGTCGTCTTTTCTGTAGTTTTGCCAGATCCCTTTTCTGTTGATTTCTCTGTGTTTTTCTCAGAAGACTTCTCTGTGGTTTTTGCATCGGATTTGTCTTCTGACTTTCCATCTGTCTGCTCTTCTGTCTTCTCCAACGGTTTCCCGTTCTTTACAGCCTCCGTGCTGTTATCTACGTCTTTGTGCTGGTCATTCTTATCCAGGTCTCCTTTCGCTGTGGACACCTCCGAAGCATCGCTCTCACTTCCAGATTCGGCTTTCTCATCAAGAAGCACTGTCTGCACCATAGGATGTTTGAATGTCACATCCCATTTGTATATTCCCAATGCTGCACCGGCATATCCACCAGCGGTGACTATGATCCCAGACAATATCAGGATTGTGAACAGTGGGCAGCCCTTTATCATTTGCCATAATTTCTTCATGTGCCCACCTCCTTAAAACCTGAAGTAAAGGAATGGATTTGAACCACCCTTTGCTATCTGATATACACAGAACCAGAACAACACAAGCATGATAAGCTTGCATAACCAGTTCTTGTAGAATCTCTCTATAAGCTTTCTCGGCCACGGTGTACTGAACACAATGCAGAGGAGCAAAAGCCACCAATACGTTTGTATCAGCATATTTAATTTGTCCGTAGCGTGAATAAGCACCGACCCCTCTATATTCATTCCAAGCATCCTCTTAAGATACAGGTAGAGTGTCTTGAGATCGCTTATGTTAAATATTGTCCATGACACTGGTATGAGGAAGAACATGTACACATGTCCTAATATCTTCACCTTGTCAAATACCTTGCCGAGAAACAGTTTCTCTATGAGAAGCACTACAAAAAGAAACAATCCCCATATGAGAAAGTTCCAGTCTGCCCCGTGCCACAGTCCTGTAAACATCCAGACTGTGAACATGGCAAGTATCATTCTCAGCCTGCCCTTTCTATTTCCGCCCATAGGTATATACACATACTCACGGAACCATCTGCCAAGTGTGATATGCCAGCGCCTCCAGAAATCTGTCAAAGAGTGCGCCATATACGGATCCTTGAAGTTCTCTGGGATCTTGAAGCCGAGGATCAGGCCGATTCCTATAGCCATAACCGAATATCCCATAAAGTCAAAAAGCAGCTGGAACGAATATCCCCAGGAGCCAAGCCATGCCGTGAGCGTATTTATTCCAAATGGGCCAACGGTCAGAACGTCATTCCATAGACTTGCGATCTTATTTGCAAGAAGCACCTTGTATGCCAGTCCGAGCACAAACAGAGTCGCACCGCGTTCTATGTCGTCAGCTTTTGTCTCACGATGATCCAGTTCAGGCTTAACCTCATCATAGCTGACTATAGGTCCCGCTATGAGCTGTGGGAACATGCTCACATATGTTCCAAACTTGATGATACTCTTGTCCGCCTGATACTTCAGTCTGTACACATCAAATATATATGATGTGATCTGGAATGTATAAAAGCTTATTCCAAGCGGCAGAGTAACTGCCACATCGTCAAATATCTTCGTGCCTGCAGCGGTGTTGATTATCTCAATAAAGAAATTGATGTATTTGAACACAAACAACATGCCAAAGTCAAACACCATGGCAACCGCAAGCCAGCAGTTGCGCTCAAATGAACAGTCTATCTCCGAATAGACTTCTATGTCATAGAAACGCTTTATACGCCTTGCAACTGAGTAGTTGAACACAATTGAAAACATCATCAAGAATACATATACAGGCTCGCCATATGCATAAAACACAAGGCTGCCCAAAAGCAGTACAATATTCCTGTACTTCGGCTTTGTCACAAAATAGATAAGCAAAAATAAAGGCAGGAATCTAAACAAAAACTCCATGCTCGAAAAAACCATGATACACTCCTTAAATCTCTAAATAGTCAGTCCAGTGTGAGTATAAATACTTTTAACACTTATGTCAACCGACACAGATCCTATTTTTTCTTAATTAATCGAATGTTTTAAACGCCATTTTCCCCACCACTATATATGGTGTCAGGATCTTTTCCCACGTACAAAAAGCAAAAGGCGCAATTCACTTTTCATTCATGAACCGCGC
>OGNC01001447.1_pt1 | contig 10877 bp, 9 predicted proteins | sample 1573311 | NCBI WGS metagenome assembly OGNC01 (sample SAMEA2581889, study PRJEB24529) | metagenome | biome: Human gut stool | place: China | collected 2011
TTTTGTGCTGCCTTGTCAGGGGCAGAGGGAAATCAACAATATACTGCAGCAGATGACGCCGATTTTTTCTTATTATGCGCCAGAGCATTCCATGGGGTACAGCTCGGCTGCGGCGGGAGTAAAGCAGTTTTCTTCTGCATTTCGCCAGGCCCTTTCGGCGGACGAAATAGGAGGAGTATTGGGAAAATCTCCAATGGGATATGATGCGCTGTCTGTCTATCAGTTGCTGCTGCCGCTGAAGAATCATCAAATCCTGAGGAATTTTTGCAGCAGCATTCTTGACCCGCTAATAAAGCAGGATCTCTTGGAAACGGTTTCTGTATACCTTGAATGCAACGGAGATGTTAAAAGAGCGGCAGGCAAGGTGGGAAAGCATGAAAATACAGTCCGATTTCGGATCGGTCAGGCAAAAAACCTGCTGAATTTAGATGACTATGAATTTATTGAAAAAGTATCCATCGCGCTTAAAGCGAGAGATATTTTCGGGCAGCAAATGGGGACCAACTAAGACTCTGCTAAGGAAAATATGAATCCGGCGACGTATTTGCAACAATTGGATTTTGAACCTGCCTTCTGGCCCGGATAACCGGCAGAAGGCGCGCGTATCGCTTGCGCCGCGGGCGCTTCCAGATGCTGCCAATGCTTCCACATCCCACTGGATCGGCTCCATGCCGATGGAGCGAATGGCGGAGATCACATGGTCGTCATACTCGCCGAAGGGGCAGCGAATAAGCGTCGGACGAGCCCCTGTGAGCGCCTCGAGCTTATCGTTGCAGGTATTCACATCTTTGATGATCTGCTCCGCCGTCAGAGAATTGTAGTGGCCGTGTGCGTTGGAATGGTTCATCAGCTCGCAGCCGCTGTCTACGATGGCCTTGGCCTGCTCCGGATGCTGGTCCGCCCAGTTGCCGACCACGAAAAAGGTCGCCTTGATGCCGTAGTCCGCGAGTACATCCAGGATCTTCTGCGTGTTGTCCGCCCCCCCATGCGGCATCAAAGGAAATGCTGCACGCCTTCTGATCGCGTTCCACACAGTAGATGGGCAGCTGGCGCGTCGCAACTGACGCCCGCACGGCAGCGGGCGCATTCACAGCACCGAAAATGGCTGCCGCAGCCAGCAGAGCAGCGCCAACTGTCAGTGTTTTGCGCCGCAGGACAAGAAGTCGCGGCCGCGGCGCCTCCCTCTTCCCGCGCTTCTCTCTCCGCTTAAAATACAAAAACATCCGCATATCCTCCCCATTTTATTTTGGTAGAGGGTATGCGATAATTTTTTCTTTCATGCCGTGGACGCTGTGTACCTCATTCGGATTTTTCAAGCTCGGTTCTCCATTTGAGTACGGAATGGCCCCGTCTCCGCAGGTGCCGCAGTCCTTTTTGCACCGCTTTGCGCTATATTGTTTAATTTCTGTCATTGACAAGGTGAATATTTTTGTATATAGTAATAAGACACCCTGGCAATACATCGTAAAAATGAAATTGGAGGTTCCGCATGAAAAGATTCCTGAGTATCCTGCTCGCTCTGGTCATGGTGCTTTCGCTCGTGGCCTGCGGCGACAAGAAGACCCCTGACACGCCCGACACCCCCGACACTCCCGACACTCCCGACAAGCAGGAGGAGACCATCCACATCGGTATCGTGACCGGTTCCGTTTCTCAGTCTGAGGACGACCGCCGCGGCGCCGAGGCCTTCCAGCAGCTCTACGGTGAGGAGAACGTCACCCTCGTGACCTATCCCGATAACTTCACCGAAGAGCTGGAGACCACCATCCAGTGCATCGTCAACCTGTCCGACGACCCCGACATGAAGGCGATCATCGTCAACCAGTCTGTCCCCGGCACGACCGAAGCCTTCCGTAAGATCAAGGAGCGTCGCCCCGACATCCTCTGCATCGCCGGTGAGGCGCATGAGGACCTGCCCGAGATCGGCTCTGCTGCCGACCTCGTGTGCAACAACGACTTCGTTGCCCGCGGCTACCTCATCATCCGCACCGCGCACGAGCTTGACTGCGACACCTTTGTTCATATCTCCTTCCCGCGCCACCTCGCTTACGAGACCATGAGCCGTCGTATCGCCGTCATGAAGGCGGCCTGCGAGGAGTTCGGCATGAAGTTCGAGATGGAGACCGCTCCCGACCCCACCTCTGACGTCGGCGTTGCCGGTGCGCAGGCTTACATCCTTGAGAAGGTTCCCGAGTGGGCGAGCAAGTACGGCGAGAAGGCCGCTTACTTCTGCACCAACGACGCGCATACCGAGCCTCTGCTCAAGCAGCTGCTCGAGTACGGCGGCTACTTCATTGAGGCCGACCTGCCCTCCCCGCTGATGGGCTATCCCGGCGCTCTGGGCATCGACCTGACCGCTGAGGCGGGCGACTTCCAGAAGATCCTTGCCAAGGTCGAGGCCGCCATCTGCGAAAAGGGCGGCGCGGGCCGCTTCGGCACCTGGGCGTACTCCTACGGCTACGTCACCTCCGCTGGCCTTGCCCAGCACGCCATGAACGTCATCAAGGGCGAGAGCGAGCTTGCCGACATCGACGATATCGCCAAGGCCTATCACCAGTTCTCCCCCGACGCCTCCTGGAACGGCTCCAACTATACCAACGCCACCACCGGCGTCAAGGCCGACAACACCTTCCTTGTCTATCAGGATACCTACATCATGGGCGATCCGGGCTGGTTCATGCACGCCACCGAGGTCGAGGTCCCCGAAAAGTACTTCACCGTTAAGTAAGCCTTCGGCTCACTGACGAACATCAAAAAAACAGGGGGGAGGAGAATCCTCCCCCCTGCTTCTTTTAGGTAGGGTATAGCTTATGGAAAATAACAACGCTCCTCTGTTGGAGATGCGCAGCATCAAAAAGGATTTCTTCGGCAATCAGGTCCTCACGGACATCAGCTTCACGCTCCGCGAGGGCGAGGTGCTCGGCCTTGTCGGCGAAAACGGTGCGGGCAAGAGCACGCTGATGAAGATCCTCTTCGGTATGGACGTTATCCGCGAGACCGGCGGCTACGGCGGAGACGTTCTCATCAACGGTGAAAAGGCCGCCTTCAACACCCCCTTTGACGCACTGGCAGCCGGTATCGGCATGGTGCATCAGGAGTTTTCTCTGATCCCCGGCTTTACGGCGACGGAGAATATTCTGCTCAACCGTGAGCCCCAGAAGAAAAATGTCATCTCCGAGGTGTTCGGCAGCCGTCTGAACACGCTCGATTATAAGGAGATGGACCGCAGTGCAGCGGCAGCCATTGAAAAAATGGGCGTCCACATCGACGCCAACATGGTCATCAGCGATATGCCAGTCGGCCATAAGCAGTTCACGGAGATCGCGCGCGAGCTGAGCAAGGAGCATCTCAAGCTGCTTATTCTCGACGAACCGACCGCCGTTCTGACGGAAAAGGAGGCCGCGGCGCTGCTCGATTCCATCCGCAGCATGTCGGCGCGCGGCATCGCGGTCATCTTCATCACGCACCGTTTGCAGGAGATTCTGGATGTGTGCGACAAGGTCATCGTCATGCGCGACGGCCATGTGGTGAAGGATACCCCGGCGAAGGAAACGGACGTTTCCGACATCACAAGGTGGATGGTCGGCCGCAGCGTGGAGCTCTCCGCCGCACAGGATGTAGTCGATCACTCCGGCGCCAGGACCATCATGTCCATCCGCAAGCTCTGGGTCGATATGCCCGGTGAGATCGTGCGCAACGTCGATCTCGACATCAGGGAGGGCGAGATCCTCGGCATCGGCGGCCTCGCCGGTCAAGGCAAGCTCGGCATTCCGAACGGCGTTATGGGCCTTTATGAGGCGGGCGGCACCGTCGAGTTCGACGGCAAGCCCATTCCGCTCAACGCTCCCCGCCGCTGTCTCGACGCGCAGCTCGCCTTTGTGTCGGAGGACCGCCGCGGCGTGGGACTGCTGCTTGACGAGTCCTTGGAGTGGAACGTCGCCTTCCCCGCCATGCAGATCCACAACAAATTCCTCAAGGACTTCCTCGGCGGGCTTGTGAAATGGCGCGATGAAAAGGCCATCCGCGCCGTGACCGACCGTTACATCGACGAGCTGAAGATCAAGTGCACCAGCTCGAAGCAGAAGGCCAAGGAGCTCTCCGGCGGCAACCAGCAGAAGGTTTGCCTTGCCAAGGCATTCGCGCTCGAGCCGAAGTTCCTCTTTGTCTCCGAGCCGACCCGCGGCATCGACGTCGGCGCGAAATCCCTCGTGCTCGACGCGCTCAAGAGGTTCAACCGCGAGAGCGGGATCACCGTTGTGATGATCTCATCCGAGCTGGAGGAGCTGCGCACGACCTGCGACCGCATCGCCATCGTCTCCGGCGGCCGGATCGCCGGCATCCTGCCGGCGACCGAATCCTCCGAGGCGTTCGGTATGCTGATGGTCAGTCAGGTCAAATAAGGAGGGCAGATATGGATAATACAACAAACAGCCTTGCCGAAAAGAGCAGGCTCCGCCAAATGATCGACAGCTACGGCGTCCCCCGCATGATCATCACCGGCTTTCTGCTGCTGATGTTCGTGCTCGTGCCGTTCGCGGGCGTGGACTTCGCAACGCAGATCAGCAACGTTATCAACCGCTTTAGCTGGAACGCCATCATGGTGCTGGCAATGGTCCCGATGGTCCACTCCGGCTGCGGCCTCAACTTCGGCCTGCCGCTCGGTATCATCTCGGGCCTTCTGGGCGCGACGCTGTCCATCGAGCTTGGCTTCACGGGTCCGATGAGCTTCGTCATGGCCATCGTCATCGCAACGCCGTTCGCGCTGCTGCTCGGCGGCGGCTACGGCTGGCTGCTCAACAAGATCAAGGGCGGCGAGATGATGGTCGCGACCTACGTCGGCTTCTCCTCCGTCTCCTTCATGTGCATGATGTGGCTGCTGCTGCCGTACAAGAAGCCCGAGATGGTGTGGGGCTTCTCCGGCTCCGGCCTTCGTACCACCATCTCCCTCGAGGGCTTCTATGACCGCGTGCTGGCGGACATTCTCTCCATCGACCTCAACCGCTTCGGCATCAACCTCGTCATTCCGACCGGCAGCCTGATCTTCTTCGCGATCCTTGCTTTCCTAATGTGGGCATTCCTGCACACCAAGACCGGCACTGCGATGACCGCCGTCGGCTCCAACCCTTCCTTTGCCAAGGCAGCGGGCGTCAGCATCGACAAGATGCGCCTCATTTCCGTCGTCCTTTCCACCTGGCTGGGCGCGGTCGGCATCCTCGTCTATGAGCAGGGGTTCGGCTTCATCCAGATCTACACCGCCCCGCTCAAGATGGCATTCCCGGCGGTCGCCGCCATCCTCATCGGCGGCGCGAGCGTCAACAAGGCGAGCATCGCCAATGTCATCATCGGCACGTTCCTCTATCAGGGTCTTGTCACCATGACGCCGACGGTCATCAACTCCTTGATCCACCTTGACATCAGCGAGATCATTCGTATCATCGTCTCCAACGGCATGATCGTCTACGCGCTGACCCGTAAGATGGGAGGGAAGAAGTAAGTATGAAAAAGATCAACAACAATCTTCCTCGCGGCGGCGCCGAATGGGGCCGCGCGCTGCGCAGGTTCCTGAGCGACAACATCGTGCCCATCATGTTCGTTCTGATCTGCGCCTACTGCATCCCGCGCGCGGACCTCTCGTGGAACTATCTGCTCAATGAGGGCATGACCCGTCTGGGCCGCAACGCTTTCCTCATCCTGAGCCTGCTCATCCCCGTTATGGCGGGCATGGGTATGAACTTCGGCATGACGCTCGGCGCGATGGCAGGCCAGATCGGATTGATCTTTGCTGCCGACTGGCAGGTCTGGGGCATCCCCGGACTGATCCTCGCGGCGATCATCTCCATTCCCATCTCCGTTCTGCTCGGCATCATGATCGGCAAGCTCCTCAACCGCGCCAAGGGTCGCGAGATGATCACGAGCTACATGATCGCCTTCGCCATGGACGGTGTGTACCAGTTCTTTGTGCTCTTTATGATGGGTCCCGTCATTCCCATCATCCACAATACGCTCAAGCTCCCGCGCGGCTACGGTATCCGGAATACGGTGAGCCTGCTGAATATGCGCCAGAGCTTGGATAACCTGCTGGCGGTCAGCGTCGGCGGCGTGAAGATCCCCGTGCTCACGCTCATTATCATCGCCGCCGCCTGCCTCTTTATCCTCTGGTTCCGCCGCACCAAGCTCGGTCAGGATATGCGCGCGGTCGGTCAGGATATGGAGGTCGCGCGCGACGCGGGCATCAACGTCGAGCGTACCCGCGTGATCTCTATGGTCATCTCCACCGTGTTCGCGGGCTTCGGCATGATCATTTATTTGCAGAACGTCGGCAACTTCCCCACCTATACCGCCCATACCCAGATCGGTATGTTCTCCATCGCGGCGCTGCTCGTCGGTGGTGCGAGCGTGGAGAAGGCGAGCATCAAGAACGTGTTCCTCGGCGTTATCCTGTTCCACACCATGTTCATCGTGGCGCCGCGCACCGGCACGGTCATCACCGGCGACTCGATGATCGGCGAATACTTCCGCGTGTTTGTGTCCTACGCGGTCATCACCATCGCGTTGGTCATGTATGAGGCGAAGAAGCGCAAGGCTAAGAGCGCGGCTGGCTTGCAGCTTGCAGCCGACCAACTGGCAGAAGAGGAGGCGAAGGCAAAATGAAGAATAAGACCTCCAATCGCAGACTGATCTTTCAGCTCGCGGCAGTCGTCGTGCTCATTGTCATCGCCTATGCCATGACGATCGTCGGCCGCGGCCACACCGTGTATCTCGACAACAAGAAGTTAGAGTACAACGGAAAGACCTACGATACGCCGTACAAGGTCGTCGTTCTTGTGGACGGCGAGCAGGTCGCTAAGCTCTATGACCGTGAGCGCGGCAGCGCGACCTGCATCGGCCAGAAGTTCACGGTGACGCTCGAGATCACCGAGAAGAAGGGCGGCAGCGAGACGACGCAGACCTACACGATCCCCCTGCCTAAGAATATGGACGGCATCATCATCAACCTGCCCGCCTACCTCGCGGGACTGGGTGAGGACGCCTATCTGACGGAGTTCATCCCGTCGCCCGACGCGGAGATCGTCGAGGAGGACACCCCCTCCGGCGACGACTTTGGCATGGACGATATGACGATGGACGAGGTACCTGTCGGCTAACCGAACAATCACCACACAGCCCATGCGAAACGCATGGGCTGTGTGCACACTGAAAAGGAGGAAGGCAGCATGGCTGCATTAAACGGGCTGAAGCCCGAGAAGGTATTTGAATATTTTGAGAAGCTCTGCTCCGTGCCGCACGGCAGCGGCAACACGAAGATCATCAGCGACCTGTGCGTGGGCTTTGCCAAGGAGCTTGGGCTGAGGTACCGCCAAGAGGCGTGCAACAACCTTATCATCTGGAAGGACGGCTCCGCGGGCTATGAGCAGTCCGAGCCGATCATTTTACAAGGTCACATCGACATGGTCTGCGCCAAGACGGACGAGTGCGCGAAGGACATGGCGGCAGAGGGTCTTGACCTGCGCACGGACGGCGAGTGGGTCTGGGCGGATCAGACCTCGCTCGGCGGCGACAACGGCATCGCCGTGGCGATGATCCTCGCCATCCTCGCCGACGATACGCTCCCCCATCCGCCGCTTGAGGCGGTTTTCACCGTCGATGAGGAGGTCGGTATGGACGGCGCTTTCGCGCTCGACTGCTCCGACCTCAAGGGCAGAAAGCTCCTGAATCTCGACTCCGAGGAGGAGGGCATCTTCACGGTGTCCTGCGCAGGCGGTATGCGCGCGGATTGCACACTTCCCGGCAAGCGCGAGCCGCTCGGCGGCGAGAGCTGCTACGCTGTGACGCTCTCCGGCTTGCAGGGTGGCCACTCCGGCGGCGACATTGACAAGGGCCGCGGCAGCGCGAACGCGCTGATGGGCCGCGTGCTCTATTCCGCGATGGAACAGCTCTCGGGCCTGCGCCTCGCGGCAATACAGGGCGGCAGGTTCGACAACGTGATCTGCTCGCGCTGCGACGCGGTCATCGCCGTCCCCGCGGGGAAGGAGGCGGACCTTGAGCAGTTCATCCGCGGCTTTGACGCGACGCTCAAAAATGAGTACGCCGGCTGCGACGCGGGCGTGACGCTCGAATGTGCCAAGACCGAGGCGGCTTCCGCCGTCAGCGCGGAGACCACCTCTGTGATGCTCCACACGCTCCTTGCGCTGCCGCATGGCGTGGAGGCGATGAGCGCGGACTTCCCCGGTCTGGTGCAGACCTCCCTCAACCTCGGCGTGATGCATTTGACGGAGGACGGACTGCATTTCTCCTACTCCATCCGCTCCTGCATCGCCTCGCAGAAGGCGATGCTTGCTCAGCGCGTGCGCGCCATCGTGGAGTTTGCGGGCGGTACGGTCTCCGAGCGCGGCAACTACCCCGGCTGGCAGTACGCGCGCGATTCAAAGCTCCGCGAGCTGGTGCTTGACGTCTACCGCGACCTCACCGGCACGGAGGGCAAGATCGACGCGACGCACGGCGGCTTGGAGTGCGGGCTTTTCATCGAGAAGCTCCCCGGTCTCGACGCCGTCTCCCTCGGGCCCGAGCTGCACGACGTCCACTCCGTGCGCGAGCGGCTGAGCGTACCCTCCACCGAGCGCGTCTATGAGCTGGTGTGCGAGGTCCTGCGCCGCAGCAGGTAAGCCGAAAGCCCTGCGGGCATAAATAATCTCCACCACGAAAAACCTTGAAACCACAATGGTTTCAAGGTTTTTTGCATATGGTTTACAGTATACAGCAAAAGCGGCAGAGCCAAAAGGCTCTGCCGCTTTGTCGCATCTTAAAAGGGAGAATCCGCTCTGCCGTCGGCGTACCGGAGGGCCGGCCCGCAGGGCTTCATTCGGAAAGGAGCATACGGTCGTTGTCGAGCGTCCTGCCCGTGCCCGCGCGGAAGCGCTCAACGAGATCCTCCACCGTCATGCCGGCGCGTTCCGCGCCCGCGACATCGAGCACGATGCCGCCGTCCGCCATCATCAGCGTGCGGTTGCCGAGCGAGAGCGCCTGCGTCATGTTGTGCGTCACCATCAGGCAGGTGATGTGATGCTCCGCCACGATGCTCTGCGTGAGCACGAGCACCTTTTCCGCCGTGCCCGGGTCGAGCGCCGCCGTGTGCTCGTCGAGCAGCAGCAGCTCCGGCGGCACCATCGTCGCCATCAAAAGCGTCAGCGCCTGCCGCTGACCGCCCGAGAGCAGGCCGACGGGCTGGCCCAGCCGGTCCTCCAGCCCCATGTCGAGCTGCGCGAGCTGGGCGCGGAAGAGCTCGCGGTCCTTGGCCGTGATGCGGCTGAACGGATTGCCGTGCGCCGCGCGCAGATACGCGAGGGCAAGGTTTTCCTCAATGCTCATGTGCGGCGCGGTGCCGCGCAGCGGGTCCTGAAACAGCCGCCCGATGACGCGGCTGCGGTCATTTTCTCGTGTAAAGGTAATGTCCTTGCCATTTAGCAGAATGCGGCCCTCGTCCACATAAAAGCTGCCCGCGATGGCGTTGAAAAGCGTGGACTTGCCCGCGCCGTTCGAGCCGATAACGGTGACGAAATCGCCCTTGTCGAGATGGAGCGACAGATCAGTAACGGCGCGCTTTTCGTTCACCGTTCCGACGTTGAAGGTCTTGGAGATGTGTTGAATGTCCAGCATATCAGTTGCCCCCCTTCCCTTTTGCCGCGGCCTTGCGGCGCTGGAACGCTGCCCACCTTTGGATGCTCGGCGCGGCGATGGCCAGCGCCACGATGATCGCCGTGAGCAGCTTCAGGCACTCCACCGGCACGATCTTCGTGTAGAACACGACCGCGTAGATGAAGCGGTAGATCAGCGAGCCGATGAGCGCGGCGAGCACACCGCGCGTCATGCTGCGGCGGCCGAGCACCGTTTCGCCGATGATGAGGCAGGCAAGGCCGATGACGACGATGCCGGTACCGGAGTTGATGTCCACGGTCTTCTGATACTGGCCCACCATCGCGCCGGCAAGGCCGGTCATGGCATTGGCAAGGCAGAGGCCGACGGAGATGGTGAACGCGGGATTCAGCGACGACGCGCGCACCATGTCGGGATTATCGCCCGTCGCGCGGAGTGACAGACCGAGATGCGTGCCGAGAAAAGCGCGCAGCAGCACCGCCGCAAGTCCGGTAACGATGACTGCAAGCAGCAGCTCATACCACGCCCCGCCGATGCCGGCGTCGCGCGCCAGCGTGAACACGGTATCCGAGCCGAGCAGGCTCTGGTTGGCCTTCCATCCCATCGCCATGAGGTTCACGGTGTAAAGTCCCGTATTCGTCACGATGCCCGCGAGGATGCTCGGCACGCCGAGGTTCGTCTGCAAAAAGGCGGTGACAAGTCCCGCGCACGCGCCAGCGAGGATCGCCGCGGGGATGGCGAGGAACGGATGTCCCGCCGCCGTCAGGCTGACGGAAACCGCCGCGCCGAGAACGAAGCAGCCGTCCGTCGTGAGGTCGGCAATGTCAAGGATGCGGTAGCTCAGAAACAGCGCCAGCGCGACCGGCGCGTACAAAAAGCCCAGCTCCAGGGCGGTCTGCGTGATGATGAGCATGGGGTCGCTCTCCTTTCAGGCTTCGGCCCTCCGACTTTCGTCGGAGGGCTTCCGCGTTGTTATTTCGGTTCAGTCCTTGGTGGTAGTCACTTCCACGACGGTGCCCATGCTGTCGAAGCAGGAATACTCGGCCTGCTTGCCGATCATAGCCGCAGTATCGGTGTTGACGGTGATGATACCGCCGTCCATGAGGTAGTAATCCTCCATGCCGCTCATGCCCTCAGCCATGGCCTTGAGGGCGAGGTCAGCGGTCTTGGTGCCGAGGTCGGTGTAGTTCACGCCGCAGGTGGCGTAGGCGCCGTTGCGGACGAAG
>OGNC01001459.1_pt1 | contig 10774 bp, 9 predicted proteins | sample 1573311 | NCBI WGS metagenome assembly OGNC01 (sample SAMEA2581889, study PRJEB24529) | metagenome | biome: Human gut stool | place: China | collected 2011
GTTTTTTAGGGTCTTTTTTTGTCTTTTTTATGTAGTTTATCTATTTGTCCTTTGGGGCTTTTGGGCTTTTTATGTAATTTATCTATTTGGGCTTTTCTGTCTTTTCTGTAAATCATCTTAACCCATGGGCATCCTGACCCATGTAATTTGTAACACCATGTTTTTCTATTTTGTTTAGAATTCAAATGTATTTGATACAAAATTATACTAACTTCCAGCAGGAGTCGCATTCTAGGATAACTTCTTTATTTTTTATACCTTGCCCCCAATTACAGGATGATTCAGGATAATTTTATCCTTTTTATCCATAAACAGACCGATTAGGGAAAAACTCTTTATCTACAAACAGACCGATCATAGAAAACCATATTTAATTCAAATGGAAGTCAGAGCACATAAGACTATCCGATCATTCAGCTCCCTCAGTTTAAAAAACGCCCTATTTTAACGCCATATTCTCTTCTAGCTTCTATCTTCTGGCTTCTATCTTCTGGTCACTGCGTCTATCGGTCTGAGTTTCGTGGCCCAGCGCGCCGGGAAGTAGCCCGCTGCCACACCGAGAACCACAGAGCCCATCATCCCGGCAAGCGCCAGCCACCAAGGTATATATGATATATTTGTCCCCTTCGCCAGATGGAACATACTTACAGCACATTTGTCTATGATCACCTTTACTCCGTAAGAACAGCCAACCCCAAGTACACCGCCTGCCGCACCAATAATCGCTGCCTCGGCAAGGAACAGAAGTCTCAGCTCATCAATATCGCAGCCGAGAACTTTGAGTATTCCTATCTCATTTACACGGTCAAATACCGAAGTGGTCATGGTATTGCTTATTCCGATCACGGCTACCACGAGCGCTATCGTTCCTATGCCTCCAAGGAGCAGCTGTATCATCTTCAGATACTTTTGTATGGTGTCAAGGTATTCCTTTGCATTCTCTGTCTGGTATCCCATGTCCTGAAACTTCTTAACAATAGCATCCACATTGTTGGTGTCGTCCACTGTCACGATCGCCGCAGTGTATATGAACTCCCGGTAGCTATTGCCATTTCCATCCACCGGCTGCCCTTCAAGCTTTCCATCCACGCTCACTCTCTTTAACAGACTCTTCAAATAATCCATATCACAATAAATCGTCTGTGACTTTTCACTGTAGGTTGAAGTATACACCTCTCCCTCTGTATTATCTGAATCGTCATCGGAAGCTTTGTCTGCACTCCCATCTGCCAGCACACCCGTAAGTTTCAGCTTGACTGTCTTTGCATTCTCATCCCCCCAGCCAAATACCGTATCAAATCGCCTGCCTGTAAGTGAACCAATGCCCTTTTTCTCTTTTTTTTCAAAGCTCGTATAGGTATTCGGATTAAAGAATAATTTTCCTACACTGCTCCCTGCCGCAAATTCCTTGCCATCTGAGCCTTTTATCACATTTTCCCCATTTACAAGTTTCCATGTCGAAAGTTCATCGCCAGGAACACCCACAAGATTTCCATAATACTCATATTCCCCATACTTCATAGTGACAGGAACTTCGTATACCGAATAACATCCACTCACATTCGAAAATTTCGAGAATGTCTCTATCGTTTTGTCTGTTATCATCCTGTCCTTGTGCTTGCCTCCGGTCTCACTGTATACCTTTATCTGATTAACACTTCCGCTATCTACGACAGAATCTATCATCTCTTTTTTCACACCGAGTCCTACAGACATCAGCGCAACTACTGAGATAACACCTATCATTACTCCCAGAACGGTCAGAAAGGTTCGAATCTTTCTCCTTTTCATATTCATAAGGCACAAATGCCATATCCATCCCATATATCATCTTCCCCCTGTATATTGAAATATCAAGTTTTCATAGAAAACTTGATACATCCATATTAAACACCAGCCACACCCTAGAACTCTTCAAGGATTCTCTTCTTTCTCTTATTTCTTCTAATCGTTCCCGCTATCAGTGCCACTATCAAAATTACAGCTATACACACTGCGATTATGATATTCTTATTTATTTTCGTTGTTGTATCTTTTATCTTTTCCACATTATCATACACAGGAGAATTCACAGTCACTTTAAACTTTCCTGTCAGCTCTGTCTCATTTCCCTCTTTGTCCTCATATGTAACCACAACATTTGACAATTCACCCGTCTCACTTGTAGTTGCAGATGCATTCGTCAGGATATCAATGCTTCCACTTTTTCCAGTGTCTATATTTCCTATAAATGTATCATTCTCCTCCAGATAATTACTCTCCACTCTCACTCTGACATTGTAGAGCATGCCTGCCCCCATATTGTTGACACTGCCTATGACCTCTACAGAATCTCCAAGCACAGCATCGTCATCCACATACAGATCAGTGATGGATGCTCTCTGCTCAAGTTTCACCGGAAGATATATCACATCTGTAGCAGAATACGGATTTCCCCATATATCGTCATATTCATTTACTACACTGAGCTTATAACTCTTTTCCGCAAGTCCGTCAGCAGCCCGGAGCCTGAATGTAAATGTGCTCTCCTCTCCGTTTGGAAGCTCCTCCAAAAATCCATTGCCTGCACCTTCAGCGGGCACGATATCTCCTGTATCTGATGTGACAGATATTTTTAGATTATCTATATATCTGCTGCCGGTATTCTTTATCGTCACTGCAAGATCAAACGTCTGCCCTGCAATGATCTCCTTCTGTACTATCTTACAATCCACGACCATGACCTTTGGCTGAGATGCCTGCACTGTCATGGCAAATGGCTGCATACACAGGCACACTATCACAGTCATCATCAGCACTGCATATTTTTTTACTATAGTCAATTTACTTTTCATCATATTTATCATCCCTTCTATTGAACACCCAACATACAAAATAGCCCTCATTGTATGATTACATTTCGACACAGCATAATTGATCAACGACGTCTAGTGCCATGTCTCTTTTTGTTCTGTGCCAGTTTTTCAGTACGTCTTATTCCACTATCTTTCCATCAGCTATCTTTATTATCCTGTCTGCCTCCCTCGCAAGGTCAATGTTGTGCGTTATGAGCACCAGAGTCTGATTCAGTTTCTTCACAGAATCCTGGAGCAATGTCAGAACCTCATTTCCATTCTTTGAATCCAGCGCTCCGGTAGGCTCATCTGCCAGCACCAATGCCGGTCTGTTGGCAAGTGCCCTTGCTATTGCCGCCCTCTGCTGCTGCCCACCGGAGAGCTGATTTGGCAGATACTTTTTTCTGTCCTTAAGTCCCAGCATCTCTATATTCTGTGACCAAGAAGAATCGGCATTCTTATATTCTCCTCCACCGTCAGAACCGGGATCAGATGATAAGCCTGAAATACAAATCCTATCTTTCTCCGCCTGAACACCGACATTTCCTCATCGTTAAGTCTCGTTATATCCTTGCCGTCTATGATGACATTTCCACTGTTAGGAGTATCCACTCCTCCCATAACATGCAGCATGGTAGATTTGCCGGAGCCTGACGCACCAACTATAGCAACTGTCTCTCCCTTTTCTATGGAAAGGCTCACATCATCGAGTCCCCATACTCTCGTGTCACCCTCACCGTATATTTTTGTGACATGCTCCATCTTTACTATCTCCATGTGATACATTCCTCCTATCTTCCATATCTATCTTGTGTATTACCAACTCTTGTGTTTGTACACTTTCTGTTTCATGTTATCTTTGATTTAAAGTTAATCTAAGCGCATCTCCTACTCCTCAAGTGTCAGATCTTCCGCCATACTCTTCGGAAGTTTTCTAAGCGGCAAATATATACTTCCAAACACCAGTATGACCGACAGAAGTATCCCTGCTGCTATCGCCAACACAGATGGTGTAAATCTCATCGGAATTACAAGTTTTAAGAAACTGTATTCACCAAAATATATCGCCGTGCCTGTCACTATTCCTATCACATCTGCAAGTGCTACCGCCATGATTCCCTCAAGCATAACCGTCTTTAAGAGTATTTTTCTCGACATTCCTATGACCCTCAGCTGCGCAAATTCCTTCCGTCTCATATGAAGATTGCCCGCTGTTGCATTTATGATGTTTACTGCGCCAAGTGCAAACACAAGAGCAGCTATCATCAGGATCACTCTGTTAATACTCTTAAAGCCCTTGATCATAATCATACTGTCAAAATACATATTCATCTCATAAATACCGTCTTCTGTATAAATGTCTGACTGTATATCGACGATCTCTCCATTGGTTATCTTATTCGAATCAATCTGATATTCCATTCCGGATATTTGATTTTCTGTATACCCGGTCTCAGCAAAATAATTGTCCAGAGTTGTGTATACCTGTAATCCTTCATCCCCGATAACCTTATCACCCATATCAAGGATTCCCTCCACCGTGTATGTGTGACAGCGGCCTTCCGCCACAAGCCTGTTATACACGTCATTTGCTATATGCATTCTTTTTTCAGTTCCCCGATCAGCCTTATCGCAGCCATTTACTGCATTATCGGCATCTTCCACAGCCTTCTGAGTCTCCGAAAACAGAAGTGCCGTATCTACTATCGATATGGTATCTCCAACCTTATAATCATTCATCAGCAGATGATTCAGAGTTTCATATGTGATATCTCCATTCCACAGTTCGTTATCATGCTCTGCACTTCCACCTGCCACCACCAGTATTCCACGGTCGCTCAAATCCACTGTGCCATCCGTCAGATATTGGTTCAAATCTGTGAGGTCATCTTTATTGAATCCCCTGAATCTGATCGCCGACAGTGAAGTCTGCGCGGTCACTGACGATAGATCCTTTTCATATCTTTTTTTCGTAGAGCTGAGTACTTCGCCGTACATAGTTTTGTTCAGATAATCTTCCGTGAATCTTGAATACAGCTCCTCCGCATCAGGCACATATGCATTTGTCTCATACACCTTTCTTGCAGATATGACATTTCTGCTGTCTGCAATCCTCCTCATGTGTTCTGCATCCGGAAGTCCTGCCTCCACGGTATCAATGTCCTGAAACTGCGAAGGCAGGTCATATACGGACAGCTGGTATGGTCCGTATTTGCTGTCTAAATAATCAACAGCATTATCCAGTGTTCCCGCCACACTCATCACTGCTATAAGCGCTGCTATACTTACCGAAAGAGAAGCAACCGTCTTTACGAATCTCCCACGGTTCCTGAGTACGCTCTTTCTTGCGTATTCACCTTCCATTCCAAAGATCCTGCCCATAAGCCCTCTGCCCCGATCCTTTATCCGGCCGGCTTTTATCCTGAACTGTCCTCTGACAGCACTTATAGGTGTCATGCTCACAATGACCTTACAGTTATCTCTCATAACAAAATACAGATCTCCAAGATAACAGATGAGCACAGGGATAACCGGCACCAGATGATATCCGGCACTGACTCCTGTAAACACTCCAATTACAATGGTGATCAGTCCCCCCAGTATAATCCCTATAAGTATTCCAATACACTCAAGCAATGCTCCCATTAGATATACTATTCTCTTGAGCTGTCCCTTGGTTGCTCCAATACATCTGAGTATTCCATAATCCTTTATCTGCTCCATCATAAACATCTGTACAGTGTTTCTGATGATCCCAACTGCAAATATGGCAAATATATACGCTATGAGAAGTATTGTCCACAAAATTACCATGAGCATGGAGCCGTCTGTCGTTCCGTCCTGAAAATACAGCAGCGCCAGATCATCGTTCAGCTCCGCATTTATATCATATTTTTCTGCAATAACATTCATATTGTGTTCCATGCGGTATGGATTATTTCCTGTGGCGTATATCGCATTCTTATACAACACCTTATCTGGTGAATCCCCACGCCAATCAGTATATTCATATCTGCCTATATATGCCTTCTCAATCATATCGTCAGCTGCTATCTGCTCTGCCTGGGATCTGCTCTCCGCCATTAACACAAACTCGTAATCTCTGTCTTTGCGCTCTTCATCCCGGGCATGAAGGAGATAAGAATACGCAATATTAAGTCCGCCATACAACACTATCACTGTGATCACCACACCTATGATAGTGATAAGACTTCTTCCCCTGTTCGCCTTCAGATACTTTTTTGCCAGATCTTTATAATCCCCCACTTCAGTTCCTCCCTGTATAAATTCTGCCACACAAAAAAGATGGCATGCATCATCTCTTCATTCAATAATGATACTTTACCATCTCTTTCTTACTTTTCAGTGACTATATGATTTTCTTTTCTTACAGTTTAGTAAGATAACACCTTTTCCGGGGACGGAGGTACCTGCCCCCTCCGTCCCCACAGGTCATTATATTATATATGTACAAACGTGATCTCAAAACATGTATACTCGTTCAACACGCTCTTGACTGTTATTCTTCCACCCATTCCCTCGACAATGGATTTTGTCAGGGAAAGTCCTATTCCCACACTGTTAGGATTGACCTCCTGGTTCACTCTGTAAAACCTTTTAAATATATTTGGAAGTTCGCTCTCCGGAATTCCCATTCCATGATCCATGACATATATTCTCGCAAACAGATCATTCTGTTCCACGCTGAGATCGATCTCCGTCCCATTTTCAGAATAGTCCGAAGCATTCTTGAGCAGATTGATGATTGCCTCTGTCAGCCAGTCTCCGTCACAGTCCAGCTTTATGTTACTATCACACTTTATGACAACCTTCTGCTCTCTCTTATCAGTCAGATAACGCACTCCATCCGCAGCCTGTGCACAGATGACATCCATATTCCAGCTCTGTTTCTGAAATACTATCGCTCCTGCCTCAATACGTGCAAGCTTAAGCAGGGACAGCACCATCCACTCCATCCTTGAAAGCTGATTCCGAGCCTCTGTAAGCACCTGTCTTTTCCTATCGGAATCTGTGACCTTATCATCCAGCAACATATCCACGAATATATTGAGTGAGGCAAGCGGGGTCTTAAGCTGGTGCGATATATCTGATATTATATCTCTGAGAAATATTTTCTCTGAGAGCTCCTTTTCCCTGCTCTCCCGCAGAAAAGACACCATCTTATAAAAATTCGTATATAATATACCAATGGTTCCCTGCCTGAATTCCTCCTCAGTAACAACGTCAGGAGAATCCATCACCTTCACCATCTTTTCAGATATATTCTCAACCTCACTGTACACTTCATCCATGCGCCTGTAACCTGCTATGCCTGATATCACCAGCGCTGCCGCTATCATCACTGTAGATATGACCGTATATAGTACATTCCCGCCAAATGCAATATACAGCCACACAGCAAGTATCACAATTGATACAAAACCTATCCATACAAAGCTGTATATATATTTCTTTCTCTCATACGAACTCTTCATCTGTTAATCCCTGTTGTTGTCCCCTGAATTTCTGCAGAACCTGTATCCTACGCCTCGCACAGTCTCTATACAAGAAGCATCATCTCTCAATTTTGTTCTGAGCCTTTTCATATACACCGAAAGCGTATTATCATCGATCAGTACGCCATCCACATCGTATAGTCTGTCAAGCAGAGTCGCCCGTGAAAGTACGATTCCCTCATTTGCCACAAGTTCCTTTAAAAGTCTCAGCTCATTCTGCGTACAATCTATGAGCTTATCACCCTCATACAGCCTGAATTCCGATATAACAAACCTGTGATTTCCAAAAGTATACACATCACATACGCCTTTCCCGGACATATCATATCGTCTGAGATTTGCGGAGATCCTTGAAAGCAGTTCCTTAAGTCTATATGGTTTGGCAACATAATCATCTGCCCCAAGTTCAAGTCCCTGCACTATATTGATCTCCTCAGACATAGCTGTGAGGAATATTATCGGGATTCTTACTCCAGTATCTCTCAGATATCTGCAAAAATCATATCCACTGCCATCCGGCAGCATGACATCCAACAATATAAGGTCTACAGTCTCTCCCATAAGTGATCTGGCCGACTTTATATTCATCGCATGCTTTACTTTATATCCCTCTGCCTCAAGTACGAACACTGTCCCCATTGCAAGAGCCTTATCATCCTCAACTAATAAAATAGTCTTTTCTGCCATTTTATTTGCGCCTCCGCTTATCACATCTTAAATCCACCATTCTTGTATGCATTTTCTGTTCCTGGATTGCCGTCATCACTCCCGATCTCCACAGAATGGTATTCTACATCTCTTCATTTATGATAACGCTCTTTATTCCTGCTACACTATTGAGGGCTTTCAGTATACCTGTTACCGCCATGTTGCAATTTTCTTCTGATACACCGCCAAGGTCAAGATATATCATTATCTGGTCTTCACCCTTATATACATCAATATACCCCATATAGTTTTCTTCATCACCATTTTGTGAAGAATAATCCGACATCACCTGCTGGATCTCTTCTGCTTTCTCATCTGTCACACCGCCGTCAAAATACACACTATATAAAAAGCTCTCTCCGTCAAATCCAGCGACATGTGCCTCATAGTTCAGATCAAGCTGATCTATTCCTAATATACTGTCAAAGTCGAATTCTTCATCTTCTCCAAATCCATCTTCGTCATATTCCCCATAATTATCTGCCATATCTTTATTCTCCTCCCCTGTTTTCTTTTCTTCTTCTGCTGCCTGCTTATCTGCCTCTTCTTCCGCTGCCACTTCCTCCGGTCTTCTCTCAAACCGCGCATATCCACTGTCATATTTTAGATATATGACATTCTTTTCTTCTTTACTGATGTATATTTCCTGTCCAATCTTGAGATCGATCCCCGCTGCCGAATAATTCTTTGTCGGCGGATCACTTCTGTCAACTGTATCGATCACACCTGCACCCTCATAACCTTCCGGTAAAGCCTCATCTCTCCCCGTTGCAAAATAATAATACATTTTTCCATTATACATTACCTGCGGCTGCTCAATGACTCCCCTATCCATCCCTGTGGAATTCTCCCCCGTGGATGTCACATTTCCATTAGCACCTGAAACACCCTCGCCTGAATTGCCACAAGCCGTACATGCCATGATGGATATAATCGCAGCACATATCACTATCCCTCTTCTTATCCTCATACAATTCTCCCTTTATATTTTTCAGATTATGGTTTATCAACATTATTGCTGATCTGCTGTATGTTCATGTTAACATGTCCCAGACTTTATTTCCACTCACATAATCTTAATAAGTTCTAGCACGCATTCTCTACTTCCGTCCATCCATATCCTCATCCCGGACATATCTCGCATTGAACTCCATATTGATCTCACGGAGCTCCTTCTTCCCATCAATATACTCCTGGTACATCTCTGTGATACCACACATACATCCGTCACAATAAGCATCTATATTTCCCAGAGAATCGGCAACTATCTGCTCCCGCTCCTGTCTGGTCGTATCCTTGATAAGATATCCCGCCATAAAAACCTCCTCGCAATAAAAACAGGCACTTGTAGTTTTCTGACGAAGAATATGAAACATATATACAAACGATAGTGAAAGCGACCGATCTTCAGCGCTTACCTGCTGATGTGAAAGCCGCAGCGCCCTTATCGCGGCTGAAACATCACGCAGATGTAAGCCAGCTGAAGTGAGGGTAGCCGAATGTGTTTGTATATATGTCTTCATATTCGAGTCTAAAAATCACAAGTGCCGTCCGTCTATCTAAATTACTGTCTAACCTTAATGTGAACCTCACGGAGCTGCTGCTCTGTAACCTCGCCAGGTGCTCCACACATAAGATCCTGTGCATTTCCATTCATTGGGAATGGGATGACCTCTCTGATGTTCTCCTCATTTCTAAGGAGCATGATCATTCTGTCCACACCAGGAGCCATACCTGCATGAGGTGGTGCTCCGAACTGGAATGCATTGTAGAGTGCTCCGAACTTCTCCTTCAGATCATCCTCTGTGTATCCTGCGATCTCAAATGCCTTGACCATGATCTTCATGTCATGGTTTCTTACAGCGCCTGATGAAAGCTCGATACCGTTGCAGACGATGTCGTACTGGTAAGCCAGGATATCAAGTGGATCCTTCTCATTTAACGCCTCAAGTCCGCCCTGTGGCATTGAGAACGGATTGTGTGTGAAGATGATCTTCTTGCTCTCCTTGTCGTACTCGTACATTGGGAAGTCATTTATATAGCAGAAACGGAATGCGTTCTTCTCGTTGAGGTCAAGTCTGTTGCCAAGCTCAACTCTGATCTGTCCTGCAAATGACGCTGCAAGCTCAGGCGTATCTGCGATGAAGAAGATAGTATCTCCAGCCGTAAGGCCTGCAAGCTCTGCGATCTCACCCTTCATATCATCAGGAATGAACTTGTCGATAGGTCCCTTGTATGACATATCATCAAGAATCTCCAGATATCCAAGACCGCCCATGCCGATGCTCTGTGCAAACTTGAGCATCTTCTCATGCTGTCCCTTTGAAAGTTTCTTGTGTACATTGATGGCACGCACTGTCTTGCCATGGAATGGCTTGAATGTACATCTCTGGAAGAAATCTGTGAGATCTATTATTCTGAGTGGGTTTCTGAGGTCAGGCTTATCTGTACCGAACTCAAGCATAGCCTGCTTGTAGCTGATGATAGGATATGGAGCCTGTGTAACCACTGCGCCCTCAGGTGCAAACTTCTCAAATGTTGCTGAGAGGACTTCCTCTCCAACCTTGAATACGTCCTCCTGTGTTGCAAAGCTCATCTCAAAGTCAAGCTGGTAGAACTCACCAGGTGAACGGTCTGCTCTTGCATCCTCATCTCTGAAACAAGGAGCTATCTGGAAGTACTTGTCAAATCCTGATACCATAAGAAGCTGCTTGT
>OGNC01001468.1_pt1 | contig 10701 bp, 6 predicted proteins | sample 1573311 | NCBI WGS metagenome assembly OGNC01 (sample SAMEA2581889, study PRJEB24529) | metagenome | biome: Human gut stool | place: China | collected 2011
CCGCGTAATACCGGCCGTTTTTCTTGCCTATGAGGAATGTTTTAATGTGCCTGAAGATAAGATTGTCTTTGACGTAGGTCATCAGTCTTATGTGCATAAAATTCTTACAGGAAGAAAAGAAAAATTTGCTACATTACGACAATTCAACGGAATTGCGGGATTTCCAAAAACGGCAGAATCTGAATACGACTGCTTTAATACAGGGCATAGCAGTACGTCAATTTCTGCAGCTTTGGGAATGGCAAGAGCAAGGGATATCAAGAATGAAAATTATAAAGTAATAGCAGTGATAGGCGATGGAGCTTTAACGGGCGGAATGGCGTTAGAAGCTTTAAATGACGCTGGTGTAAGTAATACAAATATTATAGTTATATTAAATGATAATGAAATGAGTATAGAAAGAAACACTGGCGGACTAGCTATGGCTTTGTCAAAAATGAGAACAAAAAAATTCTATACAAATTCGAATAAAAGAATCAAAAATGCGGTAAGAAAAATTCCAAAAGTGGGAAATTCTATTATAAAATTTGTAAGAAGAGTGAAATACAGTATAAAACAATTGGTGCTTCCAAATATGATGTTTGAGGACTTGGGTTTCAAATATCTTGGACCTGTTGACGGAAATGACATAGAAAAATTAGAAGCAATGATGTCCAGGGCCAAAGATTTAACAGGACCGATATTAATACACTGTAAAACTGTAAAAGGTAAAGGATACAAATATGCAGAAGAAAATCCAGACAAATATCATAGCACTTCAAGTTTTGATATACAAACTGGAAAGGCGCTGAAACAGAAAAAGACGGATTATTCTAAAGTATTTGGAGAAAAATTAGTAAAACTTGCAAAAAACAATAAAAATATAGTAGCAATAACAGCTGCAATGACAGAAGGAACGGGACTTACTAAATTTAAAGAAGAATATCCGGAAAGATTTTTTGATGTAGAAATAGCAGAACAACATGCTATAACAATGGCAGCAGGAATGGCAATGGCTGGAATAACACCAGTAGTTGCAATATATTCGTCATTCTTGCAAAGAGCATATGACCAAATAATCCATGATATATGTATGCAAAATTTACATGTGGTTATGTGCGTTGACAGAGCAGGAGCAGTAGGTGCTGACGGAGAAACGCATCATGGAATGTTGGATATGGCGTTTTTAAAATTGATTCCAAATATAACAATAATGGCTCCAAAAGATTTCAATGAGTTAGAAGATATGTTAGAGATTGCTGTAAACGAAATGGCGACACCTGTTGCAATAAGATATCCAAGAGGCGGTCAATCTGTGACTCTATTTGACAAAAACGAAAAACAATTTGAAGAAATCGAAAATAAAAAATGTGAGATATTAAAAGAAGGAAAAGACCTTACAATTATAGCAATAGGAAAAATGGTGGCAAAAGCAATAGAAGTTTCGAACGAACTTGAAAAAGACGGAATAGAAGCCGAAATTATTAATGCTAGATTTTTAAAACCACTAGATGAAAAAAATATATTAAAATCAATACAAAAAACGCAGAAAATAATTACGATCGAAGATGGAAGTATAAACGGCGGACTGTATACTAGTATAGCAGAACTTGTTGTAGGACTTAAAAATATAGACTTACGAGGATTTGCATATGATGATAAATTTGTACAGCATGGAACAGTTGAAGAGATTGAAAATGAAAACAAGCTAAATGTAAAAAATATAGTAGAGGAAATTAAAAATGCAGAAAGATGATATTATCAACAAATATAATGACGAAGAGGACAAACTGTTAGCAGCCAGAATTTTAGACAAAATAAAATTAGCGAAAACAAGAAATCAAATTGAATATACAGATTTTTTGAATATGCATCAAAAGGTTATAAGTCAAGAAATTCTAAAAATGCAAAAAGAAGAAAATTACACATTTTTTACTCCTTGTGAAGGAGCTGAGAAACCTGTGCTTGTAGTATATCCGAATAAATATGCAGAACTGTTTGAACAAAACAAGTATAATTATTCAAACATAGCAGAAGTAATAAGAATTAAACTTCCAAAGGAAAATAAAGAAAAATATATACACAAAGATTATTTAAGTGGTATAATGAAGCTGGGAATAAAAAGGGAAAAAATTGGAGATATTTTTGTTTTTGAAGATGGCGCAGACGTGGTTGTAAGTAAAGAAATTAGCAAATATCTGGTAGAAAGAATAGGACAACTAACACGATTTAGCAAAGCTCAAATAGAAAAACTAGATATATCAGAAATTAGAAAACCAGATATCAAAAAAGAAATAATGGACATTAGAGTGTCATCACTTAGGCTGGATAACATGGTAGCTGAGTTAGCACATTGTTCAAGAACAAAAGCAAATGAGATAATAGAAGCACAAAGGGTGTTTTTAAATTATATAAATGAAGAGAATAACTCTAAGATAGTAAAACAAGGAGATATAATTGTTATTAGAGGAAAAGGAAAATTTAATGTTTTAAAAATAGATGGTCAAACTAAAAAAGGAAAAATAATAGTAATGGTGGAACATTATATATAAAAGGGGAAAACTATGGATAAAAACGAGTACTGGAATGAAAAAGATAACGAAAGATATCAAAAAATGAAGGCAGAAATAAATTTTAATGAACTAGATTTTAAGGGAGCTAAAAAGCTGGCAAAAGTTACAAAGGGAATAGCAAAAACATTTGCTGTAATAGCAGCAATTATAGGAATTTGCGCTTTAATAATTGCCTTCTTATATATAAAAGGACAATGGCAATACATAGGAAGCAGAGTTGATCCTGACGTAATAGAAAATTTGGAGGCGACATACCGAGAAGAATTCAAAATAGTTTCTAAAGAAATAAATGATACAGAAGAAATATATAAAATATCGCCAAAAAAGAATAAAAATATAGTATTCACAGCATATAAAAATAAATCTCATACTAGAAACGATTATGAGGATCAAAGCAAAAAATACTTTGTGGAAAAAGTCCTTCCAGAAAATCTAAAAAACAAATTACAGATAACAGAAAGCTATGATAACAAAGTGTATCTACAAGAAACAAAAGCTACTTTTTTAAATTATAAAATATTAATGGAACTAACAGATTTTAGCCAAATAGAGGATGCTGCAAAAGCAATGAAAGAAATATCGGTGCTAGCTCTAAAAGATGGCAAAATGGTAAGCATGTACACGTTTCCAGGAAGCCTCATAAAAATAGGAAAATACCGAAGCAACACAGTATACATAGACACGGGCAAGAGCGAAGAAGAAGCAATAAAGGAAGAAAAATATAATTACATTAAGTGGCTTAAAACTAATAATTTAAGTACAGAAGGAATCCCTAAAGAGGAATTAGATAAATATCGACCAGAATATTTAGAAGTATTTGTGAATGGCAAAAGTGCAAAAGAATTTTGGACAGGAGATAAACAGGGACAAAACGTTGGAAGCTTCATATTTAGTGCAACATATAATCCGGAAATAGAAGAATATGAATATAACCTAAGATACTTGATTTCAGAACTTGGAATTAAAGACAAAAAGATAGCCTTAGATGGAGCGATAGAATCAATAAAATACAAAGGTAAAACCTATGAATTACAATATGTAACAAATACAATAGAAAAAGGAAAATTGCCATACACTTGTAGAATGTCTTATCTAGAACAATACTTTGGAGCAAAAATAACATATGACTACGAGAATCTAAAAATTTATATAGAAATGTAAAATGTATTGACAAAATAAAACAAATGTTCTATAATAATCGTGGAGGTTATTATGGAACGTTTTATTTTGCACGTAGATGTGAACAATGCGTTTTTATCTTGGACTGCTGTCGAAAAACTGAAAAGTGGAGATAATTTAGACATTAGAACTATTCCAGCTGTGATAGGGGGAGATGAATCTCAAAGAAGAGGAATCGTACTGGCTAAAAGTCAGTTAGCAAAACAGTTTGGAATAAAAACAGGAGAACCTTTATATCTTGCAAGGCAGAAATGTCCGGCAGTTAAGGTTTTTAGCAGTGATTTTAGAGTATATACAAAATATTCAAAAGCAATGATAGAAATATTTAAAGAATATACGGATCAAATAGAACAATATTCAATAGATGAATGTTCACTGGACTTAACCCACTTTGTGTTACCAAATGAAACAATATTAGAGAAAGCAAAACAAATAAGTAGTGAAATAAAAGAAAAGCTAGGATTCACTGTAAACATAGGAATTGCACACAACAAACTTCTGGCAAAAATGGCATCAGACTTTGAAAAACCGGACAAAATTCATACATTATATGAAGAAGAAATACCAAATAAAATGTGGACATTGCCAGTGTCCGATTTATACATGGTTGGAAGAAGAAGCTTACCTAAGTTAGAAAAAATGGGAATAAAAACGATAGGAGACTTGGCGGGGACAGACCAGAATACATTAATTAAAAAATTTGGTAAGTTTGGGAAAATGATATGGGAATATGCCAATGGAATAGATAACAATCCAGTAACCGTAAATAATGATAAACCAAAAGGAATAGGGAATTCTTTGACTTTGCCACAAGATGTTGCTAATATAGAAAAACTAGAAGAAACTCTGCTAGCTCTTACAGAGCAGGTTGCATATAGATTAAGAAAACAAGAACTATTGGCAAATGTAGTAAATGTGCAAATAAAAACAAATGATTTTAAAACATTTTCACATCAAAGAAAATTGGACGAAGCAACTGATAGCACCAAATACCTTTATAAAGAAGCAAAAAAATTATTAGAAACGCTATATCAAAAATCAATAAATAAGCAGATTAGATTAATAGGAGTACGAGTAGATAATTTAGAAGAAAAAGAACAAATGCAAATATCTCTGTTTAATCAGACAGATACAGAAAAAGAAAAACAAAGAAAAGTAGATAAAGCAGTTGATGCAATAAAAGAAAAATTTGGCTATGAAATGATAACAAGAGCTGGAAAAATGAAAGTAGGCAAGTTATTAAGAACTGACAAAGAATAATACAAAAATAATAAAAAAGAGTAGTCAAAAGTTAATAAATATAGTATAATAATAAAGATTTTAACAAGCCACAAGAAAAGAGGAAAAAATGAAAAAATATTATTTTACATCAGAGAGTGATACAATTCTAGACGAATGTCTAAAACAAGATGAAAACTCTAGAGTAGCGATAGAAACGTTTGCTTCTAGCAACACAATTACGATTGCGGGACAGATAACTTCTACTGCAAGAATTAAAATAGGAGAAATTGTTAGAGAAAAGCTAAAAGAAATAGGCTATGACAATGCTCAAACAGATATTGATTACAGAACTTGCAACATTAATGCAGATATAACAAAACAAAGTGCAGATATTGCACTTGGAGTTGATGTTGGAGGAGCTGATCAAGGAATAATGTTTGGTTATGCCTGTGACGAAACACCAAATTATATGCCTTTTGCAATAGATATGGCACATAAATTAGCTAGAAGATTGACACAAGTAAGAAAAGAAGGAATAGTAGACTTCTTAAGACCGGACGGAAAAACACAAGTAACTGTTGAATATGAAGACGACAAACCAAAAAGAATAGAAACAATATTAATATCGACTCAACACTTAGAAACAGCAACACTTGAAGAAGTTAGACAAGCTGTTATTGAAAATGTAATAAAACAAGTTGTTCCAGAAAGTATGATGGATGAAAACACAAAAATATATGTAAACCCAACAGGAAGATTTGTAATAGGGGGACCTTTGGGAGATACAGGACTTACAGGAAGAAAAATTATAGTAGACACTTATGGTGGCTATGCAAGACATGGTGGAGGAGCATTTTCTGGAAAAGATGCAAGCAAGGTAGATAGATCTGCAGCTTATATGCTTAGACATATTGCTAAAAACTTAGTTGCAAACGGTTATGCAAGAAAATGCGAAATACAAGTATCATATGCAATAGGAATGAAGGAACCACTTTCAATATGTGTAAATACATTTGGAACAAGCGAAAAATCAGAGGAAGAATTAGTTGAATTAATAAGAAATAAATTTGATTTAACTCCAGATGGAATAATAAAATATTTACATTTAAAAGAACCTATATTTGAAAGAACTACAAACTATGGACACTTCGGTAAAGACGATTTACCTTGGGAAAAAATAATAAAAATGTAAGAGGTATTAAGGATGTATCAAATTATTGATGGTAAGGCACTTGCTAAAAAAATAAGAGAAAAACTAAAAGAAGAAAACGATAAGCTCAAAGAAAAAGGAATAGTATCAAAATTAGCAGTAATATTGGTGGGGGACGATAGTGCTTCAAAAATATATGTAAGAAACAAAAGCAAAGCTTGTCAAGATGTAGGAGTAGAATATGAAGAAATATTATTAAGCTCAGACACAACAATGGAAAAACTATTAGATGTAATAGACGAACTAAATAATAGAAAAGATATAAATGGAATATTGCTACAAAGTCCTATACCAAGAGGATTAGACATAAAACAAGCATTCGAAAGAATAGATTACAGAAAAGATGTGGATGGTTTTAATCCTGTAAATGTAGGAAAATTAATGATTGGACAAGACTGCTTTATATCTTGTACACCTTATGGAATAATAAGAATGTTAGAAGAATACAATATACCAATAGAAGGAAAACATGCGGTAGTAATAGGCAGAAGCAATATAGTAGGCAAGCCACTTTCACAATGTTTGTTAAATAAAAATGCAACAATAACAACTTGCCATTCTAAAACAGAAAACCTAAAAGAAATAACAAAAACAGCAGATATATTGATTAGTGCTGTCGGAAAAGTGAATATGGTAACTGATGACATGGTAAAAGAAGGAGCAGCTGTAATTGACGTTGGAATGAATAGAAACGAAGAAGGAAAATTGGTAGGGGATGTTGACTTTGAAAATGTAAAAGAAAAGGCATCATATATAACACCAGTTCCTGGCGGAGTAGGACCAATGACAATAGCAATGCTTATGAACAATGTTATAAAAGCAACCAAGAAACAAAATAACATATTATAAAAATATTAAATAAATAAAAATTATGGGGGAATAACAAGCAACGAGATTGCTTTTATTCTCCTTGATTTTTACAAAAAAGAAAGGAAAGTTTATTTGGAAAACATAGAAAAGAATAAATACTATATTTGGTTATCAAGTATAGAAAAAATTTCAACAAGAGAAAAAATTAGACTGTTAGATAAATACAAGAATCCGCAAATTTTATTTGATAAAAGCAAAAAAGAATTAGAAGAGGAATTGACGGACGATTACGACAATTCAAGTAAAATAATAAAAGAATTAACAAATACATATTACAAGATAAGATTAGAAATACATATAAAAAACATCAAGAAGTATGGTATTGAAGTTATAACTTACAATGATAAAAGATATCCACGACAGTTAAGAAATATCACTGACTATCCAATTTGCCTATATTGCAAGGGAAACGTAGAACTACTAAACAGAACAAAGAAATTAGCTATAATAGGATGCAGAGATTATAGTGAATATGGTAAAAAAATAGCAAAGAAATTTGCATATAAATTAGCAAAAGAAAATATTGTTATAGTGAGTGGCGGAGCTAGGGGAATAGATTCATTTGCGCACCAAGGCACATTGGATGCAAATAAAGAAACGATAGCAATACTTGGGAATGGAATTGATTATATATATCCACCAGAGAATAAAGAGTTGGAAGAAAAAATTGTACAAAACAATTGGGTGTTGGTATCAGAATACTTGATAGGAACTAGACCAAGTAAGTACACATTCCCTGCAAGAAATAGAATTATAAGTGGTATATCAGATGGAATATTAGTTATAGAAGCAAAAGAGAAAAGTGGAACACTAATAACTGTTGATTTTGCACTGGAACAAGGAAAAAATGTATATGCTATTCCGGGAAATATAGATAGCAAAAATGCGGAAGGAACTAATGAATTAATTAAACAGGGAGCAAAATTAGTTACCAAGCCAGAAGAAATCTTAGAAGACTTTATAATTTTATAAAATGTATACAAATAAAAACTAACATTAAAATGCAAGAATTTTGCAAAAAAGCTTTTACTTTTACTTAAATATGTAATATAATAGTGATATGTATGAAATAATTAAAGGAGGATTAATTTCATGGGAAAATCCGCAAAAAGAGATGATAAAAAGAAAACTAATACAAGAACTAGCAATAAAGGAAATCAAAATCAAAATCAAAATAAAGAATCAAAATCAAAGAAAAAAGGATTTTGGAAAAGACATACAAAATTAGCAAAATTCATAAAAATACTAATAGCTATTATATTGCTATTATTCATAGTAGGAGTAGGAATAATTGTAGCAATATTTAATAGTGATCAATGGAATATGACAGAAAAAGACCTAACATATGACAATATCAACACTACTATATATGATGCAGATGGTAACGAAATAGCAAACCTAGCAGGAGCTGAAAGAAGAAAAGTAGTACCATTAAGTGAAATACCAAAACATCTTCAAGATGCATATATATCAATCGAAGACGAAAGATTTGAAAAACACCACGGTGTAGATATAAAAAGAACATTAGCTGTTACAGTAAAATACATATTACATAGAGGAAGTTCTTCGTCTGGTGGAGGAAGTACAATTACTCAACAAACTGTTAAAAACTTCATGAATGATAAAGACGATTCAGGATTAGGCGGAATAAAAAGAAAAGTAAGGGAAATGTCAAGAGCCATTAAACTAGAGAAGCAATTATCAAAGAGCCAAATATTAGAATTATATTTGAATTTGATATTTGTTGGAGGCCCAGGAATACACGGAGTAGAACTTGGTTCACAATACTACTTCAATAAATCAGTAAAAGACTTAGATTTAGCAGAATGTGCTTTCTTGGCAGGAATAAATAATGCACCAAATAGTTACAATCCTTTTGAAGAAAAAGATAATTCAGAATTAATAAAGAAAAGAACAAAAACAGTTCTTGCAAAAATGAAAGAATTAGGAAAAATTACAGAGGAAGAATATAATAGTGCAAAAGAAGAAGTAGAAGCTGGATTGAAATTTGAGCAAGGAACAACAACAACCAATGTGTCGATGTCATATCTTGCAAGAGCAGCATTCAATCAGGTTGTAAAAGATTATGCTAAAGAAAAAGAAATAGACGAAAAAACAGCAGCATCATTAATTGAAGGAAAAGGTTATAAAATTTATACAACACAAAACTCTAGCATACAAGCAAACTTAGAAGAAGTATATAGAAGTGGAGACTATGTATATCCAGGAAACAAAAAAGATTCAGATGGAAATCTAATAAATGAACATACACAATCTGCTATGGTCGTAATAGATCACAAAACAGGTTATGTTGTTGGATGTATGGGTGGACTTGGAGATGACGTGGATTCAAACGGATTAAATAGAGCAACACAATCAACAAGACAACCAGGATCAGCAATGAAACCAATAGCAGCCATTGCTCCATCACTAGAAGCTGGAATAATAAATGCTGCAACAATATATGACGAATCATCAACAAACTTTGGAAACTACCATCCAACAAACTCTGGAAAAGGATTAATTACAGTAAGAAAAGCAATAGAAATCTCAGCTAACACAACAGAATGTAAAATAATGTCTGAACTTGGACCTAAAAACTCAATAGAATTTTTAAGGAAAATGGGAATAAGTACATTAGTAACTGCAGATGAAAATTCAGAGCATAATGATGAAAACTTACCAATGGTACTTGGAGGCTTAACAATAGGTATTTCGCCATTAGAGATGGCAGGAGCATATTCAACAATAGCAAATAATGGAGTTTATATAACACCAACATTCTATACAAAAGTTGAAGATTCTTCAGGAAATGTTATACTAGAAGCTAAACAAGAAAAGACAAGAGTTATGTCAGAAGCAAATGCATTTATAGAAAAATCAATACTAACAGGGCCAGTAATTGGTTCAAATGGTACAGCTAGCAGATGTAAAATACCAAATCAAGAAACAGCAGGAAAAACTGGTTCAACCAACTCGTATGTAGATAGATGGTTTTGTGGATTTACTTCATATTACACAGCTGCAACATGGTATGGTTACGATAAAGATCAAGAACCTTTAAAAGGCGAAGCAAACTACACAAATAGATCATGTCAACTTTGGGCTGCTGTAATGAAAAAGATACATGCAGGATTACCAGAATCAAGCTTCACAAAACCAAGCGATGTCGTTACAGCAAAAGTATGTCTTCAATCTGGAAAAGTTGCAACATCGGCTTGTAGTCAAACATATACAGAATACTTTGTAAAAGGAACAATACCAGTTGACTGCGAAGGACATACAAAACTAACAATCTGTAAAGAAACAGGAAAGATTGCAACAGAGCATTGCCCTGATACAGAGGAAAAAACTTATGCTAAGAGACCAGAAAAAGAAGATACAACATTGTGGCGTACAAATGATGGTGGAAAATATGATGTACCAACAGAAACTTGTGATGTACATACAACAAAAGTCATAAAAATGCCAAACGTAATAGGCAAGGCTAAGGACGAAGCGTCTAAAATCTTAAAAGACTTAGGATTAAAAGTAACAGTAGAAACAAAGTCTTCTCAAAAGAAAGACGGAGAAGTAATTGAACAAAGCAAAGCAGAAGGAACAACATTAAAAGCTGGCGATTCTGTTACTATAACTGTAAGCAAAAAAGCAAACTCAGGAGATTCTAAA
>OGNC01001470.1_pt1 | contig 10697 bp, 10 predicted proteins | sample 1573311 | NCBI WGS metagenome assembly OGNC01 (sample SAMEA2581889, study PRJEB24529) | metagenome | biome: Human gut stool | place: China | collected 2011
TCCTGATCAAAGGTCTCTGTTGTTTGATCTTGTATTACTATTGTTTTAGATTGAATCTTCGAAACATTAGACTTGCGGGAATCTTCAAATTCACTGCGCAGAAAGATAGTAAAATAGATGGTAATGCTTAGAATGATAGCTAATACAAGTGATGCTATAATGACGGTAAGTAGCTTCGTTTTATTGGTATTGTGTTTTGTACCGTATTCTGTGTTATATTGATCAGCACACTCTCTAGGTTCTCCAAATTTCTCAATGATTTCCTCCATCGTTATACATCTGTCACCAGAGGATTCAGCGTAATCATACAGGGCATTCTTAAGCCCATGTAGATATTTATTTGTCGCTTTGGTATGAGTGTTAAGTCCTTTTCTGATTTCATTCAAGTATTTATGTATTAGTTTTGAGTCTTCTTTGAATTGCAAGTCACTTTTCATATAAAATTCCTCTGCGTAACAATATATAAGATTTCTATATAATATTATATACACGTATGTATACAATTCAACAATTTTTTGTATAATTTGACAAAAATTTGCTGAAATGTAGCTGTTAGGTACAAAATTTATCTCTGAAAATGGTAGAAAAAAATATATGAATAATTGCGTAGAAAAACTAATAAAAAAGCGTATGAACAAAATGCTCATACGCTCCTAGTTGACTGTTTAGTCTTTCTTGCGTCTGCTCTCTTTTTCCTTGGTTGGATGATAAGCAAGTACGGTCTGTATAGCGATCGTTGTTGCTGAATAATCCTCAAGAAGAATCTTAAGTCTCTCTCTTCCAGTATCCTCGATGTGATAATAAACTCGCTCCATTCTCTTGCCAACAAGTCTTTTGTCATCGGAAATGTATCCTGCGTCAATGAGCTTGTAAAGTGCTGGGTACAGGGAACCGATAGGGATACAAATGACACCGTCTGTAAGTTCCTCGATGAGCTGTGTTAACTGATATCCATAGCAGTCCTTCTGGCTCAGAAGATAGAGAACCATCAATTCTACAGAACCGCGTCTAAAATTACTTTTCTGATTTACGACAATATTCGATTTCTTGTCGCTGTTATTGTTATCTGTATTTTCGATTGCTAAATTTTCCATATTTTCACCTCGTATTACTAATTCTATATGGAAATGTGAAGATTTGCAATCATAAAATTAATTTTCTTAGGTATTTATTGACATTTTGATGCATTTCCTGGTTTATAAGGGTGTTATTTTCCATTTTGAAGCTTGTTTTGGAGTTGTTTTGACAAAATCAGTAGGTCGTGGGCCGATTTACATGGATTATCGGACTTCATTATCGCAGATACGACACATATTCCTGCGATGGGTATTCCAGTGAGAACATCCAGATTGGTTTTGTTCAGTCCACCGATAGCGTTTACAGGGATAGGTACGGCTGCACAGATATCCTTCAGTGTATCTGTGGTCGTGAGTACAGTCTTGACCTTGGTGGTAGTAGGGTAGATGGCTCCGACTCCCAGATAATCAGCCCCCTGCTCATATGCCTCCACGGCCTGAGTGACAGTTTTGGTGGTTGCGCCCACGATGCGGTCAGGCCCCATGAGTTTTCTGGCTATGGAGACAGGCATGTCGGTCTGTCCCACATGGACGCCTTCGGTGCCAACCGCCAAAGCTACATCAACGCGGTCGTCTACGATGAGTGGTACATTGTAGCGGCGCGCTATGGAATGCACCTTGTACGCTAGATGTATGTATTCACGGGTTGTACGATCCTTTTCCCGAAGCTGTATGAGCGTTGCACCGCCGTCGAGGGCACATTCCACCCTGTATAGAAATTCCTCCTCGGACAGACCGGTGCTGTCAGTTATAAAATATAAAGTAGGATTAAATGTATACATTTACATTTCCTTTCTCCGCCTGCAAGTGGCGGTATGTTATATTGCGTAGATTGCCCAGATCTGTATTTGCTTAATCAGGTGATATTACACATACAGATAGTCGTTGAGGACTGGCTGCAGTCCCTCACCTTCTATGTCTGAATACATATGTTCAAGACTTCTGTTGTCGTTGATCTCGAACTGTTCATCACCCTGCTCGCTTCCGGAATCCTTGCCGCTGTATTTGCTCTCGTGGTCGCCGATTCCTGTTGACACGCCTGCCGATACCTTGGTTGCTGCAATCTTCCCTATACCATTCCTGAAGTCGGCACTCTCCCTTGATGATACAGTTATTCCAGCAAATGGCAGGAATATTCTGTATGCGCACAGTATCTGACAGAGCTGCTTCTCATGTACGTCTAGAGGATTGATCTGATCGTTGTTGATGATCGGCCTTAGTCTTGGACAGGAGAGAGAAATCTCTGCGTGCGGGTATTTCCTCTGAAGAAAATACGCGTGAAGGGCTGTTGCCAGTGCATCCTTGCGGAAGTCGGAGAGTCCTAACAGTGCCGAGAATGCAACGCCCCTCATTCCGCCCATGAGGGCGCGTTCCTGCGCGTCGAAACGATATGGCCACACCCTCTTGTGCCCCATCAGGTGAAGAGTTTCGTATTTGTCTGCATCGTAGGTTTCCTGGAATACTGTCACGTAGTCTGCGCCACATTCGTGGAGATAACGGTATTCATCGGTGTTCACCGGATATATCTCGAGACCGACCATGCGGAAGTATTTCCTTGCAAGCTTGCATGCCTCGCCGATATACGTTACGTCACTCTGGCTGCGGCTCTCGCCGGTAAGTATAAGGATCTCTTCCATGCCGCTGTCGGCGATGACCTTCATTTCCTTCTCAATCTGCTCTGCTGAGAGCTTCATTCTGTTGATGTGATTGTAGCAGTTGAAGCCGCAGTATACGCAGTAGTTCTCACAGTAGTTGGCTATGTAGAGCGGCGTGAACATGTAGACCGTGTTGCCGAAGTGCCTGCTTGTTTCGCGGCTTGCGCGCTGCGCCATCATCTCAAGAAATGGTTCGGCGGCGGGGGAGAGCAGAGCCTTGAAGTCCTCTATGCTGCACGTCTCGTGTTCAAGGGCAGCCATGACGTCTCTGCCTGTGTAGCTTCTGTAGTTGTAGCTGTTCATGTGCTCCATGACTTTGCTGCGGATGTCAGATTCAATAACCTCCATGCCCGGAAGGTATTCCATATGGCTTTTCCTTGACGATGGATCTGTCTCCAGACGGTGCTTGATAGCAAGCGCCTCCGGTGAAAGATATTCGGAGTCTATCAGAAAATGATTTATCGGGGACTCCGTCTGTGAGTGTTTGATTGATTTTTTATTGTCCATCTGAGCCCCTCCTTTAGTCATGCAGGAATCCGGTCAGTGGATCTGAAGCGGATGCCCCTCTGGTGAGAACTCTTCCAAGACCTGCCAGATAAGCCTTTCGGCCTGAATTTATTGCGTCCTTGAATGCCGATGCCATGAGTGGCAGATTTCCGGCTGTGGCGAGGGCAGTGTTGGCCATGATGGCGGCAGCGCCCATCTCCATGGCTTCACATGCCTGGGATGGCCTTCCGATACCGGCGTCAACTATGATCGGAAGCTCGATCTCGTCGATGAGGATCTGGATGAAGTCTTTAGTAGCCAGTCCCTTATTAGAGCCTATAGGTGATGCAAGGGGCATGACTGCTGAGGCTCCCGCGTTTACCAGATCACGGGCGGCATTCAGGTCCGGGTACATGTAAGGCAATACAACAAATCCTTCATTTGCCAGTGCCTCGGTTGCCTTTATCGTTTCCTGGTTGTCGGGAAGGAGATATTTGCTGTCGCGCATGATCTCCACCTTGACGAAGTCTCCACAGCCCAGAGCCCTTGCAAGCCTTGCTATGCGCACGGCCTCCTCGGCGTTCCTCGCGCCGCTTGTATTTGGCAGGAGAGTAACTCCCTCCGGGATGAAATCGAGAATATTTTCCTCTTCCTTTGTATTTGCACGGCGGACGGCCAGAGTGATAATCTCTGCTCCTGCGTCTTTTATAGCTGATTCGATCAGCTTCATGGAATACTTTCCTGAACCCAGAATAAATCTTGAATTGAATTCATGTCCTCCGATTATCAGCTTGTCTTCTTTCATTACAATGCTCCTCCTCCCATGAAACTCACGACCTCCACACAGTCGCCGTCGTTAAATGTAATGTCTGCGTATGTCTCTCTTGGTATGATCTCCTCGTTGATCTCAACAACTATGCGCACCGGTTTGTAGCCGGATTCCTCGAGAAATGCCGCCAGATTCTGACCGGTGATGTCTAGAGCTTTTCCGTTCACTGTTACCATAGCACTTTCCTCCAAAGTTCTTTATTTGCACAAAAAAAGGAGCTGCCGATCTGGTAACTCCAATAAAAGTTGTACTCTAATAAATTCCTAGATGTTATGGAAGAGAACCGGCTTGTGTGAAGCATTAAAGAGCTTACAGCCGTTCACTATTAGGCATCCCTACGTTGGCATTATCCAAATCAGGTTTTCGGTCGAAGGTTGTACCTTCCTCTCAGCCTGTACTACAAGCTCCCGCGTCCTTATTTTGTTATCAAATACTAATATACGACTTGAAAATCCGGAATGCAAGAGCAAGTTATGTGGCAAAGATGTCTTTTTACCGCAAATATTCGATGCTGACTCAGAAATATATGGAAATTATCCTGCGAATATTCCGCGATTAATGGCTTTTCCTTGACATAGTCCTTATATATATGTACAATTTAGTTGTTTGGCGCGCTAAAGCGTTATACAAAATCGGCAGGTTGCACAAAGGTTGACCTGATTTATCTTATGGAGGACAGTGAAGTTATGAGACAGAAGAAGATTCATTACATCTACAATAAAGAGATGGAGTGTATGGATCCTGAGGAGAGAAAGCTTCAGGGTGAGAGACTCAGAAAGACAGTAGAACTTGAATATGCAAATGTACCGGCATACAGAGCCAGAATGGACGAGGCGGGAGTAAAGCCGGAGGATATAAACAGCATAGACGATATCGTCAAGCTGCCATTTATGCAGAAGACAGATCTCAGGGATAACTTCCCATTTGGACTGTTTGCAGCAGACAGGAAGGACATCATCAGAATCCAGGGTTCATCAGGAACCACAGGTAAGCCTGTTGTATCTGGCTACACCCAGAATGATATAGATGTGTGGACGGAGATGGTAGCCAGAGCTATCAAGTGCGCTGGTGGCGGAGAGGATGATGTCATCCAGATAGCTTATGGTTATGGATTGTTCACAGGTGGACTTGGAGCACATCAGGGCGCGACTAAGGTTGGTGCCATGGTAGTTCCGATGTCATCAGGCAACACACAGAGACAGATCATGATGATGAAAGAGCTCGGCGCAACCATGCTTTGCTGTACACCTTCATATGCTACATACCTCGCAGAGACCATCAGGGAAATGGGCATCGATCCATCAGAACTGAAGATCAAGTCAGGCTACTTCGGAGCAGAACCTTGGACGGAGGAGATGAGACAGCACCTTGAGGAGCTTCTTGACTTCGATGCATTTGATATATATGGACTAACAGAGATCGGTGGACCTGGTGTTGCATTTGAGTGCTTCGAGAAGAACGGAATGCACATCAACGAGGATCATGTTCTTGCAGAGATCATTGATCCGGTCACAGAGGAGCCGCTTCCAGACGGAGTTCCTGGAGAGCTTGTGTTTACAACCCTTACCAAGACAGGTACACCTATGATCAGATACAGGACACATGACATATGCACACTAACACACGGCACATGTGCATGTGGAAGAACAACAGTCAAGATGAGCCGTATCACAGGCCGTACAGACGACATGCTTGTAATCCGTGGTGTAAATGTATTCCCTAGTCAGATAGAGTCAGTCCTTCTCGGCGTGGAGGAGGCTTCAGCTCATTATATGATCGTGGTTGATCGTGTGAATTCACAGGATAAGCTGACAGTTCAGGTAGAGCTCAAGGAAGATGTGGATATGGGCGATGTTGCAAAGCTTGCGGCTATAGCATCCCGCATCAAGACTGATATCAAGCAGACACTGCTTATCAGCGCAAAGGTTGAGCTGGTTCCGCCTAAGACCATTCCACGTTCAGAGGGTAAGGCAAAGAGAATCACAGATAACAGACATATCGGATTCTAATTAGTAAGCTTGGCTAGTCAGACGAATCACAGGACTGAAAAGTTTGAGATTAAAAGACTATATAGAGAGAATAAAACAGCCGGCTCAATGGTGAGCTTTCCGGGATTGCGACCGGACATGCCGCCGTGAGCCGGCTGTTTTATCAGGAAGGGATCAGGCAGGAGTTAGGCGGGAATCAGGCAGTGATCTTGGGAGGTTTGCACTGGCAGACATCAGCTGTGAGGCCTGCCGCCAGAAAACTGGCAAAACAGATAAAATCGTCAAATGCTGAAAAACCTTGCATTTTGGTATATTTCCGTGTAGAATTTGCTTTGTTATGTGCACTGACAGTGAGATACTGCACTGCAGTGGTAAAGTTGGTGCGGAGCAGATAAATTATAATTATTATGGAAGGTGGATTAACTAATGAATGTTTACGAGATGATTGCGTTTATAGCGTATTTTGTCCTGGTAATCGGTGTAGGAATTTATTTCTTCTTCAAATCCAAGGGGAATGCCGGAGAGAAGGATTATTTTCTTGGAGGAAGAGATATGAATGGTCTGGTGGCTGCACTCAGCGCCGGAGCCTCTGATATGAGTGCGTGGGTTCTCATGGGACTGCCCGGAGCATTCTATGCGACAGGACTCAGCAACATGTGTTCATCGGAACAGCATGTGCTTGGATATTCATAGCACCGAGACTCAGAAGATTCTCGATAGCGTACAATGATTCGATCACTATACCTCAGTATCTGACAAATCGTTTTCAGTCAGACAATAAGCTGCTTCTCATAATATGTGCAGTTATATTTGTGGTTGCATATTGTATATACGCTGCGTCAAGTATATCGGCCTGCGGTACTCTGTTCAATACGGTTATGGGCATCGACAGGAATACAGCCATGATCGGCGCTGCAGTCATCATCATCGTGTACACATTCCTTGGTGGTTTTAATGCAGTGTGCTGGACGGATTTCTTCCAGGGACTTCTGATGCTTGCAGCTCTCATGATCGCACCTATCATTGCGGTCATCGCCATGCAGGGCGCTGGCTTTATAGCGCCTGATGTTGTCATTCCAGACAATTATTACAATGCCCTTATAAGTGGTTCATTTGACAAGACCAGTGTGATCAATATCATATCAGGACTTGCATGGGGACTTGGATATATGGGTATGCCACATATTCTTATAAGATACATTTCGATCAAGTCAGAGAAGGAGATGAAGAAGTCCAGAATAGTCGGTACTTGCTGGACAGGAATCATCCTCGTTATGGCATCCGTAGTTGGCATGGTCGGCCTTAAGTATCTCGGTGGCGGACTTACAGACAACTCACAGGTATTTATCAGACTTGTAAGAGGCGTGTTCCCTGCACTTGTAGCTGGTATACTTCTCTCAGCCATCCTTGCAGCGTCAATGAGTACAGCTGATTCACAGCTCCTTGCTTCATCATCAGCATTTTCGTCTGATGTGTACAAGCCTATATTCAGAAAGAGTGCATCTGACAAGGAGATGCTCTGGGCAGGAAGAATTGTGGTCATCATCATCTCAGTTGTGGCACTTGCCATAGCTATGAACCCAGACTGCGAGGGAATCATGGCACTCGTGTCAAATGCATGGGGCGCTTTCGGTTCAGCGTTTGGACCGGTCATCGTTCTGTCACTGTACTGGAAGCGACTGAATTACAACGGAGCGCTTGCTTCTATCATAGTCGGATTTGCTGTTGACATGCTCTGGTACAAGTTCCTTGCAACACCAACAGGACTTTATGAGATCGTTCCTGGATTTGCAGCAGCATTTATCACAGCCATTGTGGTCTCACTTCTCACAAAGAAGCCTGATGACAAGGTTGCTGAGATATTTGAGCAGGCAAAGCTTCCTACAGAGTAGGAAATACGTCCTTGCATATTGAGTTGACAGATATAGACATGAAGATGAATATAAAAAGATAAATATAAAAAAGATAAATACAAGGAAAGCTGGTGTACAGGTTCTGATCTCATCTGTATATCAGCTTTTATTCTTTTAACGCCTAAATAGCCAAGTTATGGATAATAGGCAACATGTGAAGACGATAAGTTGCTGGGGAAAAAGACTAAAAAAGCGCAAAAAAAGAACCGCTTCTTTTTTACAACAACTTAAACAACAAAGAGTAAATTACGTTCTCCTTAACAACTGAGTTCAGTATAAACACAAAATATGAACAGAATATGTACAGAAAAAAAACGTTTTGCAAAATAAAATCTTCAAAATTTAAAAAAAATATGACCTTATTTGTAAAGTGCACAAAAAGGATATGGCGAATTGTGCGGTGTGCACATTGTGATGGATATAGCAGTTAAAAATATTAAAAAGAGTAAGTATTTCAACTGGTAAAATCCCTGTTTTTTAACTATGATAAAATAGAAAAGGTGGAACGGGGGAGTCTGCTGCTGCCGGTTGTTTAAAACATGGCAGAAAGGATATATTGTATGGATGTGTCAAGTTTTCTATGAAAACTTGACATGTAGCGCCAGCCATTTGCCGAAGGCAAATTTTGCATGCTGGTGTTCAATGGGAGGAAACAATATGAACAAAAGAAACAGACTGAAGACAGTCAGACCGCAGAATGAGAAGGCTGCAAGATCGTTTCGCAAGAAGCAGAATATGAGGGTGGAACTGAACAAGAAATGGCTTCCGGTTGTGTACGTGGCGATGCTGGGGACATGTATTCTCCTTAACGTCACGAATGACAGCCTGGATCTGGCAAACGTGATGATAAGTGCGTGTATGTTTGCCATAACCGGTGCTATATTTGTGTACGCATATAAGCATCTGAAGCACATCGACCAGATGGGTGAGGATTTCCATATAGCGATAAGCTACATAAAGGGTGACTATGCCAAGGAAAAGAAGCTTCTGTGGGAACTCTACCGCACGGAGACCAGATATGGTATATTTAACGAGGAACATCTCAGAAACTCGTATGTTGATTACATTGAGGAGATGAAACGTCTTGAAAATGACGAGGAAGGAAAGTATTCCTGTGATATCGAGGATTTCATAAACTATCAGCTTATCGATGATGCGGTCGAGAAGGGCAGGCTCTCGCTGGTGCCGGGAGCCATGACGGGACTTGGTATTCTTGGAACATTCATCGGACTTTCCATTGGACTCCAGGCGTTCAACACGGGCTCGGCGGAGGAGATAACAAACAGTATCGGACCTCTTATGGATGGAATAAAGGTAGCATTCCACACGTCCATATATGGAATGATATTTTCTCTGACATTTAACCTGATATTTAAGTCAGTGCTTGAACAGGCATATCATAAGCTTGATGGGTTTATATCTGAATTCAAGAGATACGTCAAGCCGGATGCGGCGTACGACAACGGCAATCTGGAGCTTGACTTCCAGAAAAAACAGCTCGAGGCGATGCTTGCAACACAGAAGGCTATAGAGGAAAAACTTCTTCCATATCTCAGAGCTATGGGGGAGAATATAGAGGATATCCGAACACTGACAAGGGATCAGAATGACATATTCAGAGGGCGTATAAACCGTCCGAGGGCTATAGGTGTAAATAGTGGGGAGGATAGGTCATGAGCAGAAAGAGAAGAAGACACGAGGATGAAGAAACGTCCTACTGGTTGTCATATTCGGACATGATGGCTGCTCTGCTTCTGATATTTATTCTTATTATATCGTTCACACTCATGCAGTCCAAGAGGCAGTATGAGAGCAAACAGGAACAGCTTGACGAGCAGAAGAAGATAATTGCTGATCAGGAGAAGATGCTTGATGAGCAGCAGAAAGAACTCGACAGAATTGCTGGAATCAGAAGTAATCTGGTAAAGGCACTCAGGGATGAGTTTTCAGGCAGCTCACTAAATGTTAAGATAGATGAGAAGACCGGTGCGATCACATTTGACGCGGGAGTGCTGTTTGACGTGTCGGACAGTGAACTGAAGGAGGATGGAAAGAAATTTATCAACCAGTTTCTTCCTAAGTATTGTAGTGTACTTTTAAGTGATGATTACAGGGATTATGTTTCGGAGATAATCATAGAGGGACACACGGATACGAATGGTTCCTACATATACAATCTTGAACTTTCACAGCAGAGAGCATTTTCGGTGGCAAAGTACTGCCTGACGGAGAGCAATGGCATAATCAGCAGTGGACAGGAAGAACAGCTGAGGACAGTGCTTACGGCAAATGGAAAGTCCTACAGCAATCCGATATACGGTGATGATGGAGAGGTTGACATGGATGCATCCAGACGTGTTGAGATAAAGTTCAGACTTCAGGATGAAGAGATGATAGATGAGATGATGGATATTCTCAAGGATAAATAGGCCATCTGCAGGGGAAGGACTATAGCTAACAGGTATAATCAAGAGGGATACAATGGCGGTAAACAAGACAAAACTAAAAAAACAAATATTTGACATAATACAGATAGGGGACAAAAGCAATCTGCTGAGCAGGGCATTTGACATATTTATAGTGATTGTCATATTGTCTAACATATCGGTGATGTTCCTGCAGACCTACGATCAGCTTGAACCATATTATGGAATACTGAGTGTTATCGAGTGGGTGACTACAGGCATATTCTGTGTTGAGTACATCCTCCGCATATGGACGGCGGACTTTTTGTATCCCACATGCACCAG
>OGNC01001471.1_pt1 | contig 10690 bp, 3 predicted proteins | sample 1573311 | NCBI WGS metagenome assembly OGNC01 (sample SAMEA2581889, study PRJEB24529) | metagenome | biome: Human gut stool | place: China | collected 2011
TGGCGCCGATAGCCCAGGCCGCATTGTACCAGCCCGCAGCCAGGCCGATTTTCGTCGCACTTTCAGCGACGCCGACTGTCGAAGCCGCACCGACGGCCATGCCGGTGATACTGACGGCGACCAGGCCTGAAGAAAAGTGACGGCCTGCAAATAAATACTCCGTCGGGTTCTGACTGGCCCGGCGTTTGACATAGAAAGAAATGGCAAATAATAAAATGATGTATAAGATGACAATACACAATTGAATCGACATTTTCTCTCCATCCTCCTTTAACTTATAAAATTTAAAATTCGCAACGTTGGTTCCATCTACAGGAACATAATATGCCAATAATTGACATTATTATAGGCTAAAATGAAGAAAAATACAAGGAGGAGGAAAAAAGGCTTGTCGCCGTGCGACAAGCCCTTTTTTTACGCTATGCTTTTTTCTGTGCGGCCATGGCCTGGAGTTCTGGTTTAAATTCTTCTACCAGTTTCTTTTCGGCTTTGGCGCCTTTCGAGAGGGCGTTGTAGATGATTTCTGCCATTTCATAGCGGGTCATCTGCCGTTCTCCGTGGTACTTGCCGTCCTCATAGCCTTCCACGATGCCATTGCCTGCCAGACGGGAAACGGCTTCGTAGGCCCAGTGATTCTCCGGCACATCCGGGAAATCTTTCGACATATTGGGATTCAGTACGGAGAGGAGAGCGTCCATGCGGGCGGTGAGGTCGTCCACTTTGGCGCGGAGTTCCTTATTTTCTGCTGCAGCTGCCTTCATCTGTGCCTCTTTGGCTTTGTTGCCGCCGTGGCCGAGACGGAGGGATACGCCGCCGCCGAACATATTCTCACCGGTGCCCATGGCAGCGGAGGCATTGACCATCACGTTTTCATTAGGCCGGTAGAATACGCCTACCGCACTGGCAGTTTCGCTGCCGGAGCTGCCTACTGCTGCTGCCACATTCCACTTGGAGTCTTCATCGAATTCCAGGGGGTGCAGGTTTGCCATGGCTGCGGCGTTGGCGCCCACCTTGTCGATCTTGCCATCCAGTTTATCCACTCTGGTTTCCACGGTGCCCATACGGGTTTCCAGTCCGCTGACCCTGGTATTGGTTTCATAGAGCTGTCCGCCGGAAACGGCATCGGTGGAGCCTTCGGAGATATTGCCCTGGCCTACATTTCTGATAACCTGGTTATTCGCATTGATACCATCTTTATCGATGTAGGTCTTGTCTCCCACCTTGTAGGAATAAGCGGTTACTGTATCTGCGGTTACACCGCCGGTGACGGAAAGGCCCTTGTTCATAGTTACAATATCATTGAATGTAGCCTTGCCATCAAATTCGGAAGAACCGGTTACCTTGAGCGTATCGGTGGTGGTGCCGCCGGTAACAGCAGCTCCGTTGTTAACCACCAGTTTATCGGTAGTTGTGGTGCCGCGAACGCCCAGGTTCTCTTCCATGGTGACATCTTTGTTGAAGGTGGACGTGCTGTTGACGGTGAGAGTGGTTTCTGCGCCTTTCTTGCCGAGGGTGGTGTTTCCATCTACCGCTGCATTGCCGCGAACGCCCAGGTCTTTCATCACATCGGCATAGTCCATAACCGCTTCACCAGTGGTAATGGTATTGCCGGAAATGGTGGTCTTTGTGACGGATCCTTCTTCAATGGCTTTGCTGTGTGCCTTGTTTTCAAAGGTGGTACCATTGGTATCACTGGTTACGGTGTTATCGCCAGTCAGATTGGTAATCTTATTGGCAGAATTTCCAATTTCTCCATCTGCAAAGTTCAGGATGTCACCGGACACTTCGTTCAGGATATCTTTCGACTTGTTGTAAATGGTGCCGCCTTCCGCCGTATTGGTGATACCATCGGCAGTCATTTCACTCTTCACTGCAGAGCCGTCGCCAATCTGGTTGGTAATCTTTTCGGAAGCTGTGTTGGTGATGTTCTTGGCACTCAGGCTGCTGTCGCCGGTTACGGTCGTGGTCTGGTTTCCGCCTACCTTGGTATCCAGGTCGGATTTGTAGTCTTCGGTGACTTTGCCGGTGACTGTGGTAGTCTGATTACCGCCAATGGTGTTGACCTGGTCGCCGGTAATGCTGTTGGTCTGCTTGCCAGTCACTGTCGTGCTCTGATCCCCATTGACTTTCGTGGTCTGGCTGCCGTAGGTTTCGTTCACGGCACCCTTCACGGTTTCAGTCTTGTTTCCGCTGACCGTATTGGTCTGATCCTTGGCTACCACAGTAGTCTGGTTGCCACCAATGTTCGTGCTCTGGTCGCCATCAACGGTAGTTGCCTGGCTGCCGTACTTCTCAGTTACAGAACCTTTGACTGTTTCAGTCTTGCTGCCACTGATGGTATTGGTCTGATTGCCTGTTACCACATTGGACTGATTGCCGCCCACGTTAGTGCTCTGGTCGCCATCAACGGTAGTTGCCTGGCTGCCGTATTTCTCAGTTACAGAACCTTTGACTGTTTCAGTCTTGCTGCCGCTCACCGTATTCTGCTGGTCGCCGCCCACGATGTTGGTCTGGTTGCCACCCACAGAGGTCTTCTGGTCGGTCTTGACGTTGGTCTCCAGGGCATTGAAGTTTTCAGTTTCGGTGCCCTTCACATTGACGGTACGGTTGCCGGAAACCGTGGTGGTCTGGTTGCCCGTTACCGCATGGGTTTCGTCGCCGCCCACCTTCGTGCTCAGGTCGGACTTGTAATCTTCCGTGACCTTGCCAGTGACAGTGGTCTTCATTTCGCCGCCGACAGTGGTGGTCAGGTCTTTGCCAACGGTGTTGGTCATGTTTTCGGTAGCGTTGTTGGTGATATCCTTGGCCTCATTGGCGATCGTACCGTTCTTAGCGGTGTTGGTGATATCTTTTGCCGTCTGGGTGACGCCAGTGCTGTTGGTGCCATCCGTTACGGCGCTGCCGATGAACGGGTTGGCTGCATCGTCGAGGTTCTTGATAACGTCGATGACACTGCCGCCGCTTACCAGGGCATCTTCCATCTTAGTAGCTGTCTTAGACGTAGCGCTGTACTGGGTATCGCTGGCTTTGATCAGCTGTTCCGATTTGTCTACGGTGTTGTTGGTGTTGTTGACCTTGGTTCCATCGGTAATGGAGGAAGCGAGGCTTCCGGCATCCTGGTTCACCACGGTGGTATTGGTGCCGTCGGTTACGGAGGAAGCGATCTGATCTGCTTTCTGCAGGTCGTTGGATGTATTGGTTCCATCCGTAATATTGGTATTAGTCTGACCGGCAATGGTATCGATGGTGGTCTTCTTGCTACCATCAATCAGCTGGGATTTTTCTTCTGCAGCACCGCGGAGGTAGGAAGCGGTCTTGCCATCAGCCTGGCTCATTTCTTCCGTTGTCTGATAGGACAACTGGGTGGAGGTATTGGAACCGTAATCGTTGGATACCTTGCTTACAATGGAGCTTGCCGCATCGGTTTCTACATCCAGAGCTTTATTCGTGATCTTGTTCCTGGCGGTATTGTTGATATTTTCAGCGGTGAGGCTGCTGTCGCCAGTGACAGTGGTAGTCTGGCTGCCGCCGATGGTATTGGTCTGATCGCCGGTAATGGCATTGGTCTGGCTGCCGTTTACGGTGTGCTTTTCTTCACCGGTCACTGTGGTTTCCAGGCCGCCGTTGTAGTTTTCGGTCTTCTTGCCAGTCACGGTTTCTGTGCTTGTACCTTTTACATCTTCGCTCTTGTTTCCACCGATTGTGGTTGTCAGGTCAGATTTGAAATCTTCAGTTACCTTTCCGGTTACAGTAGTGGTCAGGTTTCCACCTACCTTGTTTTCCATATCGCCGGTTACATCATTGAGGAGCTTACCGCCAACGGTGTTCGTCATGTTACCGGTTGCTTTGTTCACCAGATCTTTGGCGCTGTTGGTGATGGTGCCGCCATCTGCATTATTGGTAATGCCGTCAGCATTCATTACACTCTTTACCTTGCCATCATCGCCAATCTGGCTGGTGAGAGATTCAGCGGTCTGCTTGGTGTAGGTCTTGTTTGTTCCGTCACTAGCGTAGGTATTGAATCCGTTATTGCTCAGGTTAGTGGAGGCGGTGTTCTTCCCGTCGGTAGCGGTACTCTTGATGCCCGTTTCTGTCTGGTCAACGATAGATTCATTGGTTCCTTCTTTGATTCCCTGCAGAATATTTTTCAGGTTCTGGGTGATGTAGGACTTGTAGTTCTTTCCATCAGCAGTACCGGTAATAGTAGAATTGGATTCGCTGGCAGTCTGGGTGGATGTATTGCTGTTTTTATCAGAGTCAATCACTTTGGAAGTGACATCATTGCCTTCTACAGTCAGGGTACTCTTGTTCCAGTTACCATCTGCATCGGTAGCTTTGGCCCAAGTGGAAGTGCCATTTTCATCGTAATCAATAGCACTTTCTTTTTCGCTGCCATCTTTGGTGCTTGTGGCTTTCTTGTAGGAGGTGATTTCACCGGCTGCCACTTTCGTGCTGGCCGTTACGTTGTTGTCCCCTACAATGCCGTTCTTGGTCAGGTCGATTTCATCCACATTCAGCTTGCCGTTGACCGTCAGGTCGCCGCCGATGGTGGCATCACCGCTGGTGGTAATGGTTTCAGCACTCAGGTTCTTCACACCGGTGATGTTGCCATTCTGCATAGTTGCCGTACCATCGGAGATGCTCTTACCCTGGATAGCGCCGCCGGCGGTCAGGTCACCGGTAATGGTGGCGCTGCCTGCTGTGAGAGCGCCCTGGATGGAAGCGCTGGCTCCCGTAATGGCACCGCCTGCGTGGATATCACCCACTGCGGAGATGTTGCCCGTGGAAGTTACGGTGCCGCCGGTAATGGTACCGCTGGTGTTGATGTTGCCATTGGTGATGGTAGCAATCCCATCGGTCAGGGTCTTGCCGGTTACCGTTCCGTTGCTCATGGAAGCACCCTTACCATCGGTTACTGTTTCACCGGTGATGGTTGCCTTGGAAGCGACATTTCCGTTTTCATCTACGGTGAAGGCCCCGTTGGCCCCTTTGATCTTGCCGTCAGCGCTCATCGCTGCCTTGGCTTCGCTGTAGGTATCGCCGCCGGTGTAGACACCGTCTTTATCCACCACCGTGCTGTTGGTGCCAACCTTGATTCCATTTTCGTTCAGGGTGATCTGGTTGTCCTTGCCCTTGTTCAGGATCATTTCCTTGGCATCGGTCTTGGAGGTGGTCACGTTGCCCTGGGCGTCAATGGTAGTGGTGTTCTTTTGCAGAACATTGTCATTGCTCAGGCTCAGTCCGCTATTGACAGCTTCCACCAGTTTCGTATCTGCTGCCACACGGGCCGAAGTTTCTGCCGTAATCTTATCATCCAGTGCCGTATCGGCTGCTGCCCGTTCCTGGGCTTCCTTGAGATCTGCATTGTTCAGAGCAGTGAATCCATCAGCCACGTTCTTGTTGATGGTATTGAATCCATCTACCATATTCTGGTTGACCTGCTGAATCACCTTGTCCTGGGCTTTATCTGCTCCAAGGCGGTCGGCCGTTTCCTTTGCCAGGGCGGCGTCCAAGTTGGTCACGTTTTCGCCAATGGTGTTGGCTGCTTTCACGATGGCCCCATCCTGAACTGCAGCGTCATCCTTGCTCACATACTTGTCAGATGTCTGTTTTTCCAGATATTCCTTCACATTGGTGATCCGGGTATCCAGCGCTGTATCGCCGGCTTCACGAGCAGCCGTTTCCGTATTCAGGTCATTCTGCAGCTGATTCGTGGTTTCGTGGATCGCATTGGCTTCGTTGGTAATCCGTTCATTCAGTTCGTTGTCAGCTGCTTCACGGCTTGCCACTTCGTTGTTGTAGGCAGTAGCCAGCGTTGCAATGCCATTGGCTGCGTTTTGGTTCACCTGTTGGATGACTGCATCCTGGGCCTTGTCAGCCCCGATCCGGGCTGCTGTTTCCTTTGTCAGGGCGGCGTCCAAGTTGGTCACGTTTTCGCCGATGGTCTTGTCAGCTTTCACGATGGCCCCATCCTGAACTGCTGCGTCGTCCTTGCTTACATAGGTATCAGATGTCTGTTTTTCCAGATATTCTTTTACATTTGTAATCCGGTCATCCAGCACTTTATCGCCAGCTTTGATTTCATCATGGATAGCGTTGGCTTCGTTCGTGATGCGTTCGTTCAGTTCATTATCTTTAGCTTCACGGGTTGCAGCTTCAGCGGCATCCGCCTTTTCCAGATTAGTCACGGAGTATTTCCGTTTCCGTGCTTCTTCATTAATAGCATCCGCATTGGCTTTGGCCTGTGTATCCAGGCTGACCAGGTTATTCCCTACCGTATTATTCTGTTTGATATAAGTTCCGTCTTTGGTAGTATCGTCGGTCACACCATCCGCAGCCATTTTACCTGTTACAGTCACATCACCAGTAGCGGTGATATTGCCAGTAGAAAGACTTCCAGATTCAAATTTTCCACGGATTTCCATATCTCTGACTGTCTGATTTTCTTTAGTACCCACAATCAAATCGCCACTGCTGGAAATATGCAGGGCCGTGCTGGTCTTATCCGTTGTAAACTGATCCGCATTGGCTTTGACCTGTGTATCCAGTGCAACGATATTTTTACCTACCGTATTGCCAGCCGTCACATAATTCCCGCTGGTAAGGGTATTATCAACGACGCCCTGCATGCCGACGACTTTATTTTTAGCGGTAATATTGGTCTGGGAAACGATTTCTTTACCGTTGATGGTAGACTGGGAAGTCAGGGTACCTTTGACCAGAGCATTGCCATTCACATTCAGATTACCACGGCTGTTCAGGCTACCTGCATTTACAGCACCGCCTACATTGGCGTTGTGGCCTACGCTGATAGAATTGGTCACACTGGCAGAAGCGGCGCTGATATTGCCCGTATCAGTCACTGTCGCCGTATCCTCAGCCCAGGCGAAGCTCGGGCTCAGAAGAGCTGCTGCCACCAGCAGAGCTGCCGCCAGTTTCTTCAGTCCTCTCCCTGTGGTCTCGCCCTTGGTGTGACCTTTGGCGATTTCCGATGCCACCACATAGGTGTGCTTTGCTTTGCTCCAGATGACTTTATAGATCTTATTCATGTTAATACCCTCCTTTGAGTGGAAATGATAGATGCTCTGAATCATTTTCTGCGGCATTTAGCCGGATGTGCCGTATTTTGACTTATGAATCCCACGTGGACTTCGTCCCAGCGGCCGGTTTCCGTATATTCCTCCTTTACACGGCCTTATGATATACACTTATATTTTCAAGGCTCAGAGCGGGCCTTTGAATGCATGTATGCAGATTATACAGAACCCAGAAACCCTCGGCGCCGCCGTTTTTTGGTGTATGACTTTCTATGAAGCTTCCTCGTTTTCCGCTGCTCCCGATTTCAGGGCGCACGAAATAAAGGTCCCCAGTCAATAATTTTTTCGACATTTGACGCTTCTGATTTCCTATGTAATTGTTCCGCTTTATCTGTCGTTACTATATCTTAAAGGAACTAAACTTTCTATTTTTTCTGCAAAAGTGGTCATTTTTCTGCAAAAGTGGTCAATTTCTGATTCTCTGGCAAAAGAAAAACTCTGCCTTTCCTTTCCGGCAGAGTTTTTTCGTTTGTCTGAAAATGGGTGACTTTAAATAATGCATATTTATTCACATTATTCAAGTCTGTAAAACTATTTTTTCTGCCGGATTTCGTGGAGCTAAGGCTCCCTCTTCTATTTGTCTGCAGTATAGACTATACACAGACACACAAAAAGTATACGAAAGTATACCTTTTATTTCTCTCAACTTTTCTTTTCCCCATCCGTGGCCGGCACCGCTTCATCCCACCCCGTGGGGATTTCCCGCCTTTCCGGTCTTCGAAGATATACAGGGTATCTATGAAAAAGAAATATGTCCCCTGAAAAATAAAAAAATCCTTCCGGAAAGGGAAGGAAGTATACTTTCGTATATGGGGCCTCGGAACGGCGGGATTCAGAGGGTTCACCATGGGACACACCGTCGGTGTGAAGGTTCAAAAGGTGGTGGCGCCCTATGGGGTGCAGATTTTAAAGAAAGGGGGCGCGGCTGGCGCCGCAGGTTGTGGCCGCCTTCGGCGTCAGGTTATGTAAAAGGGTTATGAGGGGAAAGGTTCTTAAGAGAGGGGGCCCTATGGATGCTATGCATTGCCACATATCATAACAGGTATGGAGGGTTTTATTCTGCTCCCTGAACAGGGTGGCAGGAGGTTACATGTTTACCTTTACGCCGGACGGGTCATTCTGAATGACATAAAGAATGACCCGATGGGATGCGGACAGCCAGCCTAGCCAATGACTCGCAGGAAACCATTTCTCTTCCGCTGTTTCCCCTTTTTCCTTTCCTTTTTAGTATAATAGAGACAAAGCAGTCATTCTATGATGGGAAAGGAGGAATCTTATGATACGAATTGCCCTGATTGACGACAATCCCAGTGATATAAATATTGGGAAGCACTATGTGGATACCTATTTCCAAAACCGTCCCGATGCGGCCAATATGGAAATTTCCATTTCTTCCTACATGGACGGTCCCTCGTTTCTGGCAGATTTCCGGCCCGATGATTTTGACCTCATTCTCCTGGACATCTACATGCCTGCCATGGAGGGCATGGATGTGGCCAGGGAAGTGCGGCGGCTGGACGAGAGCGTAAAAATCATATTTCTCACCACCAGTCGGGAACACGCCCTGGAAGGGTATAAGGTGTTTGCATCAGGCTATATTCTGAAGCCCCTGGCAAGCCACCGGGAGGAGCTGTTTCATGCCCTGGATTACGCCCTTCCCCGGGGCTCTTTGAAACCGGCAGTACTCTCCGCCCGCATTCCCGGCTGCGAAACCCTTCGCGTTCCTTTCAGCCATATTCTCTACATGGACTGCAGCGAAGGCAGAAACGCTTCCATTCATCTGATAGAAAAGAATATCAACACCACCAACGCCTTCCAGGATCTGGCCCGGAATCTGTCATCAGACCACCGCTTCTTCGAATGCTACCACCGGCTCATGGTAAACATGGACTACATTGAATCCATGGAAGAAGATTCCTTCCTGCTGAAAGGAAATATTTCCGTTCCCATCAGCCGGAGAAAGAAAAAAGAAGTGAAACAGCATTATATGCAGTATATGCTGTCAAAGTAACAGGGTCTGGACGCGCCTTCGAACGGTCAGCCCATTAAGGCGCTTTCCTTTGATTTGGCTGACCGTGTACGCGCCTCCATGACCACTTGCACCACCTATCCCTTTTTAAAAGGAGTACATTATGGATACGATTTCTTCCCTGGTCCTCTGCACGGTCCTGGTTCATCTGGCAGGCCGTTTTATCTGGTTTCAAGCCTTTCGCGATTTTCTTCCTCAAAACCGTTGGAAGAAAATGGCCCTTTCCTTTATCATTCTGGCCCTTTTAAACTTTATCTTCTACTACGTCCTCTTGCAGGGGTTCACCCACACGGTCGTCCTTTACAAGGCCTCCCAGGCGCTGGGCTGGATTCCCTATGTGCTTCTTTCCTTTTACTGGCTGCCCCGATTCATTGCTCAGCAGATTTTTGTCTTTGGCATGCAGGGCCTTTGGAATTTATTCCTTCACACTGCCAGTATATTGACCATTATTTTCCTGGAGAGGAACATTCCTGTGGAATGGCGTCTTTCCATGCATCTGACCTGCTTTCTTTTCTATTTTCTCCTCTCCCTGCCCCTTGCAGCCCGCATGTTCCGCCATATGTGCCCTTCCCGCCAGCTCATCAATGATAAGCCCTACGGTTACTACATCGCCTTCCTGCCTCTGCTGATTGTCTGCCCTCAGCTGCCCATCATCCTGGACCCGGACCTTTGGACCATGGCCAAACTGCTTTCCCGGATTCTTACTTTTCTGCCTTTCATCGCCCTCTACCGCTATATCAAGCTGCAGGCCAGGGATCTGGAAACAGAGGTCCTTCTAAAAAGCACAAATGAAGTGCAGCAGAAAGCCATCCGTTTCTTCCAGAGCAACATGCTCCTCATACAGGCCAGTACCAAACAGTTTTCCATTCTCCGCCATGACATGCGCCACCAGATCAATATCCTTTACGGCCTCATCAGCAGCGGGAAATCGGAAGAAGCCATCCATTTACTCCGCTCCTTTGACGAGCATCTGGAAAAAACCGCCATTCATCCCTTCTGTCTGAATCCCTTCGTCAATGCGGTGCTTTCCGTTTACATCGTCAAAGCCAAAGACGCCGGCATACCCGTCACCTGCCGGGTAAACTTTCCGGAAGAGGTGCCAAAGGTGCAGGAAAATCTCTCCTTTGCCCTGGCCAACCTTCTGGAAAATGCCATCCGCGTATCAGAAACCCAGGATGAGGATAAACGCTTTCTCCATATCAACCTGCAGACCAAGGGCCGCCAGGTCTTCCTTTCTGTGGAAAATTACTATGCTGAACCGGTTTCCTTGAATGAAGACGGCTACCCTATGACCCACAGGCAGGGACATGGTATCGGTATGACCTCTGTCCATCATTTTATTATGTCCTATAAAGGCTTTAAGAACTTCACCCAGAAAGATGGCGTGGTCCGCTTTGAAATCTATTTCACCCTGCCTGACACGCCATTGGAGTGAGGGTTGACGGGGCTTTGCCCCGAGGGTTGTAGCCGCCTGTCGGCGGCGGGTTGTGTAGAAGGGTTGTGAAGGAAAAGGTTCTTAGGATTGACCGGCCCTATGGGCCGGAGGGTTCTTAAGTTTGACGGG
>OGNC01001481.1_pt1 | contig 10619 bp, 9 predicted proteins | sample 1573311 | NCBI WGS metagenome assembly OGNC01 (sample SAMEA2581889, study PRJEB24529) | metagenome | biome: Human gut stool | place: China | collected 2011
TTAATATTTTTACAGATATTTTTTTCGACATTATCTGCCTGAATGCAGTATTTTGTATGGCTCTGAATAGTTAACAGAAATACATGAAATGTAGAGCCATCTATAGTATAATTATCTGGATACAAATATTGGAGCAGATCAAGCGAAAAAGGAGGTACCGTTAATTGAGGAAAACGAAGCTATTCATAAAAATAATATGTGTTCTCATTCTGATATTATCTACAGCCCTGCTCAGTGCCTGCTCTGCCAGCATCTCCGATAGTACAGGAAAATACGTTGTCCTGATCGGCGAAGATTCTGAGATCACAGATAAACTTTCTGACATTGATCTGCTTGTCATAGATGCGGAATATTTTTCCCAAAATGACATTGCCCGTTTAAGAGAAAATGGTATCCGTGAAATCTTCTCCTATATCAATATCGGATCGATCGAGAGCTTCCGGTCCTATGATACAGACTTTGAGAAATATACTCTGGGTGCCTATGAGAATTGGCCGGAGGAAAAATGGATCGATGTCTCAGCTCCGGAATGGCAGGCATGTACAGCTTCCAGAGTAGACGCCCTGGTACAGAAGGGTGTGGACGGCTTTTTTGTCGATAACACGGATGTATACTATAACTATCCGCAGGAATCCATCTATGACGGAATCCTTACGATTCTGGACTATATGGACCATACCGGCAGAAAGATCATGATCAACGGTGGGGACTGTTTTGTAAAAAAATATCTTACAACAGAAAAAAACGTTCTCATCGATGGGGTAAACCAGGAGAACGTTTTTACTGCGTATGATTTTTCAAAGGATATCTATACTAAAAATGATCAAAGCACGCGTGAATACTATACTGAGTATCTGGATCTGGCTATGTCACACGGCTGTACCGCTTACACCCTGGAATACGCAACGGATCCCACCATCCGCAGACAGGCAGCCGCCTACGCCGGGAAGCATGGATACATCTGCTGCATTTCTGATAATATCGGATTATGTCTGGGGAGATAACATATTCCTCTCAAGCGCCATCATAGAAATGTAATCATACAAGTCTCCAGATGCTTTTGTTTTGTCTGCTCATCTGCATCAGCAGCCGTGCACAGATCACAATGATAGCATAGATTGTAGCCTCCCTGACTTCTGGTATCTTCTGTCACAGCAAAATATCCTGCTTTTAATTTCACGGTCTGCCCGTTTAGAAAATGAATTTCCCTCTGCATATAATCCGCAGGGCTATTTTGTACGGTAGGTACCATGGAATTATACTTTCCTGTAGTAATATAATCCAGCTGGATCTCCGTAAAATAGTTCTTCAGATTCGCCTGGTCTGCAGCGACCTTTGCCTTATGTATATAAGACAGATACTGCGGTGCCAGTACTCCCACCAGCACTGCCATGATAGCTATTACAATGATCAGCTCTACTAATGAAAATCCCCCGTTTCCCTTCTTTCCTTTTGATTTTTTCATGACTTTTCTCTCCATTACATTACAATACATCCCGCAGGCATCGGGCCTGCGTATAACAAAGACCCGCATGGTCTTCCCAAGCAGGTCTTTCTTCCGGTCATATATTCAGTTTTATCAGTGCTTTATTATTCGCAAAGCTTGGAAAATGCATCCGCTACGAACTGAACCTTAGGTCCGATGATTACCTGAACGGAGGTCTTACCGGGTTTCATGACACCGGCTACGCCTGCAGATTTGATCACCTTATCATCCACTGCGGTAATGTCTTTTACTTCCAGTCTCAGTCTTGTGATGCAGTTGTCAATGCTTGCAATGTTGTCCTTGCCGCCGCAGCCTTCCAGAATGGTTGCTGCGATTGCTGCGAAATCATCATTTGCCAGCTCGATCTTCTTCTCTGCTTCTACATCATCATCTTCTCTACCGGGGGTCTTCAGATCCCATTTCTTGATAGCGAAGAGGAATACGAAGTAGAATACAGCAAATGCTGCGATACCCAGAGGGATGATCAGCCAGATTCTGGCTGCTGCAGGCAGGGAGGATGAGAACAGCAGATCCATCGCACCTGCGGAGAAGCTGAAGCCTGCACGGAAGCCAAGAGCAACAGTGATCATGGTGAAGATGCCGTACAGTGCTGCGTAGATCACATACAGTCCGGGAGCTAAGAACATGAATGCAAACTCAAAGGGCTCGGTAACGCCGCAGATGAAGGAACAGATTGCTGCGGAAGCTACCAGACCGATCGCTGCCTTTTTCTTGGCGGGCTTTGCACATTTTACCATTGCCAGAGCCGCACCGGGGACACCGAACATCATACAAGGGAAGAAGCCGGACATATACATTCCAAGGCTCCAGGATACATCAGCGCTTGTCTCACCTTTCCAGAAGTGCTGCAGATCTCCAAGTCCGATGGTATCGAACCAGAATACGTTGTTCAGTGCGTGATGTAATCCGGTAGGGATCAGCAGACGGTTCAGGAAAGCATAAATACCTGCGCCGACTACATCCAGACCTACAATGGCTTCACCGAGAGCTACCAGACCGCCGAACAGTAAAGGCCATACGAACAGCAGTACAACAGATGCCAGAATAGATACCACACCTGCTACGATAGCTACGCAGCGCTTACCACTGAAGAAGGACAGCCAGTCGGGAAGCTTGGTATCCTTGAACTTGTTGTAGCACATGGAACCGATAATACCGGCAATAATACCGATAAAGGGATTCGCAATCTTATCGAATGCCAGTGTCTTGGTAGCATCCTCAGCGATGGAGGGCATAATGGTCGTAACAAATCCGGTAGACAAAAGTGTTGTGAGCATCAGCCAGGAAGCCAGAGCTGCGATGGCTCCGGTACCGTCATTTTTCTCTGACATACCGACACCTACACCGATTGCAAACAGGATCGCCATGTTGTCGATCAGAGCACCACCAGCTTTTACGAGGAACAGACCGATCAGATTTCTTACACCCTCGATCGCACCACCCTGCATTGTTGCCGGGCACAACCAGTAACCAATACCCATGAGGATACCGCAGATCGGCAGAACCGCTACGGGAAGCATTAACGCTTTACCCAGTTTTTGAAGAAACTTCATACATTTCTCCTCCTTTACATTATACTAAACCGGAACAGTTCCGGTCAGTTTCATTAGTTGATACGGACGTACCGCTCTTAAGAGATCTGGAGCACGTCCTCGCCGGGAGATACCTCTCCCTCTTTCAGAATACTGATCTTGTTATATTCATCAGTATTGCAGACCAGTACCGGAGTGATGATATGCAGTCCGGCTTCCTGAATCTTCTCCAGATCCGCATCCAGCAGAAGATCGCCCTTTTTGACATGGTCTCCGGCAGCAACATGTGCCGTGAAGGGGGCTCCCTTGAGTGTCACGGTGTCCAGTCCGATGTGGATCAGAAGCTCCGCTCCCTGATCCGTTGTCATGGTGATCGCATGGAGCGTATCAAATACCACGGTCACCTCTCCGTCTGCGGGAGCATATATTTTCCCCTCAGAGGGGATCACTGCAAATCCGTCTCCAAGTATCTTCTCGGAAAATGTAGGATCCGGCACCTCCGTAAGAGCAACTGCCTTCCCCTTACAGGGAGATCCGATACAATTCCCTTTTCGCTTACCTTTCAAAAAATCTAACATGTGAACTCCTTTCCGTCGATATATACCGCTGCAATGTTCAGTTCCTGATCCAGGAGTACGAAATCTGCCCTTTTACCAACGGATATACTGCCCACTTCATTGAAAATGCCGATCTCCTTCGCCGGATTCTCCGTGGCACACATCACTGCCGTCTCTAACGGCAGACCGACCGTTTTTACTACAAACCGCATACAATCCATCAGATTCGTCGCCGATCCGGCGATCGTACCGTCATGCAGGGTAGCCAGATTGCCTCTGACGGTAACCGGCTGTCCTCCCAACGTATATTCACCATCCTCCAGGCCCGTTGCACGCATACTGTCACTGATCAGGATCATGCGGTCAGCGCCAAACATCGCAAACGTTGCACGGATCACTGACGGATGAATGTGTACACCATCACAGATCAGCTCCGGATGACATTTCTCTGAATCTCTCACTGCTCCGATCACGCCGGGCTCCCTGTGGTTCAGCGGCGGCATTGCATTATACAAATGTGTCGCATGAGATGCTCCACGTTCAATGGCTTCCCTTGCTGTATCATAACCGGAAGCTGTATGCGCCAGTGAAATGACCACTTCTCCTTTGGCTCTGTCGATAAATTCCATCGCTCCCGGCTCTTCCGGTGCGATATCTACCAGCTTGATCAGCCCGTTCGCCGCTTTCTGCAGCTGACTGAAATATTCATAATCGCAGTGCATGATATTTTCCGCCGCCTGAGCACCCTTTTTCGCCGGACTGATAAAGGGTCCTTCCATATTGATGCCCACCAGGTGGGATCCACCGGAATACTCATAGCTGCCGGCATTTTTCATGACCTCCAGCAGTTCATCCTTAGGGATCGTCATGGTAGCCGGGCAGACACTTGTCACACCGACAGATGCTTCATATGATGTGATGACATCCAGTGCTTCCTTCGTACCGTCACACATATCTGCGCCCTTACAACCATGGAAATGAATATCCACCAGTCCCGGTATCAGATACATGCCTTTGGCATCCACAACAGCTTCCTCACCTGCCGGATCCCCGGTGCAGCTTACGAACCTGCCGTTCTCCACGGCTGCATCCCCTCTGACAAACCGATGCTCTTCTGTATATATATTTGCATTTCTGATTCTCATGACCTATCAGCTTCCCCTTTCTTATTCAGAAAGCTTACTAAGCGCTGCTTCGTCTGCCACCAGTGTCACATCATTATGAAGCTGTAATACCGATGCCGGCACCTGCGGTGTAATGGGGCCGAAGAAAGCTTTCTGTACGATCTCCGCCTTGTCTTCGCCGCTGGCTACGATCAATATTTTCTTCGCCTGCATAATGGTCTTGATCCCCATGGTATATGCCTGCTTCGGGACATCCTCAGCCGATGCGAAGAATCTCTTGTTGGCTTCGATCGTAGACTCTGTCAGGTTCACACAATGTACCTGCTTGTCAAAACTCTCTCCCGGTTCGTTGAAGCCGATGTGCCCGTTATGTCCAATTCCCAAAAGCTGCAGGTCCACGCCGCCCAGTGACTGGATCAGTTCCGTATATCTACGGCATTCTTTCTCCGAATCCGGTTCCATTCCGTTTGGCAGATGTGTATTTTCCACCGGGATATTCACATGGTCAAACAGATTCTGGTGCATAAAATAATAATAACTCTGCTCGTTTTCCCGGCTCAGACCTTTATATTCATCCAGGTTCACCGTCATAACCTCAGAAAAGTCCAGATCTCCCTTGCGGAACCATTCCACCAGCTGTTTATACAGGCCGATGGGAGTGGATCCCGTAGCCAGTCCGAGAACACAGTTCGGTTTCATGATAACCTGTGCCGATACGATATTTGCAGCCTTTCTGCTCATATCTGCATAATCTTTCGCTTTGTATATTCTCATGAATCTCTCACTCCATTTCGCATATTTTACTACGGACATTCAGTACCATGGACGGTGCCACACTGAGTTCATCAATTCCCATCTGCACAAATCGTGTGGTCAGTGTCGTATCCGCTCCCAGTTCTCCGCAGATGCCGACCCATTTTCCATGCTTATGCGCTCCGTCAACAGTCATCTGTATCATACGCAGGACTGCCTCATGATGTGGATTATAGAATCTGTCCAGTCTGTTGTTCTGCCTGTCGATAGCCAGCGTATACTGTGTCAGATCATTCGTGCCGATACTGAAGAAATCAACATGCTCCGCCAGCTCCTCACTCATCATGACAGCCGCAGGAGTCTCGATCATAATTCCCTGTTCCGGAATTGCGTAAGGAATCTTTTCTTCCTCCAGCTCCTTAGCCACCTCAGCCACGATTTTCTGAATATCCAGCACTTCCTCCACGGAAATGATCATCGGATACATAATAGCCAATGTTCCGTATTTTGCCGCCCTGAGAAGTGCTCTCAGCTGTGTCTTGAAGATCTCCGGCTGCTCCAGACAGATCCGGATCGCACGGTATCCCATGGCAGGATTATCTTCCTTGCCCAGTCCGAGGTAATCTACATTTTTGTCCGCACCGATATCAAGGGTACGGATGATGACCTTTTTCCCTGCCATCATCTGCAGCACCTGACGGTAAGCATTGAACTGTTCTGTCTCATCCGGAAGAGAATCCCTTCCGAGATATAAGAATTCACTGCGGAACAGGCCGATACCCTCCGCATCATTCTCCAGTACATATGCCACATCCGATACGCTGCCGATATTTGCATATACATTGACCTTGCGTCCGCTCTTTGTCACGGATTCACGTCCCTTGTATTCTGCCAGCAGGCTTCTTAGTCTCTGTTCCGTCTGCTGTGCCGCTTCTGCCTGCCGGATCTGCTCTTCCTCCGGATCCAGGTAAAATACTGCTTCCCTGCCGTCCACAATAGCGCGGGTTCCGTTATGGATTTTCTCCAGTTCCAATGGTACCCCTATCAGTGCCGGAATATTCATCATACGTGCCAGGATCGCAGTATGGGAATTCGTCGAACCATGTACTGTGACAAAGGCCAGGATCTTACTCTTATCCATCTGTACCGTCTCACTGGGAGTCAGATCATCTGCCACAATGATCGACGGCTCCATGGTACTCCAGTCAATCTGCTCCTCCCCGGACAGATTGCGGACGAGCCGGTTGGAGATATCCCTGACATCCGCAGAGCGGGCCTGCATATATTCATCATCCATGTTGGCGAACATCTCTGCAAAATTATCACCGGTCACTGCCACCGCATACTCTGCATTCACTTCTTCGTTCTGAATCATACTGTGAATGGCATCCTGATAATCGTCATCCTCGAGCATCATCTGATGCACCTCGAAAATAGCTGCATTGACTTCTCCGACCTCCTGCAGCGCCTTCTCGTATAACTGCCCCAGCTGCGTCATCGTACGTTCCTTAGCCGCATCCAGCCGTTTCAGTTCTTCCGCTGTGTTGTCGATATGGATCCTCTTAACGAGACTGTCCTTTTTCTTCAAAACACTGACAGGTCCGATCGCTGTTCCCTTATATACGGATTTTCCAATATATTTTTCCATTTTCTACCTTCCAAACTCTGTCGTGCAGGTCTTCTCCTAGAGGTTCTCACGGAAAAACTTCTGAAGCTCTGCTGCGGCGGTATCTTCATCCGCTCCTTCTATCGTGACTTCCACGTTGTCTCCATGCTTCACGCCCATTCCCATGATCGCCATCAGCTTGCTTGCTGTAGCTGATTTCCCCTTACAGGAAAGTGTCACTGTACTCTGATACTTTTTCGCTTCCTTGGCGAGCAGTCCCGCAGGACGTGCATGCAGACCGATTTCATCCTTAATAACATAGCTGAACTGTTTCATCGACAACATTCCTCTCTATTTTATATTTCTTGCTTTAATTATGTAGCATATTGTACATACTTTTTGCCTGTCGATCTTATTATATATACATATTACCCACTTTTTTATTGTTTGTCTACATCACTTTTGATAAATTGTATATTTTTGAACATTATCGTAAAATTTTGTAAACTTTTTAATAAAAAAATTCAATCGTATGCACATAAAACAGGCACATCAGCTGAGCTGATGTGCCTGGGTTTTTTGATATGATTTCATATGATTCCATGTAAGCACCCGTCATGGAGCTTACAGCATGCTTTTTAATCTTCATCTTCTGTTTTTCCCGGGATTCCATCTGATGCCTGTGTCATCTTCCTGTACTCATACCGGGGAAGAAAATCATTCCTGCCGTAGGCATCATAATAATTCATGAATATCCGCTGTAAAATATCCGGGATATACGATTCTTCTGCTTCCACCAGTATGATCAGGTGCTGGAGAGAGCTGTATCGGGTGCATATATCGTTCTTCCGGATATTTTGCCGGATTGCTTTCTCCATGCACTCCATTGCTTTATCGATATGATCAATGTACATCGTCTGGTCTGATTTTGCATCCATGGTGACCAGCACCAGATAACAGCGGTGCCGGTATCGTTCTCCCAGGCTGCTTACATATTGATACAGTCTGGCGAACTCACGATAGTCAAGATCTAATGCTCCTGTATAGCTTCCGCTCTCCAGCAATGCTCCGGCGATTACCTCCAGATCATTTTTTCTGGCCTGTGCATCCGGCTGCTGTTCCTCCAGCTCCTCATAAAACCGGTAATTGTTCTTGCCGTTCTGTTTGACATAATACAATGCTTTGTCTGCTTTTATATAATATTCTTCAAAGTTGTCTCCCTGTCTGCACATGCACAGACCGCAGGACAGGGATGCCGCTGAAGTCTCCGCCGCAGCATCTTTTGCCGCACGAAAGCTGTCAAACAGACTTCTCATCCGCGTATTCATTTCTGCTTCCGATACCTCCGGCAGATAGAACAGGAATTCATCTCCTCCCAGCCGGCAGACTACTGCATTCTCCATGCACTCTGTGAGCATTGCTCCTACCAGCCTGAGAGCACGGTCCCCTGCCTTATGTCCATAGACATCGTTGATCTTCTTCAGATTATCCATATCGACAAATCCCAGACAGCCATCATGCTCCTGCATTTTCTCAAGGATCAGCTTTTCACCCTTATGACGCATGGGAAGACCAGTCAGATAATCCAGGCTTTCCCTGGCCTCTCTCTGTCTGGCCAGCTCCAGCTCGCGGATGCGGTCCATCGTCTGGATCAGAGTAACGACCAGCAGGACCACCAGTCCGGTTGCGATAAAGATTCCGGACAGAGACACAACACGGTACACTGCTGTCACCTCCAGCATGACTGCGATCATGGCAGCCACCAGCCCGATCAGCGGCAGCTTGTAATGCTTCGCTGTTCCCTGAATAAGATCCCTGCAAATGGTGATAAATACCGTCAGGAAGGTTCCTGCGATCACCATGTGGGACAAAAACATTGTCGAGATAAAATCTGCGATATTCAGTACCTGTAAGGCCGTGCATAGTACAAAATTCACATAGGTGATACACTCTGCCACATGATAGACCTTCCGGTACCTTCCCTGCTGCACACTGTCAATATAGAACATGATCGGAATCGGGCAGATCATCACAACAAAGAAGCACATATTCGACAGAATAGAAGCATTGGAAACAAACAGCTGGCGCAGCTTCGATTCTCCCAGCATCCACACTGCTCCCAGGAGCATGCACCATCCCAGGTACTCCAGATCAAATCTCGTCTTATATATAATATCAAGCACCAGACTGATGATCAGCACGACCAGTCCGGCAAACAGCATGGCGCAGGCGATCAGAGTTACCATAAAATAGCAGTGGAACATATATGCCCAGATATCTGATTTATCCCCACAATATACCGTGTTGACGACACCGGAATACTTGTCGGTAAAGGACTGCAGTTCGATCCGCACTTCCTTTCCCGCATCCTCGCCGGATGTCTCGCAGAACACATACCCACTGGCAGAATTTTTCCCAAAAGGTCTGGTATTCTCCGTATCATACACCGCCCTCAGTTCCCCACCGATGTAAATGCGCACATTCTCCAGAGAGGATCTGATGGCGATCGTATTTTCATGATAATCCTGTGGGAGCACTGACCGGATGACCAGAGGCTCTCCGGCAGGCACATTATACCGGCCCGGAACCGGGATTTCCTCTTTGGTTCCGTCTGCCAGCACCCGGTAAAAGGTTCCGGTATAAGTAATGCTTTCCTCCGTGACCGGTTCCCTTTCACTTGGGTAAATATATTGTCCCAAAAGGAATGCCGCAAGCAGCACACATATCACTACATAAAATAAAATTCATTTATACTTTCGGATCGTATATTTCTCTTCTGTCAACTTTTCTACCTCATTAAATGATACCGGGGCAGCCCCCGCTTTTATTCCCTTATCGGAGTTCTGTCCATGATCTTTTACCCACTTATCAACAAGTTTATCACACGTAGCTGAAAAAAGTAATTATCTATTTTACCCCGTAAAATGTTTATGGAAAATTTATTCGACAAATCATGCTTTCCGAACTAAAATAGGAATGCGATATGATAATTTCATGATCCTATGAAAGGAGACAACATGATATGAAGAATAAAAAATATTCCATCATTTATAGCAGCTTAACAGGTAATACCAAGGTGCTGGCTGATGCGATCCACGAGGCATTACCTCAGGATGAATGTGAGTATTTCGGTGTGTCCGACACAGTGATCCCTTCTTCCGAACTGCTCTATATCGGATTTTGGACAGACAAGGGAAATGCAGATACCAAGACATTACAGCTATTATCGCAGTTAAAGAATAAACAGATTTTTCTGTTTGGAACTGCAGGCTTTGGTGGCAGTGATATCTATTTCCGGAAAATCCTGAATCAGGTTAAGCAGTTCGTTGACGCAAGCAATGTTATCGTCGGAGAGTATATGTGTCAGGGCAGAATGCCGCAGTCTGTCCGGGAACGCTACTTGAAAATGAAGGAAGCTCCTGATCATCCGGCAAATCTTGATGTATTGATCCAGAATTTTGACTGTGCATTGTCTCACCCTGATGCCAATGACCTGGAAAAACTGAAAGAAGCCGTTATGGATTCATCCTTCTGATAAGA
>OGNC01001487.1_pt1 | contig 10595 bp, 7 predicted proteins | sample 1573311 | NCBI WGS metagenome assembly OGNC01 (sample SAMEA2581889, study PRJEB24529) | metagenome | biome: Human gut stool | place: China | collected 2011
GCATTAACCGCTGCACGGGGAAGAAAAGCACCGACAGCAGCCATATAATCTGCCCGTGCCTCCTTTATATCTATCACACTGTTCCGCACAGAAGGATTCTGCTTCCATGCCAGACGAATGCACTCATCCAAAGTCATGCCGGACTGGGCCTGCACAAAATGCGGTAATAAGAATAAGGACAAAAAGAAAAGGTTTTTCATTCTTTATAATATATGCGATTGTGTGTTACGATGATTAGAAGGCAAATAGGATGCCACAATTTTTAAGTAATTGATTATTAACCAAATGACCAATACCGCAACATCCAACTTTTGGACGTTATCCATTATTTCATATTCTTCGGGAGCAATTTTCGGGCATTTAAGTAAGCCTTGCAGTAAATATGCCCGAAAACGTCTAATTATTGGACACTCGCTTGCAGAGGAAAGCAAAAACGAATATCTTTACCCCCAAACTTAAAGCATGGTTCAACCTGATAGATACCCCCAATCTTAGATATGGAAAACGGAACTATTTTAATAGTAGATGATAATAAAAGTGTGTTGGCTTCGCTGGAACTTTTACTCGAAAATGAATTCAGTACAGTCCGCACAGCTGCCAATCCTAATCAAATAACAACACTGCTCACTACCACTTCCATTGATATCGTAATTCTCGATATGAATTTTTCGGCCGGTATCAATAACGGCAACGAAGGACTATACTGGCTGAAACATATTCACGAAATCCGCCCCGCACTCCCTGTGGTAATGTTAACTGCTTACGGAGATGTGGAACTAGCCGTAAAAGCTTTGAAGAACGGAGCTACCGACTTTCTTCTCAAACCTTGGGATAACCGGACACTGGTTCAGAAAATAAAGGAAGCATACAATAATAAATCGAACAGGAAAAGTTCCTCAAAATCAAAAAACTCAATCGTAGGATCCGGCAATCCGAACAAACCTGAAATGCTGATAGGGCATTCTCCCGCCATGCTACAATTAATAAAGGTAGTCAATAAAGTAGCCAGGACCGACGCCAATATTCTGATAACCGGAGAAAACGGGACCGGAAAGGAAATGCTGGCCAGAGAAATACACCGCCTGTCTCCACGCAATACTCGTCCCATGTCAAGTATCGACATGGGAGCTATCAGTGAATCCCTTTTTGAGAGCGAGCTTTTCGGTCACGAGCGCGGAGCTTTTACGGACGCTTACGAAAGCCGTCCGGGAAAATTCGAAGCTGCCAGCGGCAGTTCGCTTTTTATGGATGAGATTGGAAATCTTCCCCTTGCACTACAAGCCAAATTACTGACTGTACTACAAAACAGGAATATCACCCGAATCGGAAGTAATAAAGTCGTCCCCGTTGATATACGACTCATTTCCGCCACCAATAAAGACATCCCGGAAATGGTGAAACAAGGATTATTCCGCGAAGATTTATTCTACCGTATCAACACTATCCACCTTGAAATTCCTCCATTACGAGAACGAGGAGACGACATACTCCTGTTCGTCGAAACCTTTCTCCACCGTTTCGCTTCGAAATACCAACGCCCGGAAATGCGAATGCATGAGCAAACAATAGAGAAACTACGCTCTTACCACTGGCCGGGCAATATCCGGGAACTGCAGCACGCTATCGAGAAAGCCGTTATCTTGTGTGAAGGCAACGTGATACGCCCCAAAGACATTTTGGTAAAACAAACCTGGAAGCCGCAAACCACCAGCACTGTCCCCAATTTGGAAGAAGTGGAAAGGCAAGCCATTGAAACAGCCATTCTGCAAAATAATGGCAACCTGACTGCCGCCGCCGAACAATTGGGAATCAGCCGTCAGACACTCTATAACAAACTAAAACGTTTCAAACCCTGAACAGCATGATATTCAGCCGACACATCTATTGGATTATACTACTACACGTCATGCTTATCCTCGTCACCTCGGGAACAGGCGCCTGGCTTATCATCTCACAACGCGGATTTGTAATAGGCACATTACTAATTACCTGTTCCCTCTTCCAAATCAGCAGGCTGGTAAATAAACTAAATTCATTCAACCAAAAGTTGCGTGTCTTTTTCGATGCCATAGAAGACAAGGATAATATGCTTTACTTTCCCGAACAAAACGTTAGTAAAGAACAGGAAAAACTGAACCGCTCTCTCAACCGCATCAATTTCCTGCTCGCCAAAACTCAATCAGAATATTCCAAACAGGAACACTTCTACCGCTCACTCTTGGAAGAAGTGCCCAGCGGTGTATTAGCATGGGATTCTACCGGAAAAATAATCATAGCAAACAGCACTGCCCTTTCCTTATTAGACTGCCAGCAATTAACCCGATACCGACAACTGGAATCCTTACTGCAAGAAAAAGGCAAAAAGGAGCATCTCAGTCTTTCACAAAGCCGGATGAAACTACAAGATGAAACAATAACGCTCTTGTCTATCAAGGATATCGGTGACGAGCTTAGCGACAAAGAAAGTGAATCGTGGAACAAACTAAGCCACGTGCTCACTCATGAAATAATGAACACCATTGCTCCCATTATCTCCCTGTCACAAACACTGTCCACCTATCCGGACATCAACGAAAAAGCAGTTCGCGGACTTCGCATCATTCAAGCACAAAGCGAACGTTTATTGCAATTTACCGAATCCTTCCGTCACCTCTCCTACCTGCCAAAACCCGAAAAGAAACTTTTCTCACTTACGGCAACCCTGCAAAATCTCCGGGAACTCTTATCCGGCGACTTCAAAGAAAGCAATATCATCTTCACACTGACCTGCGAACCTAAAACGATTTATATGAAAGGTGACGAGAACCAACTCTCCCAAGTCCTGCTTAACCTTCTGAAAAACTCCATGCAAGCACTGGAAGGAAAAGAAAAAGGCAGAATCAGCATCCATGCACAACAAGACGAACACATATCTATTGACATTGCGGACAACGGCCCGGGTATTCCGCCTGAATTACAGGAAAAGATATTTATTCCTTTTTTTACCACCAAATCAGAAGGCAGCGGTATCGGATTAAGCCTATGCAAACAAATTATCCGCCTTCACGACGGGCATCTCACCATTCAGGAAAGCAATCCCGGCAAAACAATTTTTCATATTGATATGCCATTATAAAACAAACCTTTCCGGTGCTTTTCGTGTTTATTATTATATAAACGAACGAATCGCACGATATGAGCATCAAAGAACAATACTGGAAATATTCCCTCATTGTCATTATTCTATTTATGGGAGTTATCATCTTCCGGCAAATCACTCCTTTTTTGGGAGGATTACTGGGAGCATTAACTATGTATATACTTGTACGCACACACATGAATTATCTGACAGAAAAGCGGAAAATGAAACGCAGCATCAGTGCATTACTGATTACGGCAGAAACCATTATGGTGTTTCTTGTTCCGCTGGGATTAATAATCTGGCTAGTGGTAAACAAACTTCAGGATATAAATCTGGCTCCGCAAACCTTTATCGAACCCATTCAGCAAGTAGCAGAATTTATTAAAGAAAAGACCGGTTATGATGTATTGGGAAAAGATACGCTATCATTCATCGTATCTATCCTCCCTCGTATCGGACAGATAATTATGGAAGGCGCCAGCAGCCTTGCAGTCAATCTATTCGTCATGATATTCGTGCTTTACTTTATGCTGATAGGAGGAAAAAAAATGGAAGCATACGTCAACGACATTCTTCCTTTTAATGAGGCAAATACGCAGGAAGTCATTCGTGAGATTAACATGATTGTACGTTCCAATGCTATCGGCATTCCTCTGCTGGCTATCATTCAGGGAGGCGTCGCCATGATAGGCTATCTTATTTTCGGAGCACCCAATATACTATTATTAGGTTTCCTCACCTGCTTCGCAACTATTATTCCAATGGTAGGTACAGCATTGGTATGGTTTCCCGTAGCCGCTTATCTGGCTATTAGCGGAGACTGGTTCCATGCAATCGGGCTCGCTGCATACGGAGCCATCGTCGTGTCACAATCCGACAACCTGATCCGATTTATCCTTCAAAAGAAAATGGCGGACACACATCCGCTCATCACTATTTTCGGAGTTGTCATCGGTTTGCCGTTATTCGGATTTATGGGAGTCATCTTCGGGCCGTTATTACTCTCGCTATTCTTCCTTTTCGTGAATATGTTCAAGAAAGAATATCTGGATTTGCGAAATAACCTTCCTTCAAGATGAGGGAACTATCGAAAAAATGCGTACTTTTGCGGGCGTAAAAACGACACTTAAATTCAATGGAAGCATTTACATTCAATACTGCCGAACTGATTCTTTTATCGGCGGCAGGTATTCTTTTTATCATTCAGCTTATTTACTATTTCGGTTTGTACAATCGGATACACGTTCGCAATAAGACTGTACGCAAAGAGGAAACCCACTTCTCACGGGAATTGCCTCCACTTTCCGTCATTCTTTGTGCACGCAATGAAGCTGATAACCTGCGTAAAATTCTGCCTGCTATTCTGGAACAAGATTACCCGCAGTTCGAAGTCATTGTTATCAATGACGCTTCCACTGATGAAACAGAAGATGTGCTGGGATACATGGAAGAAAAATATCCTCATCTCTACCATAGTTTTACACCGGACAGCGCCCGCTATATCAGCCACAAGAAACTGGCTCTGACATTAGGTATCAAAGCCAGCAAGCACGACTGGCTTGTATTTACGGAAACCAACTGTATGCCTGCAAGTAACCAATGGCTGAAACTTATGGCGCGCAACTTCACTTCGCAAACACAAATCGTATTGGGGTACAGCGGATACGACCGTATCAAAGGCTGGTTACACAAACGTATCGCATTCGATACATTATTTCAGTCTTTACGTTATCTGGGGTTCGCCTTGGCCGGAAACCCCTATATGGGTATCGGTCGTAACATGGCTTACCGTAAAGAATTATTCTTCAAACAAAAAGGATATTCCAAATATCTGAACCTGCAACGCGGAGAAGATGACCTGTTCATTAATCAAATAGTAACCAAAACGAATACGCGCGTAGAAACTGACTTCAACGCTACGATGCGTATACAGCCCGTCTATCGCTACAAAGACTGGAAGGAAGAAAAAATTAGTTATATGGCTACCGCACGCTTCTACCGTGGAGCACAACGTTACCTCTCGGGATTCGAAACATTTTCCCGCCTGTTATTCTATGTCGCCTGTATGGCAGGTATCGTATTCGGCATACTCAACTTTCATTGGCTGGGCATCATCCTTACCAGCAGATAAGGCTTCAATAGCTGCAAATTGTGCCATAGTAGCTGCAGCTGTTACCAAATACTGGTGACTCTTAATCAACTGAGCCGTCAAGACTGCAGGTGCAAAAATCAAACCGATACGCCATCCTGTCATCGCATGAGATTTAGACAAACCATTAATCAAAATCGTTTGTTCCGGCAGATACTCAGCAATAGATACATGTTGGTCCACATAAGTTAGCTCAGAGTAAACTTCATCGCTAACAACAAAAATATCGTATTTTTTCAGAACTTCAGCCAAATCTTTAATCTGTTGACGTGAGTAAGTCACACCTGTTGGGTTAGTTGGGTAGTTAAGCAAAACAGCTTTAAGCTTATCTCCCTGCTCCAAAATTGCCTTTTTTAACATCTCCGGAGTCAAAACAAAATCATTAGCTGTTGTATCAATTTCAACAATTTCAGCACCAACTAGATTTGCAATCGGCTCATATCCAGGATAGGCTGGTGCAGGTAAAAGAATCGTATCTCCTGGCTCCAAAATAGCAGTCAAAGTTGCAGAAAGGGCTTCTGTAGCTCCAATAGTCACCAAAATTTCATTATCTGGGTTATAAGTAAGATTATATTTTTCCTTAACAAAATCTGCCGCAGCTTGACGCAAAGCAGGAAGTCCTGCCATACCTGTATAGTGAGACTGGTTAGCATCGATAGCAGCTTTAGCTGCTTCTTTCACATGATCTGGAGTCGTAAAATCAGGTTCACCAAGTGTCAACTTTTTGATACCTGGTACATCTGAAATTGATTGGTCAAACTGACGAATCATCGAAACTTCAATCTTATCTAAATTTTTATTAAAACGTTGTGTTAAATCCATCACTGTCACCTCTTTGCAATTATGCCTTACATTATATCAAAAACTCAAACGCATTTAAACACCAAAAAAAGCTAGCCCAAGCTAGCTTTAGTCTATTTATGGCCCATTTCAAACAAAGGTGACAATGGACGTTTTTCATGAATACGAATAATTGCCTCTGAAATCAAATCAGCAATTGAAATTTGTTCAATCTTATCAATCAAACGTTCTTCTGGAAGATAAATCGTGTCCAATACAACAAGCTTCTCAATAGCAGATTTTTGAATATTATCAAGTGCTGGACCTGACAATACAGGGTGAGTACATGAGGCATAGACATGAGTCGCACCAGCTTCAGCAAGCGCATCCGCCGCATGACAGATGGTACCCGCAGTATCAATCATATCATCAATCAAAATACATGTTTTACCTTCAACGTTACCAATGATATTCATAACCTCAGAAGTGTTCATTTTATCAACACTACGTCGTTTATCAATGATTGCGATTGGTGTTTTCAAACATTGAGCAAGTTTTCGTGCACGAGTCACACCACCATGGTCTGGAGAAACAACAACAACATCATCACCAGTAAGACCAGCACGATCAAAGTAATCTGCGATAAGTGGAGCACCCATCAAATGGTCTACAGGAATATCAAAGAATCCTTGAATTTGAGAAGCATGGAGGTCAACTGTCAAAAGTCGATCAACACCTGCAACCTCAAGCATATTAGCAACCAATTTAGATGTGATTGGCTCACGTGAACGTGCCTTACGGTCTTGACGTGCATAACCATAATAAGGCATAACAACACTGATCGTTTCTGCACTTGCACGTTTTAGCGCATCAACCATAATCAAGATTTCCATCAAGTTATCATTTACAGGAGAGCTTGTAGATTGAAGAATAAAAACGTGATGACCACGGATAGATTCTTCAATATTAACTTGAATCTCACCATCTGAAAATTCACGAACACTTGATTTTCCGAGTTCAATACCCATTTTATCAGCAACTTTTGCTGCTAATTCCTGGTTAGACGATAAAGCAAACAACTTCAAATTCGTATAAGACATGATTTCCTCCAAAATATCTACTAAACCATTCTACCTTTTTTTAGATTGATTTTCAATGCAAAATAAATGGTGTCACAGTAACTTAACAAGACTAAAAAGATTTAACCTTAACCTCGACATTTTCCCGTCTAAAAGTAATTCCAGAAAGTAAAGACATTTTGCTATAAAATAAAAACGATTCGAGAAAATTGGCTCTATAATTTCTGTAGTGGGTAAAACCACTGTAGAGATTATAGAGCTTTTTAAGTGTACACAAAAAGTCCCATAAGAACTATAATGAAAAGCGACGAAACTACCATTAGGAAGAACTTATGAGACCTATTAAGAATACCACAGAATTAATCGGAATTAAAGACCAAAATATCAAGATTTCACTTGTTTTTGAAACTGACACTCATATCGAGATTCAAGCAAAACTTGATTACCCTGCACCATCATGTCCTCACTGCCAAGGAAAGATGATCAATTATGACTTTCAAAAGCCTTCTAAAATTCCTCTTCTCGAACAAGCTGGAACGCCTACACTGCTACGTCTGAAGAAACGCCGTTTCCAGTGTAAAAGTTGTAAGAGAGTCACGGTAGCTAAGACATCTATCGTTGAGAAAAACTGCCAAATCTCAAATCTAGTCCGTCAAAAAGTTGCACAACTCCTAACTGAGAAGATGTCACTAACAGATATTGCCAGAAGACTTCGTGTGTCGACCTCTACCGTCTATCGTAAGCTTGATCAGTTTACTTTCAAGGAACATTTTGACAAACTCCCAAGGGTCATGTCCTGGGATGAGTTTGGTTTCAAGAAAGGGGAATTGGCTTTTGTGGCTCAGAACTATGAGACAAACAAACTCATAACCATCCTTGATAATCGCTGCCAAACCTCTATACGAAACTACTTTTTGAAGTATCCATTAAAAGCTCGCCAAAAGGTGCAGTTTATCACGATGGATATGTCTGGAGCCTACATCCCACTAGCCCGCAGACTCTTTCCAAACGCAAAAATCGTTCTTGATCGTTTCCACATCATCCAGCACCTTAGTCGAGCCTTTTTAAAGACAAGAATTGCAATTATGAACCAATTCGATAAGAAGTCACTACCCTATCGAGCCTTGAAAAATCACTGGCGACTCTTCCAAAAGGACAGCTGTAAGTTATCTCTCAACTCTTTCTATTCAAAGACTTTCCGTCAAACTTTAGCACCACATGAAGTCGTTGCGAAGACACTAGACTTTTCAGAAGAGCTTACCGACTACTATACACTTTATCAGCTCTTGCTTTTTCACTTTCAGGAGAAGAGAGTAGATGAGTTCTTTGGGCTGATAGAGGAAAATAGGAGCAAGATCAATCACTACTTTCAAACTGTCTTTAGGACTTTTCTTAGACATAAGCAATACATCCAAAACGCACTAGAAACAGACTATTCAAACGCAAAAATGGAAGCTACTAACAAGTTGATTAAAGACATCAAACGGTTGGGCTTCGGTTTTAGAAACTTCATCAACTTTAAGAAACGTGTCTTCATCACTCTGAACATAAAAAAAGAGAAGACCTATCAGGTCCTCTCTAGATGTTAGCTTTTCGTCACCCACTACAGTTGACAAGGAGCCAAAAAAGATAGGATTTTCATCCTACCTTTTCAAGTTTCTTTTATTGTATCACATCTTAAAGCTGTTCTGCTACTGCTGAAAGAAGATCTTGGATACCATTGGCATCGCTACCACCGGCCATGGCCATATCTGGTTTACCACCACCACGACCTGATACGATTGGTGCAAGAACCTTGATGACATTACCTGCGTGAACATCCTTAGACTTGCTTGCTACAAGGACATTAACTTTTTCGCCAATGTGAGCTGCAAGGACAAGGACGTCAGAGTAGTCTGCTTGTTTCCATTGATCAGCAAATGTACGAAGGGCACCTGCGTCAGAAACTTCCACTTGGCTAGCGATGTAACGAACACCATTAGCTTCTTTAACGTCTTTGAAGACATCACCAGCTGCTGCTGCTGCTGCTTTTTCTTTAAGAGCAGCATTTTCTTTTTGAAGAGCATGCAACTGCTCTTGAAGGCTAGCAACCTTGTTAGGTACTTCTTTCAATTGTGGTGCCTTAAGCGTTGCTGCGATTGCTTTAAGGGCATCTTCTTCTTCACGGTAAGCAAGGTAAGCTTCACGTGATGTCACTGCCAAGATACGACGTGTTCCTGAACCGATACCTTCTTCTTTGACAATCTTGAACATACCGATTTCAGCAGTGTTGGCAACGTGCGTACCACCACAAAGCTCAACAGAGTAATCACCGATTGAAACGACACGAACATTCTTACCATATTTTTCACCAAAAAGGGCCATAGCTCCCATTGATTTAGCAGTGTCAATGTCTGTTTCAATAGTTGTTACTGGAGTGGCTTTCCAGATTTCTTCGTTGACTTGTTCTTCGATAGCACGCAATTCTTCTGGAGTTACAGCCTCAAAGTGAGTGAAGTCGAAACGCAAGAATTCTTGTTCATTAAGAGAACCAGCTTGAACAGCATGATCACCAACGATATTATGAAGGGCAGCATGCAAGAGGTGAGTCGCTGTGTGGTTCTTCATAACACGGTGACGACGTGTGTGGTCAATTTCAAGTTTGTAGTTAGCACCTACAACAAGTTCACCTTCAACCTCAACAGTGTGAAGGGCTTGTCCATTTGGTGCACGTTGAACATCAACCACACGCGCAACAACAGTACCAGCTGCATCTGAGATCGTACCGTGGTCTGCTACTTGTCCACCCATTTCAGCATAGAATGGTGTTTGTTCAAAGACAAGGAGTGCTTGACCAGAGTTAACACTATCATGACGAGCATCATCAGCAACGATAACGCTCAAACGGCTTTCGGCAGTTTCCGCTTCATACAAGAACTCAGATGGTTCAGTGATGTTGGCAAGGGTTTCATTTTGCATACCCATAGAACCACCTTTAACCACGCTAGCACGCGCACGTTCTTGTTGTTCTTTCATGGCAGCTTTGAAACCTTCATGGTCAATCTTGAAGCCTTCATCCTCAGCCAACTCTTCTGTCAATTCCACTGGGAATCCATAAGTATCGTAAAGTTTAAAGATATCTTTACCTTCAAGCGTATCTTTACCAGATTTCTTAAGGTTAGCAAGAAGCTCGTCAAGCATGCTTGAACCCGCATCGATAGTACGTGCAAAGGTCTCTTCTTCACGTTTAACAATCTTCTCGATAAAGTCTTTCTTCTCAAGAACTTCTGGGTAATAGCTTTCCATGATTTGACCAACAGTTGGAACAAGTTTGTACAAGAAAGCATCAGAAATGCCGAGACGACGGCCGTGCATTACGGCACGACGGAGAAGACGACGAAGGACATAACCACGACCTTCATTTCCAGGAAGGGCACCATCACCGATGGCAAATGAGAGCGAACGGATGTGGTCAGCAATCACCTTG
>OGNC01001489.1_pt1 | contig 10580 bp, 5 predicted proteins | sample 1573311 | NCBI WGS metagenome assembly OGNC01 (sample SAMEA2581889, study PRJEB24529) | metagenome | biome: Human gut stool | place: China | collected 2011
TGTTATAACTATTTTTTTATAAATTTTATACCTGAAGAAGGGGAACCTTTCAAACTCCTTAAAAAGGGGGATGTATGGTTTACTGCCGTTATGCTGAGAGGGTTCATTGAACTCTACCAAACTGACCATAATAAAACATATATCAACTCTTTCAATCAAAACATGGATTATGCATGGGAACATGTGCGTGATGAGAAGGGGCTTTTTGATATCGATTTCAGTGGAAGAACCCATGATGACCGTAAGTGGCTGTTAACGCAAGCTGCTATGGTAGAGATGTATGCTCGGTTAGCAGTAACTAAATAAATATAAACACTTATTAAAAAAGAATTGGTATGACAAAAGAAAACTCTTCCTAGCTCATTCTTCCTGTTTACATAAACAAGGAACTATCAGATGTTGAAAAATAAATGTCTTTTTAATCAAAGTTAGTATTATGAAAATAAAAAAACACATTCTAATACCTCTAATGGTATTGCTACTTTTTGGAAGTATGGACGCGATGGCCGCCATAGAGCAGGCTATACAAGTAAAAGGTAAGGTTGTAGACAATATTGGCGAACCTGTAATTGGTGCTAATGTAGTTGTAAAAGGGACCACGACCGGAGTGATTACTAGCATAGACGGTAGTTTTGCCATCGACGCTGTAAAAGGTTCTACTATTGTGGTATCTTTTATCGGTTATTTATCTCAGGAAGTAAAAGTAACTGGTAATTTTCTAAATATTACATTAGAGAACAATACGGAATTGTTAGACGAAGTAGTGGTAGTGGGCTACGGTGTACAAAAGAAAGCCAACCTTACGGGTGCTATCGCCACAGTGGGGGCGAAGGAACTTGAGGACCGTCCTGTAACTAATGCTGCCGCAGCACTTCAGGGTAAGGTAGCCAACTTGAATATCTCCAATGGAGACGGTGGTCCAGGTAAGAAGGCATCGTTCAATATCCGAGGTTATGCCGGACTGGACGCAACCTACAGTCCATTGGTTATCATAGACGGTGTAACCGGTTATTTCGATGATTTGAATCCCAATGACATTGAGACGTTGACTGTATTGAAAGATGCTGCTGCAAGTGCTATCTATGGAGCACAAGCTGCCTACGGTGTGATATTGGTTACCACTAAGTCAGGTAAGAAGAATGAAAAGACTGTCATCAATTATAACAATAATTTTTCGTTCAACAGTCCGACCGTACTACCCAAAACTGCCGGTTCATTGGAGTTTTCCAGACTTTTTAGAGAAGCTGACATCAATGGAGGCGGTAGTGGTATTATTGACCTGGAGACGATGGAGCGTATTGAAAAATATTACTATGATCCGACCAGTATTCCCAACAACGTGCCGCAACGAGATAATCCGGACCGTTGGGCTGATTGGGGAGACGGACGTTCAAATGCCAACGAAGACTGGCAAAAAGCTATGTTTAAGAATAACCAGCTGAACCAACAACACAACATCTCAATTCGGGGTGGTAGCGACAAGACTACATACGTCATGTCTCTGGGATATCTGAAAGACGAAGGCAAACTGAGATATTACGATGATCATTATCAACGTTACAATGCGTTGGCCAAAATTACGACTGACGTGACGAAGTGGCTGACCGTGGGCTTGAATGTACGTTATTCACACGAAAAGAGTGTATCTCCCGCTTACGGCATGAATCCGGGTGGCAGTGTCAACGATATGATTGGTTGGACACAAGTAGTGTGGCCTACTATTCCTGTGCGTGATCCCAATGGACATTTCTCTCCGGCCGGACGTATGGTATTCATTGCCGATGCCAATCCTCAGACCTCATACACCGATAACTTCTGGGGCACTGCTAACGTAGTCATCAAGCCACTGAAAGGTTGGACTATTAATGCCGACTTTACCTACAACAAATGGATGAACAAACGTAGTTACTCCAAAGGTCTCATTTATTCCTACTCGGTGAGCAACGAGCCTTACCTTGAAGGTGGATTTGGAACTGAAGATACGCGTGTATGGCAGGAATCTAACAATGATGACTTCACATCAATGAATGCATATACTACGTATGAAAAAGAGTTCAAGGGACACAATTTCAAGATAATGGCCGGTATGCAGTCGGAATATAAGAAGAACTTCGGTCTTTATGCCAATAAAATGGGGATGGTATTACCGGGCCAACCGTCCATTTCTACCAGTACAGGAAAGATAGAGGCCTGGGATTCTCTGGATCATTATGCTACTCTCGGTTTCTTCGGTCGTTTCAACTATGACTACAAGAGTCGCTATCTCTTTGAGTTCGACCTGCGCAGAGACGGTTCTTCCCGTTATGCCAAAGGACACCAGTGGGGAACTTTCCCAGCTTTTTCCGCCGGTTGGAATGTGGCTAAGGAAGCTTTCTTCGAACCTTATACTTCGATACTTTCCGAATTACGTTTAAGAGGATCTTGGGGAGAATTGGGCAATATGCGGGGAAAAAATTACCAATATATCTCTACCGTACCTTATAACGCTACGACCGATTATATTATGGGTGACAAACGAATCAGTGCCTTTGGTGCTCCTAATATGATTGCCTATAATACATGGGAGAAGAATCGTACTTTGGACTTTGGCGTTGACATCGCCGCACTGAACAATCGGCTTACTATGTCGTTCGACTGGTACAGAAGAGATATTATCGGACTTATTACAAAGGGTGTCACTTTGCCTGCCGTGCTGGGTGTAAACTCTCCTGATACGAACAATGCCGATATACGTAATGAGGGTTGGGAACTGACACTCGGATGGAGAGACCAGTTCTCGCTGGCATCTAAATCATTCAACTACAGTGTATCGTTCAATCTTTCAGATTATCAAGGAACTGTTTTGAAATATTCAAATCCCAAGGGGCTGATATATGACTACTACGTAGGTAAGAAGATGGGGACCATATGGGGATATACCACCGATCATATAATGACCGATCCTGCTGAAGCGAAAGCCATTAACGATTCTGGCGTACAGAACAAGTTTGGTGGTGACTGGGTTGTAGGTGACATCAAGTATGTGAATCTGGATGATGATCCTAACATTAACGATGGAAATCAGACGCTGGAAGACCATGGAGACCTCTCTATCATTGGTAATGATACTCCCCGCTATAATTTTGGTTTTGGCTTCAATGCAGACTGGAACGGTATCGACTTTTCGATGTTCTTACAAGGAACCATGAAACGTGACTTATGGCTGGAAGGTCCTGTTGCCTTTGGACTCGGAGGTGGGCAATGGGGTTCCAATGTATGGAAAAACACACTGGACTGCTGGCGTGAGGATGGAAGTAATCCGGATCCATGGTTACCAAGACTCTATTTGTGGAGCACCAGTAAGAATTTGCAGAAACAGACCCGTTACATGGATACTGGTGCTTATTGCCGCCTGAAGAACATTCAGTTGGGATATTCGTTACCGGGAGCTATTATTAATAAGGTAGGGCTGGAAAAAGTACGCATTTACTTCAGTGGAGATAACCTGCTGACTTTCTCCGGTATTAACGAGAACTTTGATCCCGAAGCTCCGTGGGGCGGTGCATATCCCATCTCCAAGTCAATTTCCTTTGGTGTTAACGTTACATTCTAAAACTCTAAAAATACAAAAAGATGAAAAAGTTAATCTATACACTTTGCCTATTTACCGGCATGGCAATCTCTTCTTGTGAAGACTGGTTGGCAAGAGACCCACTGGATCAGATTGCGGATGTGAATCTGACCTATACGGCAGATGAATGCAAACTGTACGTAAATCAGTTTTATACCTCATTTGGGGGCTCGCCTAACAACTATATTTATCATATTGACCGAGGTTCGGATAACCTGCTTAGTGACAATTATCAAGATAACAAAGACTTGATTGAAGGTTTGCACCAGGTTCCTTCCAGTGGCGAAGGCTGGGGAACTACTGAATGGGGAAAAATACGCAGTGTCAACTTTTTGTTGGATAACTGTGACAAGTCTCCCGAACCGGAAAAAGCCCGCAAATACATTGGTGAAGCTTACTTCTTTAGAGCTATGCTCTACTATGAACAGTTTCTGCGGAAGTTTGGCGGTGCTCCCTGGATTGATAAAACACTGGATCTTGAATCAGGAGAATTGTACGGCCCTCGCCTGAAGCGGCACGAGTTAGCTGATAAGATTCTGAATGACATGGATGATGCCATAGACAGATTACCGACATATAGTCAGCAGGAGACCGGACGTGTCTCAAAAGAGGCAGCTATGCTATACAAAGCACGAATTGCCCTGTTCGAAGCCACTTGGGAAAAGTATCATGCCGGTACGCCTTTCGCCGGAGAGGGAAATGTACAGGCTTATATGGAAGAAGCGGCCAGAATGGCGAAGTTGGTCATTGACAGCCAGTTGTTTGACTTGGACAACATGGGCGTGGAAGACGGCTATCACACACTGTTCAACCGTTGGGACTATTCAAGCAGCAAGGAGATTATGCTATGGAAGAAATTTGATCGCTCACTGGGATTTTGGCACAATGATAACCGTAATCCCGGACGTAATGGTGCCGGTGTAGGATTGACCAGGGCATTGGTTGATTCCTATCTCTGCATCAGTGAAGACGGTACACAGGCATTGCCGATAAGCCTGGCCGAAAATTATGCAGGGGATACTAATTTATTGAATGTGGTTGCCAACCGTGACCCACGCTTGGCACAAACAATGTTTACTCCCGGACGTCCGAGAACTATCAACGGGAAGGATACAACGGTTGTGTTCATAAAGCCGAATATTACCCTTTCCGGTGTAGAGAAGTGTTCCACAGGATATGAATTGGCCAAAGGTGCTGATCCCGATGCCAACGAACAGGAGACCATTTCGGGAAGTATCAAAGGAAGTATCATTTTTCGCTATGCTGAAGCACTGCTGATTTATGCAGAGGCAAGAGCCGAACTGGGTAACATCACACAGAATGATTTAGACATTACCATTAATAAACTGCGTGATAGGGTAGGTATGCCACATCTCACACTTTCCGTAGGTTATACCGATCCGAAGGGAGACTTTACGGCAGCAAGAGGTTATGAGGGGGTACCGGTTTCCAATCTGCTACAGGAGATTCGACGTGAACGCCGTATAGAATTAGCATGTGAAGGTTACCGCCACGATGACTTAAAGCGTTGGCGTGCCCACCACTTATGGAATCACGATAGAATACAGGGGGCAAACGCTGCTCAGTTTGAAAACCTGGATTGGTTAGTGAAGTATTTCCAAAACGACTTCCACATTCCCGCCGCAATCAATAAGGCAGATTTCATGGAAAAGGTGGGGCATTGGAGTCCCGAACGTAATCAGGACAACTACTGGGTGGACAGTGAAGGTTATTTTGAACCTTATCAACGCCACATTCCGGACGGACATTTTCATTTCGACCCAACAAAAGCGTATCTTCAGCCGATTCCTACTGAACAATTGGTGTTGAATCCTGACTTGAAACAGAATCCCGGCTGGGAAAAATAGTAATAGTTAAAGTTAAAAATTTAATGTAATATCCATACCTTTGTTTTTCCCTGTCTGTAGGGAGGGGGAAAAGCAAAGGTAAAAAACAGAAAATGAACATGAAGAAAAATGTAATTCAGACATTGATTAGCCTTACCGTCATCATCGGAATTTGTAGTTGCACTACCTCCCCAAAGAAAATAATCCTGTCTTGGGTGGTGGCGATTTAGGTACGGTATTCGATATTTGTGTACTGAAAGATAGTGACTCTTATAAGATGTACAGTTCTTGGCGCCCCCAAAAAAGTATTGCATTGTCCACAAGTAAAGATGGAAAAAATTGGAGTGCGCCGCAAATAGTTTTGCCACCTGTTGAAGGCAGTAGTTGGGAGGCTGATATGAATCGTCCGGTTGTTGTTTACAAAGACGGACTGTATCACATGTGGTATACGGGACAAAATGACGGTAAGTCATGGATTGGATATGCTATAAGTAAAGACGGCTATAACTTTGAACGGCAAAGCAAAGAACCGGTCTTGTCAGCGGAACAGCCTTGGGAGAAAGTTGCGGTCATGTGTCCTCATGTAATTTGGGATAAACACGAGAATATTTTTAAAATGTGGTATTCCGGAGGAGAACAATATGAACCCGATGCTATCGGTTATGCAACGAGTAAAGACGGGTTACATTGGACTAAATGGGACAAAAATCCGATATTTAAAGCCGATCCTGCACAAAGTTGGGAACAGCATAAGGTTACCGCATGTCAGGTGATAGAACGCGAAAATGATTATTTAATGTTTTATATCGGTTTCTATGACATTAATTTTGCGCAGATAGGAATGGCACGTTCCAAAGACGGAATCAATGATTGGGAAAGATACTCCGAAAACCCGATCATTTCTCCTACGGAAGGTGGGTGGGATGCCAGTGCCACTTACAAGCCATTTGCCATTCAAGAGAAAGACTGCTGGATGCTTTGGTACAATGGGCGGAATGAACATTTGGAACAGATTGGTTTGGCTATTTATGACAATCATGACTTAAATTTCTAAACTATATGCAAATAAAGAAGTTATTTATAGCTTTAGGTATAGTTTTGCCCCTGCACATGCAGGGGCAAAACTTCCTCATTAAAGATGCTCCGGAAGTAATCGAGTCTTACGTCAATCAATTCAATCGTGAAGATAATGAATTGTATAAACAAGATATCCCTAACTGTGGTGCATCTGATTTTTTAAGAAAGAATATTCCATTTTTTGAGTGTCCGGATAAGGAGCTGGAGAAAACATATTATTTTCGATGGTGGACTTATAGAAAGCATATAAAGAAGACTCCTGACGGGTTCGTTATTACTGAATTCTTGCCGGATGTTCCTTGGGCCGGAAAGTATAATACCATCAGTTGTGCGGCTAACCATCATTTCTACGAGGGCCGGTGGCTGAGAAACGCTGAAATTTTATCTGATTATGCTTCTTTCTGGTTTTCTGGTAGCGGGAATCCGAGGCTATACAGCTTTGGGGCTGCAGACGCTATCTACAATTACTATTTAATTCACAATGATAAAATGCTACTGGCCGATTTGTATCCCAAGCTAAAAGATAACTTTGCAAAGTGGGAAGAAGAAAAGCGGGATTCGACTGGAATGTTCTGGCAGGTTGACGACAGGTCTGTTTCCGGACATTTGTCAGAAGGTGGACGTGGTTATCGCCCTACCATTAACAGCTATATGTACGGTGAGGCTGTTGCGTTGGCAAAAATAGCTTCAATAGTAGATCGTGACATGGAAGCCCGGACCTATCAGAAGAAGGCTGATAAGTTAAAAGGAATAATAAACCGGAGGCTATGGGATAAACAGGCTGATTTCTATAAGGTTATACCTCTAAATGGCAAGATGGAATTCTCTTATGCACGTGAACTTCTTGGATACATTCCCTGGTTCTATAATATACCGCCGGATGACTATTCCATAGCATGGAAACAACTATTTGATTCCAAGGGATTTGAAGCAGCCTATGGCCCAACTACTGTAGAACAGCGTTGCCCTGATTTCAAGATTTCATACGAAGGACACGAATGTCAATGGAATGGTCCCAGCTGGCCCTATTTGACTTCCATGACACTGACAGCAATGGCTAATTATTTCAATAGTTATGATTCTCCCATCATCACTAAAAAAGATTATTTAAGTCTTTTGAACATATACAGTAATAGTCATCGTATTTTATCAGTCAATAACGATAGGGTTTGTTGGATTGATGAAAATATCAATCCCTATACGGGAGACTGGATATCGAGGACTCGCCTGAAATCATGGAAAAACGGAACTTGGGATGATTCTAAAGGTGGTGTAGAAAGAGGGAAAGATTATAACCACTCTTCTTTTTGTAATTTGATTATTTCAGGATTAATGGGAGTTCGTCCGCAGGAAGATGGAAGTATTATCATAAACCCTCTTGTTCCTGATGGATGTTGGGACTATTTTTGTTTGGATAATGTATATTGCCAAGGCAAAACCATTACCATTATTTTTGATAAGAAAGGGAAAAAATATGGTAGGGGAAAAGGTTTTATAGTTTACGTGGACGATAAATGTTTATCTCATACGACAAGGGTGCAGAAAGTAGTAATCCGGTAATTTATTTATGTAACATTCAGGATACCCTTGGAGGCCATATATCAGCATTTACAAAATACCCTCATACCTTTCGTTTAACAGTGACAAAGGATGAGGGTATTTTATGAGAACAATTAATCCTTTTGCGTAATTCCTCTCCAGTCATCTGTTCGGAAAGGTGAAGCCGGAAGTCCTGCTCCATTATACAAATTGCAGACCGGATTATTGGCCCAAGCATATCGCACAGCAACCGGATAAGGTACCGCTTCAGGTGCACTGACTATAATTTTGTCTCCGTCTATCTCAGCTTTGGCCCAATGGAATTCATGATTGCGCCCGGCTATAGCAAAGCCTTTCAACTCCTTGCCATCGCTACTTTTCAATCCACCATCGGTATGATCAAAAGAAAGAATTATCTTATTTCCTACAATATGATGGGAGCGATAGATCGGGCCGGAATAAGGCACTTTTTCCCCATATGTTTTGGCACGGGCAATCAAAGCCAGTCGATGTCCTACGGTTTGTTTATCTTTAGGGTGAATGTCGTTGGCGTCACCTCTGTCTATTATTACAGCCATACCGGTATTGCCTACTGCCAATGCACGCATTTGTGCTTCACGAAGCTCTGCCCACTCTGATTCTGCCGGTTGGGAAACTTCATGCATAAAATTGGCCAGTTGCACAAAATAGAATGGAAAATCCTGTTTCCAATCCCGGCGCCAATTCTCTATTACCAATGGGAAAAGTTCCCGATACTGATAGGCTCTGGAAGAATTATTCTCACCCTGATACCAAATTGCTCCTCGAATACCATAAGATATCAGTGGATGAATCATTGCATTATAAAGGGAAGTCGGTAAATTGGGATCTACGGATCTGTCTACCGGAAGTGCCCCTACCTTATGAGTATCCGCAGCAACCTGATATTTCCAATCACCGGACAGACTAATCTGTTCATCATTTGTAGAGCGAAGATAAAGGTCTCCCCAAATGCCACAGTTACCACCTGTATCCAATACTCGAATGGCTAATATTGCTCTTCCAGGCTTTACCATTTTTTCCGGAATGATGTATTTGCGTTGAAGAGTCGGCCCATCTGTACGGCCTATTTCTATTCCATTCCAATAAGTAATATCATTATCATCAATAGCCCCCAGGGATAGTTGTACATCTTTACCTGCCCAACTAGCGGGAATTTCGATTTCTTTTCTAACCCACATAACTCCATCAAAGCCGGCCAACTGTGGACCCACTTCACCCGGGAAATTCATACTTTCCCAATCTTTGTCATCTAATGATGCAGCGGCTCTCATCGGTTTTCCTTCAGCAAAACCTTCGTCCACACGGTTATTCCAGGCAGTGAGCTCCTTTAAATATTCTGCTTTGAGTATTTTCTTATCACCCGGCATCTTCTGAATGGACTCCACTGTTTTCACAAATTCCGGCATCTCCTTCAAGACTTCTCCACTTATCCAGGATTCAACGTTTGTGCCTCCCCAAGAAGTATGTATCAAGCCAACCGGAACATTTTGTTTCTCTGAGATTTCTCTGCCAAAGAAATAAGCTGTAGCAGAAAACTCAGGGATGGTTATCGGTGAACAAACCTGCCAACTGTCATTGCGGACTTTTATATTCGTTTCCGGTTGGGTACTGTTGATTTGTTCTATTTGCAGGAGTCGTATATTAGAGTGTCCGGCTTCTGCAATTTCTTTCTGGTAATTTGTAATCTTTCCCCATCCCCCTAATGGCATTTCCATATTCGATTGTCCCGAACATATCCATACTTCGCCAATCATCACATTTTTTAAATTTACTTTCTTACCATCTGTCAAGGCAATCTCGTATGGTCCTCCGGCAACAGGCGTGTGAACAGTTACTTTCCATTTTCCTGCTTTATCAGCCTGAACCGCATACGTCTTCCCATCCCATGAGGTGGTTACTTTTACAGTTTTCATAGGCTGCGCTTCACCCCAAATGGGGGCATTGGTTTGTTGCTGCAACACCATATTATCAGAGAAAATAGGTGGCAGCACTATTTTTGCAAATGCTGTACCTGACAAGATCAGTAAAATTACAACTAGCATACATTTGTTTTTCATACCCTTTCGTTTTTACTTTGATATACACATTATTTTAGTTTTATTCATTTGTACAAAGATAGAAATCTATACTTAAAAACGCACCCCAATACATGACATTAAAGTATATAGAACCCATAATGACATAAATACATATATGTCACAAATGCAGAACAGAATGTTCTATTTATGTGCTAATTTTGCAAACAATAAAACTTTAAAACACATCATTTAGTATGAAAAAACAATTACTGCTGCTATTAATTTTCAGTATTTCTTTGTATGTTCAGGGACAGAACATACACAAGCTGGCTTCGCCGGATGGGAATATTCAGATTTCAGTGAATCTTTCAGATAAAATCTACTACGATGTCATTTGCCGGAATGAGACATTGTTAAAGCAGTGTCACCTTGCAATGGAAATCGGTG
>OGNC01001490.1_pt1 | contig 10579 bp, 11 predicted proteins | sample 1573311 | NCBI WGS metagenome assembly OGNC01 (sample SAMEA2581889, study PRJEB24529) | metagenome | biome: Human gut stool | place: China | collected 2011
TCAAAAAGACCAAGGACCTGCACCCAATCGTCTTTATCGGAGTCTCCGCGGTGATCGGCGTCGTGTTCCACTTTGCGGGAGTGTAAAAGATATTCAAAAAAGAGGGACGCAGCTGAAAGCTGCGTCCCTCTTTTTTGAGAAAGATGCGTTCCGCTTTGTGCCTTGCCGCCCGAAAGGCGGCTGCGACACGTGCGGAGCGAGAAGTGTTTTTGGCGCGCACGCTCCAGGGAGGCTTCTCTTGGCGCCTTGCGGCAATTCACCTTCTGCCGCGGCGATTTATGATTAAAATTCTTTCGTGCCGTGCGCGGCACAAAGTCTGCGACGCTTTTTCGTGTCTGCGTTAGTCGGTTGAGGCGATATGGCTGGCGATGCGCTGCATGATCATGTCGAGGGCGACTAAGTTGTGGCCGCCTTCGAGGACGATGATGTCGGCGTACTTGCGGCTCGGCTCGACGAACTGCTCGTGCATGGGCTTGACGGTCGTCAAGTACTGCGTGATGACGCTCTCGAGCGTGCGGCCGCGGTCGCGCACGTCGCGCAGCGCAGGATGCGAACATCGGCGTCGGTCTCGACAAAAATTTTGATGTCAAGCATTTCGCGCAGCCGCGGGTCCTGGAAAATGAGGATGCCCTCGACGATGACGACCTTGCTCGGCCGGATGAGCTCGGTCTCATTCGTGCGCTGGTGGTCGGCGTAGGAGTAGACGGGGCAGCGGATGGCCTTGCCCGCCTTGAGATCCTTAAGCTGCTCGACCATCAAATCGGTCTCGAAAGCGTCGGGGTGGTCGTAGTTCTGCTTGCAGCGCTCTTCAAAGGGCCTGTCCTGATATTTATAATAGCTGTCGTGGTGCACGACGCTGATATCGTCGCCGAAGTGCTGCTTCAGATGCTCGGTGAGCGTCGTTTTGCCCGAACCGGTGCCACCTGCAATGCCAATGAAGATGGTGTTCATCGCCAGACCCTCCATGAATCGTTTGTTGTTAAGTCGATTATAGGAAGACTTTGGCGAAAAAGCAAGGCCGCGCGGCGGAATGCGGCAAAAATTTGCGTGTTTCGGTTGACGCGGGACAAAAAAGCAAGTATTATGTAAAGGAACACGGCGCAGCTGATGTGCCCGCGCGCAGAGACTCTATTTTGACAAAAGAAAGGAGCGTCGGCATGGATCTTCTCAAGTGCCCGCGCTGCGGCGAAGAATATTCCCCCAGCTATCGCAGATGCCCGTTCTGCGAGGAGGGAGACCATCCCCGTAAGATCAAGTACAACTCCAGCAAACAGAGCGGCGGCCGGCGCGTTTCGGATAAAAAGCAGACGCAGTCCGTCCGCGGCGCGATTGCGGCGGTGCTCGTCGTCGTGCTGCTGCTTCTGAGCTGGTCGCTCTTTGGTGACAAGATCGTCGCAAAGATCACGCCCGCCGACGACGGCAATACCCCCGGCGTGCAGGACGATGTCAATACGCCCGACGACAGCAATACGAACACGGACGATCCGAACGCGAACAACGGCGGCACCACTGACCCGAACACCGGTGATGAGCCGAACGCAAATGATCCCGCAAACGGCAGCGACACAACTGCCACCAATCCCGGCACCACGACAACCCCGTCCACCCCGACGGTGGATGCCTCGGCCCTGAGCATCAAGACGAACGTCGGCACGACGCTGCCCAAGGACGGAAACGGCAACTTTGACTGCACGATCAAGTCGAGCGAGACCATCCGCCTGAGCGTTTCCGGCACGGACGCGGCCGCGACCTGGGCGGTGGCGGACGCGAGCGTCCTGTCCATCTCGGCGGACGGCTTGATCACGCCTGTCAAGGTGGGTACCACGACCGTGACGGCCACCGTTGGCGGCGCGGTGCTGACCATCACGGTGCGCATCAAGTAAAGAGAAAAAGAACGGCCGGGGGCCGTTCTTTTTTTACGCAAAAAGGGGCGGCTTTCCTTGCAAGCACTGCCCGCCTGTGCTACAATTACCTTGAAAAAGTATTTGCAGGAGCTATCGACCATATGACGACCCGTGAATTTCAGCAGAAAAAGCCGCTTTCCATTCTCTTCACCTACTTCAAGCCGCACCGCGGCCTGTTCATCCTGGACCTTGTCTGCGCGACGGTCGTTGCGCTCATCGATCTCGCCTTCCCGCTCGTGACGCGCAAGTCGATGTACGACCTTTTGCCGAATCAGCAGTACCGCACGTTTTTTATCGTGATGGGCGTGATGATGGCGGCGTTCATTGTGCGCGCGCTTTTATACTATGTCATTTCCTACTGGGGACACACATTCGGCATTCTGGTGGAGGCGGACATCCGCCGCGACCTTTTCACGCACGTGCAGGAGCTTGACGTCAGCTTCTTTGACCACAACCGCACAGGCCAGCTCATGAGCAGGCTGACGAGCGATCTCTTCGAGATCACGGAGCTTGCCCACCACGGCCCAGAGGATCTTCTCATTTCGACGCTGACGATCGTCGGCGCGCTCGCCATCCTGTTTTCCATCGAGTGGCGGCTCGCGCTGGTCGTGGCGTGCATCCTGCCGGTGTTCATCGCGGTCATCATGTCGCGCCGCAGCAAGATGACCGCCGCCTCACGCGGCGAGAAGCAGAAGACTGCCGCCATCAACGTCGGCATCGAGTCGTCGCTTTCCGGCATCCGCACGGCGCGCGCCTTTGCCAACGAGGAAGAGGAGATCGACAAATTCAACGCGGCGAACGAGGAATTCAAGGTCTCCAAACGCAAATTCCACCACGAGATGGGTGTGTTCAACGCGACGATGGAATTTTTTATGACGCTGCTCTCCGCCGCCGTCATCACGGTGGGCGGCTATCTCATCATGCGCGGCGAGATGAACTACATTGACCTCATCACGTTTTCCCTTTACATCGCAACGTTCATCAACCCCGTGCGAAAGCTCGCGAATTTCTCTGAGATTTTTGCTCGTGGCTTTGCCGGCCTCGAGCGCTTCACGGCGCTCATGCGCGTCGAGCCCGCGCTCAAGGACGCACCGGACGCGAAGGAGCTCGAACACTGCCGCGGCGAGATCGACGTCGACCATGTGAGCTTTTCTTACGAGGGCGAGGAGAATGAAGGCGTGCTCCACGACGTGAGCGTGCATATAAGGCCTGGCGAGATGCTCGCCATCGTCGGCCCCTCCGGCGGAGGCAAGTCGACGCTCTGCCAGCTCATCCCGCGCTTTTACGAGGTGAGCGAGGGCGCGATCCGCATCGACGGGGAAGATGTGCGCTCTCTTACGCAGTCGTCTCTTCACCGCGCCATCGGCATCGTGCAGCAGGATGTGTTCCTCTTTGCCGACACGGTGCGCGAGAATATCCGCTATGGCCGCCCCGACGCGACGGACGAGGAAATCGTCGAAGCGGCGAAGCGCGCGGAAATTTACGACGATATCATGGCTATGCCGCACGGCTTCGACACCTATGTCGGCGAGCGCGGCACGATGCTCTCCGGCGGACAGAAGCAGCGCGTGTCCATCGCGCGCATCTTCCTCAAAAACCCGCCCATCCTCATTCTGGACGAGGCGACGAGCGCGCTCGACAGCGTGACGGAGGTCAAAATTCAGCACGCTTTCGACGAGCTCGCGCGTGGGCGCACGACGCTTGTGATCGCGCACCGCCTCTCGACCATCCGCTCGGCGGACCGCATCCTCGTCGTCGAGAATGGCCGCATCGCCGAGCAGGGCAGCCACGAGGCGCTGCTCTCGCAAAACGGCGAGTATGCGTCCCTCTGGCGCACGCAGAATGGGAAAGCATGATGGACAGACGGCAGCTTTTGGATCGCGCCGCGCGCAATGGCGATGAGCGCGTGCTGCTGGCGCACATTCTGGACAAGTGTGAGCAGAGCAGAAACCGCAATATCCCGTCGGCGACGGACTTTCTGAGTCCCGCTGAGCAGCGCAGCGCGCAGGACCTACTGCACGCCGCGGCCATCCACGACGGCTACGCCTTCTGCGGCGGATTTGCACGCGCGGAGCGGCGGATGCTCCTCTTTCTGCCCGACTGGCAGGAGGAAGCCGACGAGAGCGAGTACATGACGGCGCTCCGCTGCACGTATCGCAAGGAAGATACGCTGACGCACCGCGACTTTCTGGGTTCGCTGATGGCGCAGGGCGTCACGCGCGAAAAGCTCGGCGACATTTTGGTGTCGGAGGGCTCGTGCGATTTGATCGTCTCGCGCGATATCGCGCCGTATCTGCTGCAAAACGTGACGAGCGCGGGGCGGGTGAAGCTCTCGGTCAGCGAGATCGAGCTTTCTGAGCTCAATGTCCCCGCGCTCAAGGTCAAGGAAATTCGCGACACGGTCTCGACACTGCGGCTCGACGCCGTGGCGGCGAGCGGCTTCTCGATGAGCCGCGGCAAGGCGCAGGAGCTCATTTCCTCGGGCCGCGTGCAGCTCAACTACCGCGAAACGCTCAAGAGCGACGCCCCCGTCGCGCAGGGGGATGTGATCTCCGCCCGCGGCCTCGGCAAGTTTGAGGTCGCCGAGGTCGGCGGCCTGAGTAAAAAAGGAAGAACGGCGCTGCTTCTGCGCCGATACCTGTAAGGAGAAGTAAACAATGACGATGGATGAAAAGATCGCGCGCATCAACGCGCTGGCGCACAAGGCCAAAGCCGAAGGCTTGACCGACGAGGAGAAGGAGGAGCAGGCGCAGCTGCGCCGCGACTACATCGACTCGGTGAAGGCAAACCTAAAATCCCAGCTCAATACGCTCTATGTGCTGGACGAAAAGACAGGTAAAAAGACGAAGATCGTCGACTTTGAGCGCGAGCGCGCCGCGAGAGCGGGCAAGAAAAAGGAGAACAGGTAAATGAGCAAGGATTTTGAATACGATCCCGAGACCGGTTCGTTCCGCTTTGACGAGGGGGACGGGAAGACGAAGAAAAAGAACGATGTCGATGTCGGAGGCTGGATTTTGATCGCGGCGCTGTTTGCCTTCGGCCTGTGGCCCATCGGCCTCATCGCGCTCATCTCCAAGCTCTCGGACAAGCCGAAGAAGGTGAGTTCCTCGCGCGGCGGCATGCGCACGAGCACCAGTCCGAACGCGAACGTTACGGCGCGCAGTACGAACAAGGTAGAAAAGACCGTTGTGCAGACAGCGAAGAAGATGAACCGCGCGCCGAAGACTTCCGACAAGACCGCGCGCATCCTCTTAATCATCGGCGCGGCCATCACCTGCATTTTCGGTATCAGCCTTGTGACCATGCTGGGCGAGGTCATCGCCTACGGCTGGTATTCCTACATGATGGAAGAACTTTTCCCTATGTGTGGCTTCTTTGCCGGCGGCGTCGCCATGCTTGTCGCCGGGCAGCGGATGAAGCGCCGCAGCGCACGTGTTGCGCGCTATCTCGCCGTGATGGGCGAGCGCGGCTACATCAGCGTGGAGGAGCTCTGCACCGTAACGGGCAAGAGCCGCAAAAAGATCGAGAGTGACCTTGACTACATGGTCGAAAAGGGTCTGCTCGGCACGGGCGCGTACTTAGACAGCGGCCGCGGCATTTTCTTCCGCAGCGCCGACGCCTTTGCCGACTACGCGAATGCGACCGCGAAAAAGGAAAACGTCACGCCCAAGGAGGCCAACGAGGGCTATGCGGGCGCGCTGCGCGCCATCCGCTCGGCGAACGACCGCATCGCCGACGCCGTGCTGAGCGAGAAGATCGACCATCTTGAGACTGTCGCAGGTAAGATCTTCCGCGAGGTGGAGCAGCACCCGGAAAAGCAGCAGCAGGCCGCGACGTTCCTCAATTACTACCTGCCCACGACGCTCAAGCTGCTTGACAGCTACGCCAAGTTTGAAGAGGCGGGCATCGAGGGCGAGAATCTCTCCCGCGCGCAGGAGCGCATCGAAGAGACGATGGATGCCCTCATCAAGGGCTTTGACAAGCAGCTCGACGATTTGTACCGCAACGAGGCGATGGACATCGACAGCGATATCCGCGTGATGGAAAATATGCTCCGCCGCGACACGGCGAGCGTGGAGGACGATTTCGGCCTCGGCGGCGCGGCAGTGCAGCGCGCACCGGATGAGGAATAAGGTGCTGCGCCGCTCTCATACGCTCTATGAGGAGAAAGGACAAGAGGCATGAAACAAACCGGCAGACGATTTGACGCCGCAGCCTTTTACGGCGGCACGAACAGCGAGGCCTACCGCTATCTCGGCGCGCACCGCACGCGGCGGTCGGGGAAAGACGGCTACGTCTTCCGCACCTGGGCGCCGAACGCCGCGCATGTGTCCGTCGTGGGCGATTTCTGCGAGTGGAACGGCTACGCCTACCCGATGGAAAAGAACGCGGACGGCTTCTGGGAGTGTTTTGTGCCGTCCCTCAAGCGCTACGATACCTACAAGTTCGCCGTGACGGCACAATCGGGCGAAACGGTCCTCAAGGCCGACCCCTACGCCTTCCACGCCGAGACCCGCCCCGGTACGGCCAGCAAGCTCTATGACCTCGGCGGCTACCGCTGGGGGGATGACGAATGGCGCGCGAGCCGCGCAAAGGCACCCCTCGACCGCTCACCGCTCAACATTTACGAGGTCCACCTCGGCTCATGGCGGCGGCACGAAAACGGCGATTTTTACGACTACCGCACGCTCGCGCGCGAGTTGGCGGATCACGTTCTGGACCTTGGCTACAACTGCGTCGAGCTCATGCCCGTCACCGAGTATCCGCTTGACGATTCCTGGGGCTATCAGTGCACCGGCTATTTTGCCGCAACGTCGCGCTACGGCACGCCCAGGGATTTTATGTACTTTGTCGACCATCTGCACCAAAAGGGCATTTCCGTCATTTTAGACTGGGTGCCGTCGCACTTCTGCAAGGACGCGCACGGCCTCATCGACTTTGACGGCACGCCCTGCTACGAATACGCCGACCCCAATAAGCGCGAGCACGAGGGCTGGGGAACGCGTGTGTTCGACTATGGCCGCGGCGAGGTGAAGAGCTTTCTCCTTTCCTCTGCTGCGTTCTGGCTGCGCGAGTTCCATGTGGACGGCCTGCGCGTGGACGCGGTCGCGTCGATGCTGTACCTCGACTACGGCCGTGAAAACGGCCGTTGGACGCCAAACATCAACGGCGGGCACGAGAATTTAGAGGCCATTGACTTTCTGCGCGCGCTCAACGAGACTGCGTTTTCCGTCGACCCGAACGCGCTGATGGTCGCCGAGGAGTCGACCGCGTGGCCGCTCGTTACGCGGCCCGCCAAGGATGGCGGTCTCGGCTTCAACCTCAAGTGGAACATGGGCTGGATGAACGACATGTGCCACTATTTGAAGCTTGACCCCTGGTTCCGCCAGTTCCACCACAAGGACATCACGTTCTCGCTGATGTACGCCTTTTCGGAGAATTTCGTCCTGCCGATCTCGCACGACGAGGTCGTGCACATGAAGGGGTCGCTTCGCGGCAAGATGCCGGGGGATGACTGGCAGCAGCTCGCGGGCGTGCGCGCGTTCACGGCGTACCTGCTCGCCCATCCGGGCAAGAAGCTCACATTCATGGGCGCGGAGCTCGGCCAGTGGCACGAGTGGGATTTTGCCTCGCAGCTCGACTGGTATTTGCTCGAAAACAAAGAAAATCAGCAGACTCAGCGGTTTTTCAAGGACATCAACCACTTTTACTTATCGCAGAGCCCGCTTTGGGACATTGACTTTTCGTGGGAGGGCTTTGAGTGGCTCGTCGCCGACGACAACCACAACAACGTCGTCGTCTTCGTCCGGCGCGACCGGAAAGGTCGCGAGCTCATCGCGGCGGTCAACTTCTCGCCCGTCGGACGCGCGGACTACCGCTTCGGCGTCCCGCCGAAAAAGATATACCGCGAGGTGTTTACCACCGACCTTCCCGCATACGGCGGCACGGGTGACTGGTGCAACGAAGGAGAGCTTTTGACCGAGTCCATCCCCTCGCACGGCAAGCCCTGCTCGCTGTGCGTGACCATCCCGCCGCTCGGCGCGGTGTTCTTCGCGGGCGAGGGTGAATGGCAGGAGGAGAAAAAACCGACAAGTGAGCCGTCCGAGCTGTGACCGGACGAGAAGAAACAAGGAGGAGAGAACAAGCGTGAAGAAAGAATGTATCGCTATGCTGCTTGCCGGCGGGCAGGGCAGCCGGCTCTACGTGCTCACGGAGAATATGGCGAAGCCCGCCGTGCCGTTTGGCGGCAAGTTCCGCATCATTGACTTTCCGCTCTCAAACTGCGCCAACGCTGGCATCGACACCGTCGGCGTTCTGACGCAGTACCGCCCGCTGGAGCTCAACCGCTACATCGGCTCGGGCCAACCGTGGGATCTCGACCGCGCGGACGGCGGCGTGCACATCCTGCCGCCGTATCAGAGCGCGGGCGGTGCGTCGTGGTATAAGGGCACGGCCAACGCCATCTTCCAGAACATCGGCTTTGTCGACATGTACGACCCCGAGTATGTGCTCATCCTCTCGGGCGACCACATCTACAAGATGAATTACGCCAAGATGCTCGCCCACCACAAAAAAGCGGGCGCGGACTGTACCATCTCCGTTATGGAGGTGCCCTGGGAGGATGCGCCGCGCTTTGGTATCATGAACGTGGACGAAAACGACACGATCACGGAATTCGAGGAAAAGCCCGCGCATCCCAGGAGCAACCTCGCGTCGATGGGCATTTACGTCTTCACGTGGAAAAAGCTGCGTCAATACCTCATCGAGGACGAGAGCGACGAGGCGAGCAGCAACGACTTCGGCAAAAACATCATCCCCAAGATGCTGCAAAACGGGGAAAAGATGGCGGCGTACCGCTTCTCCGGCTACTGGAAGGACGTCGGCACGCTCGATTCCCTGTGGGACGCGAACATGGATATGCTCGCGACCGGCAGCGGACTTGACTTACTCGAAAAGGACTGGCCGATCTACGGCCGCTCCGTCTCTGCGCCGCCGGCGTATCTGGGGCAGAACGCGCATGTGGAGCACAGCGTCGTCGCGCGCGGCTGCACGGTCGAGGGCGAGGCGGAGAACTCCGTCCTCTCTGAGCGCTGCACGGTGGAGGAGGGCGCAAGCGTCCAGTACTCCATCCTGATGCCCGGCGCGGTCGTCAAAAAGGACGCGCGCGTCTCCTACGCCATCATCGGCGAGAACGGCGTCGTCGGCGAGCACGCCTTTGTCGGCGCGCCGCCCGAGGCGGTGCCGCCGGAGCAGTGGGGCATCACGGTGCTCGGCCCCGGCGCGGCGGTCGCGGATGACTATGTGCTGCCTGCCAACCGCATGCGCAGCGTGGACGGAAAGGAGACGGTACGATGAACGGACTGCACGGCATCATCTTTGCCTATGAAAAGGCTCCCGGCCTTCGCGAGCTGACCGAAGCGCGCATGCCCGGCTCTGTGCCGTTTGGCGGGGGGGGCCGCGATGCTTCAGCGACGAAATGGTGTCAGAGACTATAATCCGTACAAAAGTAAACGGTCAAGACTATACCGGGAAAATATATGTTCCCTATCTGGCAAATATTCCCAACGGAACAGCTACATTGAAGTTCATTCTGCAGAACATCAATTTCACAATTACAGAGAAAAGCTATGACGTGGCGCTGAGCCGTCCGGACTTCCCTTACCTGACTCTGGTTTCGGGAGACCAGGAATACCGCATGGAAAAAACCGCAACTAATCAGTATAGCGTGACCGGTGAATTTGCACAAAAAGTAAAAGGATACATCAAAGCTCCTAAAGTAGGTGCCAACGGCAATGAAATCAACTTCGGATGGAGTAACGGTGCCATTACGCAAGGCACCTCCAGTGAAATCACCTTCTCCAGTCTGTCAGCTGGAGAATATTCCATCTCCTTCAATACGTTGACTTATGCAGCCGCTCCTTTCGTGAAACTACTGCTGAACGGTTCTGAAATGGAGATGGTGGATGATGACCATTACAGCATCGACCTCAATCTGAAGCAAGGGGACAACATCACTGCAGACATTCCCAACTTCGACCAATATTGGATAGACCCCGACTTCTTCGAAAAGAATGAAGACGGTTCGCTGAAGTTCCTGCCCATCGATGGAACTTATCGCGTCATTGCCAACCTGGCCCTGAATTATCTGGAAGTATTGAAAATGAACGGAACAAGCACCGCCACTCTGAACGATGACGGAACCGGCGCCCTTTGGATTATCGGTGACGGTATCGGTAAACCTTCCGTAGCGACCAATGCCGTAGGTTGGACCACAGAGAAAGGACTCTGTATGTCACAGATTGAAGCGAAGAAGTATCAGGTAACAGTAGTAGCGGGAGAGCAAATCAAATCTGATGACATCAACTTCAAGTTCTTCCACCAGCAAGGTTGGGGAGGTGAATATAAAAACGATGCCTTGTCTACCACCAGTGACTTAGTATTTATAGGTGACGGTACCAACGGACGTGATGCCGGCAACTTGGGCCTCGTAGAAGGCAAAAGCCTGGAAAACGGTGTCGCTTACCGGTTCACAGTTGACGTAACGGCAGGTGTCTCTTCGGCAGTTCTGACAGTAGAAAAGGTAGAAAGATAGACGGATAACGCAGAAGATTAACTAAATGAGAAAGGGGCTGGCTCTATAAAAGAGTTCAGCCCCTCTTGTTTATGCAGAATAT
>OGNC01001496.1_pt1 | contig 10572 bp, 15 predicted proteins | sample 1573311 | NCBI WGS metagenome assembly OGNC01 (sample SAMEA2581889, study PRJEB24529) | metagenome | biome: Human gut stool | place: China | collected 2011
CAATGTCATAGGCAAGAGTTCCTTGATAGTATTCTTTCTGCTCTTGTGTCTGAGCGTCACGTTCGGATATTGCTGGATTCACAGAGCATTCCTCCTGTACAATTTCGTGGTAAATATTGTGTTGGAGGTTCAAAAGATTGTGCCTTTCGGAGACATCCTTGCTCCGTCAAGATGGATAATGCTCGGAGTGGGAGCCTCGTTGTTCCTGATTTATGTTAGATACAAATGGATTTTCAGAAATAAAAAGAAAAAGTAAAATGGATAAGACAAGGACTGCTCTTTGCAGTATTGCTGTTGGCGGTGCATTGCTGATAGGATGCGCTTACGTCGTGGTGTGCGCACATAATGGTCGGTATCTTAGGGTTAGCGATAGCGTCGTTTATGATACTTGGAGAGACAGGTATATGCTTGTCGATAACTGTGGGTATGACACGGAATGGATTGAAATCGAGAAAGGAAAGAGTTTATGAAGAAACTGATGATTGCGTTGGCTATGCTGCTTGTGTCGGGTGTAGCCATGGCTCAGGACGTGACCACGTTTATGGGCATTCCGATTGACGGTACGGTTGAATCGGTGAAAAGCAAGTTGAAGGCGAAAGGCTTCCGGGAAGAGGGAATATACAAGAACCTTAAAGGCGAGTTTTTTGGTCGTGAGGCTTGGGTCTCGGTGCTTGGAGACAAAGGTTTGGCGAATACAGTTGGTGTAGTGTTTTATTGTCTTGACGACAAAGATTACGCTAAACTTCTATACAACAGAATATTTGACGGGTTGTTAGATTGCGGTAGATATGTATATGAGGATGGCGAAAAAATTGGAGAGAATGTTGATTTGCTTAAGGAGTTGTTGACGGCAGACCGCAATTGTTTGGATTCTTTTTTTCTGCAAAACGGCAACGAGGATAGTCCTGTTGTTGTTGCTGTTGAGTATAAGGACGGAGAATACAACGTAGTTATGATATATTGGAACGAGAAAAACAAACACGACATAAACAACGACTTATGAAAACAACAATCAGACTGACATTAATGGTGATGATGGCGTTATGCACCATCTCCGCCTGCGCCCCGGAGCGGACGCAGAGTCAGGCAGAGAAGGTGTATGTGTGCCACGGACCCAAGTCCAAGAGATACCATAAAACTCCCAACTGCAAGGGTCTCTGCCGTTGTTCCACCGACATCAGGCAGATGACAAGGACGGAGGCGGAGGCAAAGCACTACACCCCCTGCAAGATTTGCTACAAAAAAAGGGAGGCATAATCTGTCTCCCTTGTCTCTGTAATACCTATACATAAGCCCCCATGGGCTAATAACTCTCCATCCATTCGGTGTATGCGTCACATCCGCTGAGGCAGTCAGCCACATAGCCGGTGGTGTCCTGCTCGCACAGATACTCCCACACCGCCTTAGCCTCGGTCTGTCCTTCTCCTCGGTCGTAGGCTGTGGCGAACTCCTGCCACTCAGTAGAGGACTCCACTTTTGCCCACAACAACGGATCGTCATCCGCAACGGAATCCATTAAGCAGAAAAAGGCATTGTCGCACCAGCAGGTTTCGTTGACAGCCTCGGTTGAGGCATAGGCGGCGTGGACTCCGAAGCCGCACATAAACATCGCTCCTGAGAGGAGAGCCGCTGAGATATATTGTCTTGTTGTCATTGTCGTTGTTGTTTTTATTCGGTTGTCACTTTGTTTAAATCAATGTCGGGGGTGGCGGCGCGCTTCTTTCCGCTGCGTGTGGTGTAGCGTATCTTGCCTGTCTCATCGTCCACCCACTTCACGAGAGTGATGGAGCCCGCCTCCGCGTTGCTCTTGCTTACGCTGACTTCCTTGCTGTTCACTCCGTCGCTCACCACAATGTAGTATTTGACGTTTCCTTTCTTCGTGACACCCTGATGTACACGGGGCGACTCCATCGTGATAGTCTGAGACTCTACCCATTTCGCGCTTGCGGTGGATGCCATCAGGAGTGCCACCGCCAAAAAGATTGCTTTCATTTTTCTTTGTTTAGTTGGTTAATATTTAAGTCGTTAGATGTTGCTCTTTTTACTATCTTTACGCTTGACGAACAAGCCGAGTGCCCATACGGGGAAGGCCGCCGCCGCATATATTGCGGTAAGGTCTTGCGTGTCGGTCACTGCCGCCATCAAGGTGGCGGAGAACAGAGACAGGGACGAGGATGCTAAAAATCGTATCATAGTTCTTTGATTTTTGAATTATGCCCCAAAGGTAATATGTATAACTTTACCAAACAAATAAAAAGTAAACAAAATATATTACGTTAACATTGTTTAGTAATTGGTATACACATTACTATATATATAATGAGTACCTTTGCGCCATAAACATACAGATATATGGACAACCTTGACAGAATATTAAAGGCGAAAGGATTGACGAAGACGGCATTGGCTGACCGCCTCGGCATCAGGAAACAAAACCTTAACGGGCTCCTCAAGAACCCCACGCTCTCCACCATCAGGAGAATAGCGGACGCACTTGACATCAATCCGAGAGAGTTGTTTGCCGCAGGAGCGGACGAGGTGACGGCACTGATTGAGTGTGACGGAGAGCTGTACGTGGCTCACGATTTGCGTACACTCCGCCAATTGGTCGGAGATTTGGAAATCTTGAAATCTGAGAGAGATGAGGCGCAGGGGTAGACCGTTAGGCACGGAGGTGGTCACCACTCCGGAGGTAAGGAGAATATTTGACGAGTTGGGTATACAGCTCCTTGCAACTCGCAGGGCAAGGCATCTGTCAATAGCCGCACTCTCTGAGTTGGCAAGCGTGTCGAATATGACAGTCAGACGAGGCGAACACCCGGCGGACTATCCGCGATACCTTGGGCTCCACTCACTCGCCAAGATATGCAACGCTCTCGGTTGCGACATCGTCATCGTGCCACGCAGGAGGTGACGCATTGCTGGGAACAAAAAAAAGAGGATGCACGATATGTGCAACCCCTTTCGGTGTGTGGTGGTGTGGTCTTGCTATCTTGGGATCAAGACCAACGAGCAGTCAAGGGCCTCGCATAGGCTTAGTATCGTATTAAGACTTGCGTTAAGGTTTCCGCCTTCAATCCGTGCTATGTTGGAGCGAGCAACACCGCTCTTCTCGCTGAGTTCCATCTGCGACATCTCTTTGCTCGTCCTCGCTTGTTTTAGTGCCTTGCATAGGCGCATACGTACTTGTGCAGTATTCTCGTTTTGCTCGTTTCTTAGTATTTCCTTCAATTCCATTTTGCTAATTCTTCATTAATTAAACATAGTCTTCTTCTGCAATTTCTGCGATACCATTATCGTCGTAGATGTCTGCACGCTTCACAATGTGCAATTCGCCGTTCTCTGTTTCGATGACACATTCGGTGTCGTCAGTCTGGGCAAGCATCTCAATCAAGTTGTTTGCATAATCATTGCCGATTTCATCGTTGCCAAACAGAGCTGCGATATTCTCACGGATTTCGTCTGCTGTCCATTCTTCTTTCTTGTAGATGCTAAGTATTTTCATAGTTTTTTGTTGCTGACTTTAACGACCTGCGCGGGTCGGTTGAGTTAGTGTTTTGTTTTATTTCTGATGCAAAGATAATGCCTTTGTAGCATATATGCAACAAAACATCCAATAAAATGCACAACGTTAACACTTTTTAGCAAAGACAGACAAAAAAGAAGGTGCGACACACATTGCCACACCTTACTATATAATATATGCACATTTTGCACACTTTGTGTAGATTTGTGCAAAACGCTATGTGTTGCCGAAAAACGGTGTCACCCTCCCTATGCGGTTGTGGCTGTCCGCTGCCTTGACAGCGCCAGCCAACGCAGTGTCACGCATGGAGTAGTAGTAGTCAAGCCTGTCACTACCTATGAGAGCAAGCCATCCACACACAATTGCCAACACTATGTAGTCATGGGCGAGAGTCTTGACGAGTGCCACTTGTGATGACGAGGTGTCACCATCCATCTGCATTGCCAATGTGTACACATCCGGTGTATGCGCAATGTCGTCCGTGGTGATGTCGCCACCGATAGGCGTAGCCGTGTAGCCGTGCAGGTGCTCCGCCAACACCGCAAAGGCAGTGTCGGCAAATCGGATAGTCCTCCGTGCATTTTCGCCCTCGCAGATGTCGTTGTATATGTGCTTGACGTGTGCCGTTTCCTCGCTCGGCAGGGTGTCGGCAATCACGCTCAATATGCTCTGCGCATCATATTCCACTTCATTGCGCATAAGCGCAATTGTCACTTGTCGTTGTCCTTTTTTCATTTTCTTCCTGTTTTTTCCGTGTATTTGACTCTTTTTCTCGCGTTTAAGTCGCTGACAATCGCTTCTGCAAGGGTAGTCCCTTGCTCGGCGTAAAATTTCGCACTCTCAGGAGCCAAACGCCCAAGATAGTCCGCCAATATGCTTGCAATGATGTATGCCATAGCGTTTGCTCTGATGTTTCTCTCGCCTTGCGGAGCAAGATTGTCGGGGAGAGCAAGGGTGATGATGGAGCCGTCATCAGTGTCGGTGACACTATCCACCCACTCTCCACAGATGGTGACGAGTGATGTTACAGCCGTGTCATACATCGTCGTCAAAAACTGAGCGTCATCGTCAGTGGCAAACACCTTGTCGTAGGTGCTTGCATCATCTGCACCGACACTCCTGCCACCGACATAGACTGTCTCGGCAGACACCATCTGCAATGCCTTCAGCTTGCTTAGTTGGATTTCAATTCGTTTCATATTTTATTTCTCGCTTAAAAGTTGGATACTCAGGTTGTTAACCAAATTCATGATGTTGCTTTTCGCGGTTGCAGGCTCTGCCGAGGCTCGTGCATCAAGGGCGAGTTTGAGCAATCTTACGTATAAGTTGCACAAGTCTCTGTCATCCAAGTTTGTAATTGCACGCTCAAAGTTTTGTTTTTGCGACCAGACAAGGCTCGCGACAAAGTTGCCGATGTCGCCACCATTGGCAAAGGTCTCAGCCTTGCGCTGTAGCTTTGCCTCCTCCCTTTTGCTGAGCACAGGGGCTTTGCTTGCGTCGATTGCCGCAAGACGCTCCCTCCATGCTCTCTCTCTCCGTTGTTTATCCATAGTTAATTTTTATTGATTATATCCAAAGGTAAGTGCTTAATTTTGAGATATTAAGATAAAAAATAATTAACTATGATAGGTAGCATTATAGGAGGAGCGATGAAGCTCGGTGGGAGCATCTTCGGCGGCATCAAGGCGCGCCGAGAGGCAAAAAAACAGCAGAAAATGCTTGACGCCCAAAAGGCTGAGAATCAAGCGTGGTATAATCGCAGATACAATGAGGATGGCACTCAGCGTGCCGATGCCCAACGCTTGCTGACCAACACACAAGACCTGCTCCGCCGACAGACAAAGGCGGCACAGGGAGCCAATGCGGTGACTGGCGCAAGCACGGAGGCGGTGGCGGCGCAAAAGGCGGCAAACAACCAAGCACTTGCCGAAGCGACAAGCACCATTGCCGCTGCATCTGACGCGCGCAAAGACAATATAGAGCAGCAGTACCAAACCAATAATAACGCTTTGGCGGACAAGCAAATGCAAATCAGCCGGCAGAAACAAAACGCTATCACGCAGGCAGTGCAGGGCGTGGCAGGTACGGCTGATAGCATAGGCGGCATCAATGACAGATTTGACAAGGACATCGAAAAGACTAAGTGATATGGCGAAAAAAGAAGAAATCATAGGGGGTAGCGAAGCCCCCGTAATCACCGACAAAAAAGTGACTACTACACCACCTACTACGTCAATTGGTGCGACTGCCCCATCGCAGAGCGAGGACGAGTACAACGAGAATCCGCAGACACCGCCACAGACGATGCCTGCTCAGCCGCAACCTACTCAGGTTGCTCCGACCGCTCCATCACTCGCTGCCCAGCCGCCGGGGGAGGAGTATAATGAGCAGCCGCAAGCTCCTCCAGCAACTCCAGCAACTCCAGCAACGTCACCTATGCCTACACCGCAGTATAATGAGAGTGACAGGCGCAATCAAGCAAACTTGGCTGCTCAGACGACCACAGCACCGACAGCCAACGTTGTCAAGACGTTGCAGTTTGATGAGCTTGGCAAGCCCATCCTTGCCGATTCGGTGGAGGTTGACACAACACCAACAACGCCTACTACACCGGCTGACACTGCCAGCCCTTCCACTCCTGAGGGTGGCACGGAGAAGGAGTACCGCACATATAGAGACATACTCGCCAAGCTCGCCCCACAGACGAGCGAAGAGGACAAGAAAAAGCAGATGCGCAGAGAGAGACGCAAGGCTATCGTCAGCGCACTCGGTGATGGATTGTCGGCGTTGTCCAATTTGTATTTTACGACAAAGGGTGCCCCAGACCAAGGACTCAAGCCAGGGATGACCGATGCCGCAAAAAAGCGGATGGATGATCTACGCACACAATGGCAAAAAGAAAAGGACAAATATCAAGATCTTATGCTGAAAGGTCTTGAGATGGATAGAGAACAGGGCAATTGGTTGAAATCATACGAGTTGCAGAAAAACGCCGACAAGCGTGCCGACGCAGAGGAGGAGCGCAAGGCGAAGACGTTTGAGAAAGAATTGCCGTTGCTCGAGAAAAAGGTGCAAGCCGCTGAAGAAGAACTGAAAAAACTTATCCGAGAGAACAACATTGGCAATGCTACGTGGCAGCAGAGTGTGGAGGTTAAAAAGCAAGAACTGGCTTGGAAAAAATACGAGCTTGAATTTATGAAATCGCACAAAGGGTATAGCCCTAAAGAGTGGGAGGAACACTTGGCTACCGAGCGTTACCGCAGCCGCACGTTGTCAAACAGGGCAGGTGGCGGAGGCAAAAGCGGCAAAACATATCGCATATACAATTACAATAGTACCGCATATTCAGACTTGACACCGAATGAAGTCAATAGGCTGTATGCCGCCTTGCAGTCAGACGGCAAGGTCGGTAAATACTCTTCCCTTAACGACAAGGTGGAGGCAATCCAACGCTATCACTCGCTCAATAATGACACCTATGAGGTGGAGGTACCAACGTATGTCGAAGATAAAGATGGCAAAAAAGTCAAAATAGGCACCGAAAAAGTGACACGTAGGTACAAAAACCGCAAGGACGATGCCGCCAATGGCGGTAGATATGACAAGATGTCGACGTGGACAACCTTCAACGGAGGCAATAAAAGTAATGGTATTATTAAAATAAACTATTAAGGATGTCAGACAGATTAAAGACGCTATACGGCCAATTAGTCAGAAATGGCTATGACTTAGGAGGATATGAGAAATTCAATGCGGCGATGCACGATAGCAACCGCAGACGCAGTCTGTATAATCAGCTTGTTGCGAACAGGGCAGACTTGGGTGGATATGAGAAATTCAGCAGCGTTGTTGAGACTGCACCACGCACCACACCGAGCGCACCGCAGAAAAAGTCGGATTTCGTGGCGGACACCATCAATATGCTCCGCACTCCATCATCGCAGTATACACAACCACAGCCGAGCAAGGCGGCAGGTACGTTCGAGATGCCGTCAAAATATGATGTATACCACAATATGCCAGATGTTGTCAAGCGGCATCAGACACCAACACCGCTAAAGCCGGAGGCAGTCATGCCGTCAGTGCCAAGCAGTGCGGCGGAGAGCGTATGGGCGGCAGCCGACAAAGCCGCAGGCGCAGAGGTGCGCAAAAAGGTTGACGAGGGGTGGTCTTGGGATAAGATTCTCCGGATGTTAAGCAGCGGAGCATCTGTCACCGGCGGACTTGGAGATGACAATGCCCAAGCCCTTGAGACAACGTCAGTGGCACACCTAAAGACGCACGATCTGCAAAAGTTGTCAGACCAAGCGTGGGCGGCACTCGGCTCCAAACAGCAGCAATCAATCATCAACGACTCATACATCTATCTCAAGGAGCAGTACCCCGATGCCGATGACAAGGCTTTGGTAGATGCCGCACGTAAGATGGCAAGGGCTAAAAGCGATGAGCAGATGTACAACCTTGCTGTGGAGAAAAATATGCCTAAGAGTGTTGGCGAGTTTTTCTTGCGCAAGGCAGCGGCAGCAAGCTCTTTCGGCAGTCTATCCAAAGGGTATGCGTCAATGATGGCAGGCACAAGGGGTGATATGGAGGCGGAGGACACCGCCTTGCAGAAATATGGCGCGAAACACAAAGTGGCGGACATAGCAGGCAGTGTGGCAGGCTTTGCCGTTGATCCGTTGACGTATGCATCAGGAGCGGTAGGCGGAGCGGCAACCAAAGGAGCGTTGTGGGCAGGAGGCAAGGTCTTGTCAGAGGCGGCAGCACGCAAGATGTCGCAGACACTCGGAGGCAAACTGCTCCTCGGTGCGGTAGGCGGAGCGGCTAACTTCGGCACGTTCGAGGCGGGCGGAGAGGCTATCAACCAATACAAGTGGGGCGGCACTCTCGATGTAGACCCAGAGACAGGCAGATATGTCGTAGGTGATTTCTCGCTCGGTAAGGTAGCATCACAGATGGGACACGGACTCACGATGGGTGGACTTACGGGAGCATTCGGCACGTGGCTCGGCAATGTCAGCACCAAAGCGGCACAAGCCACGTCAAGCACCTTGGGCAAACTTGGGGTGCGTGCAGGCGAGCTCGGTGTAGGGCTTGTCGGAGAGGGTACTATATTCGCCACGCCAGAGTTCATCTCCACGTATGGCGACTACAACGATGTCATAAAGTCTGTATCCGATAAAAATTCCCCCAACTATATTGCCGACGACAAGGAGCGGAGCAAGTATATTGCAGAGCTAAAGGCGCAGAGAGGAGAGCGGATGATGGATATATGGCAAGACAACCTTGCTATGATTGCAGGTTTCAAGGCACAGCACGCAATCAAGTCAGCAGGACGCACCATCTCCGAGCTGGCGGCATCACGCAGAGGCAAGGTCGGCTTTGTGGAGCGCATGGGCAGGATGCTTGACGGACATCCAAGCCTCGCCCTGAGCAAGGAGGAGCAGACGGAGTTGGACAAGCACGGCTATGGCGACTTGACACAGATGGTCAAGGAGTACAAAGAGTATGCTCAAAAGGACGGAGACTTGCCGTACAACAAAATCACGCAGTTGATCAACGACAAAAACGTAAGCGAGGCGGCAAGGGCAAAGATGTACTATTATGTCACAGGACATTCCTTGCCAATGTCGGCAGTGATTGCGTCCAACGTCATTGACAATGGCGATAAGACATACACCGTGCAGTCATTGGGTGACAATGGTGTGATCACAAGCAGGACTTATGGGAGCCTTAAGAGAGCGGACTACGAAAAGGCACGCATAGACAGGCAAGCAGAGCTCAACGGAGTGGCGATGGCAGAGCAGATGTTTGACAATATGGACAAAGCCGAGCGGCTAAAGGCTGTCTGCACAAGGCTCGCCCAAGACAAGGGTGTGTCGCCGGAGACACTGCTATGGCTGACACGCAAAGACCCAAAGCAGATGACTGCCGCAGAAAAGCGGTGGTTGAAAGAGATAGAGGATGCCGCCAACGAGGATGCACCGCAAGGCGAAAACGCCACAGTGAGACACATCAAGGGTGTCATCATTGACGAGTATGGTGTTGATGTAGACAAAGCATTGCGCAAGGCGGCGGACAGCCGCACCGATGCGGAGAAAACAGCCATATCGGCTTACAACGACGAGTTGGCGCAGGCGGTCGCAGAGCGAAAAAATGCCATTAGCCAAGGCGAGACAACTGACGCATACAGACGGGGTTACGAGGCAGACACGCAAGGTATGCGTGATGCCTACGTGGCGCAGATGTATGAGCCAAGCGAGGATAATGCCGAGACACTTAGAGGGGTGGAGTCGCAAATCACGGAGAGTGCCAAATATCAAGCGGCATTGGAGAGAGACGAACTGACTCAGATGACGCACAAGGACGGCTCCATACACCTTGCCACGCTTAAGGATAAAGACAAAGACGGCAATGGCAAGCAAGTGTACATCGTAGACGGCGACATCGTGATGAAGGGGGACGGCAGTGGTGTTGACGCAGACGCAAGCAGTAAGAGCGTCATCATATACGACCCGGCTACTGGAGAGAAAAAGATGGTGTCACCGACTGCGGTTGACGGCATAGAGTCGCTTGGCGAGGTCAAGACGGCAGAGCAGACCGAGGCGGAGATAAACGCACGTATGCAGGACACCATCCAAAGAGGCAAGGATTGGTTGGTGGGCAACGTAGCCAACCCTGTCGGTATGCAGATACAATTGGGTGACGGACGTATCGCCACCATAGAGGCGATGCACGAGGACGGCAAGTCAGCCATAGCGACACTCCCTGACGGCACTCAGTTCCTGGTGCCAAAAGACGTATTGCAGAGGATCGTCAACAACGGGCAGTATGCGGATTACAAAGCGAGGAGAGATGCCGAGGCAAGCAAACGAGAGGCAGAGCAAAGCACCGAGAGCGCACCGGAGACAGCCACGGAAGGCGGACAGCCATTGCCGGAGGAGGCTTCCCCTAAAGAGGAGGAGAGCAGAGAGTATGCACAAGGAGACGTGTTTGATGTCGTTGTGGACGGGCAGAAGATGCACGCAGAGATAGTGTCACCAAAG
>OGNC01001498.1_pt1 | contig 10556 bp, 8 predicted proteins | sample 1573311 | NCBI WGS metagenome assembly OGNC01 (sample SAMEA2581889, study PRJEB24529) | metagenome | biome: Human gut stool | place: China | collected 2011
CCGTCACCAACGGCGGTCTGAACTACGACCAGAAGCAGCAGCTCAAGACCAAGCGCCTGCTGGCGGCGCAGGGCTTCTATGAGGCATCCACGCTGGCCTTCTACTCCAACGCCGAGCTGGACATGCTGCACATCCCCGCCGATGATGCTGCCCGCAAGGCCATCCGCATCCTGAACCCCATCAGCGAGAACCTCTCCATCATGCGCACCCTGCTCACCCCGTCCATGCTGAACGTCATCGTGGACAACCTGAAGAAGGGCAACGCCGAGGGCCGTCTGTTCGAGATGGCACCGGTCTATCTGGCCAAGGAACTGCCCCTCTGCGAGCACCCGCACGAGCGCCAGACCCTCTGCATCGGTGCCTTCGGCCCGGAGGAGGACTTCTTCACCGTCAAGGGCGCCATGGAGGCACTGGCAGCCGGTTTCGGCCTGCACTTCACCTACGAGCGTGAGACTGCGCCCTGGCTGCACCCCGGCATCAGCGCCGCTGTCTACTGCGGCGGCAAGCGTCTGGGCGTCTTCGGCAAGCTCTCCAACGAGATCAACGGCGAGCTGGAGATCGCAAAGGAACAGAAGGACAGCCAGAACATCTACCTCGGTGAGCTGGACTACGAGGCCCTGATGAGCTGCGTGGACGGCGAGCTGCGCTATCAGCCGCTCAGCCCCTATGCTGCCGTCAAGCGCGACCTGGCCCTCGTCTGCGAGGAACAGGTCGCCTGCGGCGAGATCGAGGAGACCATCAAAAAGGCAAGCCCGCTCATCACCGACGTGAAGCTGTTCGATATCTATCGCGGCGCAAACCTCGGTGCGGGCAAGAAGAGCATGGCATTCTCCCTGACGCTGTCCGACCCCAGCGCAGAAGTCTCTGCCGAACAGGTCGAGCGCACCGTCAAAAAAGTGCTGGGCAACCTGAAGTTCAAGCTTGGCATCGAGATCCGCTGATCCAAAACAAGAAAAACAACAGCCCCCGTGCCAAAGCACGGGGGCTGTGTGCGTTCCGGGGAGAGGAATCACTTGGCATCCTCATATTCCGGGGCGTTCTCTTCTTCGTCGAGGTCCTCGGCATGGATGCGGTCATGCAGACGCTGGCGGAACTCCTGGGCAGGGATGCCGCTCTGGTTCGGGGTCAGGTCGGGGGCAGGGTTGCCGTCCGGTAGGTGGGCACCGAACGCGGGCACGAAGAAGAACTTGCGCACAACGAAGATGAGCGCGATGGCACCCACGCTGAGCAGGTTCTCAACGGCGGATTCGTGGCCGACCACCATGTGGCGGGCGATGGCGTAGAGCAGCACTTCCAGGCTGCTGCCGGGGCTGTGCTTGGCCAGCATCTTGATGAACTCGATGCCGATGACGATGTCCAGCGCACGTTCCAGAAATGTGCGGATCTCTGCATCGTTGCCGTCGAACAGCAGGCCGGGCATCCATTTCAGCAGCGGCACGATGCTGAACAGCAGGCCGATGAGGACCAGCCCGGAGAGGGTGATCTCCAGCAGGGTGGATGCCTGGATGATGTAGTTGCGCAGCGCGGTGCGGCCGTGGCTTTCCACAGGGTGGTTGTGGGGGTTGAGCATGGTTCGTTCTCCTTCGCATCTTCACGTCTTGCGGCAGATCTGGCAAAAACCGCCAGACTTTTCTTCATTGTAGCAAAGAATGGAAACGAAGTCAAACGAATGGAACACGCGAGTAAAAATTATTGGGCGGCCACATAGCCGGATTTTTGGATGCAGGCGCGGCCTGCATCGGTGGAGAGCCAGTCGTAGACCTTGCGCTCCGGGGTGTCGGGGCCGGAATCCTGCTGGACTGCGGCATAAAACTCGTTGCACAGGGGGTAGCTCTCGTCCGCGATGGTGTCGGCCGAGGGGGTCACGCCGTCCACGGCCAGCAGCCGCAGGCCGGGCTTGGAGTACATCTCCGAGATGTAGTAGTAGACCGAGAAGCCGATGGCGTTGGCCGCGTTGTTGTACTCGGCGATGTCGTCTACCAGTTCGCCCATCAAGGCAGGAGCCAGCTCGGTGGGGGCGTCCATCAGCTCGCCGCCCTGAATGAGCAGCTTCTGGAACAGGGTCTGGCTGCCGGAGTCCTCCCGGCGCTGGAAGGCCACGATGTCGGCATCCTCGCCGCCCACGTCCTTCCAGTTGGTGATCTTCCCGGCGTAGATGTCCCGGAGCTGCTGCCGGGTCAGGCTCTGGACGGGATTGTCCTCGTTCACGATGAAGACCAGCGCGTCCCGGCCAATGGCTTTCTGGTCCAGCGGGGCACCATCGGCCTTCAGCTCTTCCTTGACGGACTCCGGGGCCTCATAGGCGATGATGAGCCGGGTGCCGTTCTCGGTGTCGCCGTAAAGGCCCAGGTTCCGCCAGGCCCAGGCGGTGGTGTTGGTGGTCACGGCGCCCTGGGCGGCTTCCAGCTCCATGCCGGTGGTGTCGGCCATGATCTGCGCAATGAGCGGGATGCAGGCCGTGGAGCCGTCGGTGACGGGAAACTCGTCCTCGGTGAGGATGGGCACTGTGGGCACTTCGCTGGCGGAAGAGGCGGGTGCTTCGGACGAAGCGGCACTCGATGCCGGTGCGCTGGAAGCGGCCTCTCCGCAGGCGGCCAGCAGCGCCGCCGTGGAGACGGTCCCCAGCCCCAACAGGAAGGAACGGCGGGAAATTTTAGTCTGTTTCATGGTGAAACCCTCCCTCAATAGAAGTAGTTGTTGGTCTCGTCGCTGGTGGAAGTGAAGATGCTCTGGCAGTAGACCCAGTTCCCCTCCACGTCCATCCAGCCGTAATCGAAGCCCTTGCGCGCCACGAAGACGCCCGCAGGCAGGGGCGCACTGCTGTTGTAGCGGGAGTACTCGCCGCAGCTGCCCAGCCCGGCCAGGACGACCGCGCCGTCGCTGTCCAGCAGGTCATACAGCCAGGTGCTGCCGGGGCCGCGGTAGCTGATGGAGAAATAGAAGTCGTCCTCCGTGGCAGCCACGGGCCAGAGGTAGCCGTCAAAGTCGTCGCCGTAGCGGGCGGTGAGGTCGGCCATCGAAAGGGTCTTGCTCAGCTCTGGCCCGGCGAGGGTCAGGGTGGTCACATCGTAGTTGTCGTTGTCGTACTGGCGCAGGTTGACCCAGCCGCTGCCCTGGTCGTAGAGGCGAGTGCGGTGCAGCGCTTCCAGCGGCGCAACCGTCGTGTCGGTCCGGATGGCACCGGTGTCCATATCGTAGACGCGGAGAGTGCCGTCCCTGGCGTAGATGTCCAGCGTGTTGGTACCCAGAGCCATGTCGTAGAGGTCGAGGGTGTCGCCGGTGGTCAGGTCGTAGAGAACATAACCGCCCTCCCGGTAGAGCACGGTCACGCCGGGCGCGTACCCGCTGATGGAGTCGTCAAATTCGCACAGCACGGTGCTGGTCATGTCGCTGACCAGATCCACGAGCTGATACTTGCCCTCGTCGGTCCGGAAGCTGGCAATGCCCGCGTGGAGATAGGTGACAAAGTCGCTCCGCTCCTCGCCGGTGACCGCATTCAGCAGGGAAGTAGACTCCAGGCTCGTGCCGTCTTCGTTGTAGGTGTCGATCTCCACCCAGTCGGCGGGGGCCAGCGGGTCGTCGATCCCGGCGGAAAGGCGGTACAGCAGGCCGTGGAAGTTCTGGTAGACCACGGTGCCGTCCTTTTCCTGGATCTGAATGGCAGCATACTGGTAGAGGTCGTCGTTCTCTTCATCGGGCGCAGCATCGCCGGGGGCATAGAGGCCAAAGGCCAGCCGGTCGCCCGCCACAAGGCAGGTGTAGGCGTTTTCGGGCACAGGGTACTCAGTGCCCGAAGCAAAGTCCAGCACCCGCACGTCACCCGCTGCATGGTCGTGCAGGGGCGAATAGGCGAAGCTGGTGGGGGTGGTCAGAACGAGCACACCGCCGGAAAGGCGGACGTCGTATTCGCGGTCAAAGGTGTAGAGCGCCTCGCCCGTCCGGTCAAAGATGCCGCTGCGCCGCCCGGCGGCGGTGTCCGGGTCAGACCAGGTGCAGACAAACCAGTTCGTCTCGCCGGTCTGGCTGTCGGTCAGCAGATAGGACGTCTCGCTGGCAGGGGACTGGTGCACCACCTTGTCGCCGCAGAGGATGGTATTCCCACCAAGGGAGTCATAGCTGGAGAAGAGCCGCAGCCTGCCGTCCCGCAGGGAAGAGGCGTCGTATTTGGGAGGTTCCTCCTCCTGCTGGGGGTGGGACACGGGCCGGGACGGCGTGGGCAGCAGCGAACAGGAGGTGAACACCCCCGCCGCCAGTGCCAGGCCCGCCGCCGCGCAGCCGATGCGGAGTAGATTCTGTTTCATAATGCAGTACCTCACAGGTCACAGGGACGAAATGCGGATGGGCTTTCCCATTTGATTATAATACGAAACACCCGGACATTCCATTGCATTGGAACATTTGGGCACGGTTACAATTTGGTTACGGCCGAAAGTTCAGTCGAAGTTTGCAAAAGCAGATGAAAAGCGGATGCTTTTTGGTTAAAGTGCTAAAGGAATGTCGAAATCCTTGTAAAAAATTACGACAAGTGGTATAATTTAACAAGACAAAAAGATCGATTTGTTTGTGAGAAAAACGTTTGGAGGGAATTATCATGAAAACTGTTGCACAGACTGTGATCGAAGCAGATCGTTTTTACACCATCGCTGCCCGCACCGGCAGCGTCATCGAGGCGGCTGCTTCCACTAAGAACGAGGAGACCGTTCGTCTGGGCAAATACGACCACAAGCCCGAACAGGAGTGGGCGTTCATCCGCGTGGGGGACGGTGTCTACCGCATCCGCAACCGCGCTTCCGGCAAGCTCCTCGACCTGATGATGACCGGCACCGCCAACGGCACCTGGCTGCATCTGTGGGAGGATGTGGGCGGCACGTCCCAGATGTGGACCGTGGAGCCTACCCCCGCCGGCACCGTCCGCCTGCGCTCTTCCTGGGCCAGCGGCAAGTGCATCGACACCGTGGGCATGGGCGTCTCCGATGGCGCACAGCTGCAGATCTGGCAGGAGACCGCCGGGGAAGACCAGCTCTGGACCATCTCCGAGGTGAAGGACCGCGCCAGCGCAAAGCGCGCTGCCAAGAAGGACGAGCCCGCCGCCGCTCCCGTTGAGGAGAAGGTCGAAGTCAAGGCAGAGGAAAAGCCCGTAGAAGCCGCTCCTGTTGTCGAGGCCCCCAAGGCGGAAGAAGTCAAGGCAGAGCCGGTCAAGGCGGAAGAGAAGCCCGCAGAGGCTGCTCCTGCTGTTGAGGAACCCAAGGCCGAACCGGCTGAGACGGAGGCAAAGCCCGCAGAAAAGGCTGCCCCCGCAGCAGTCAAGGCTCCGGTCAAGAAGCCTGCTGGCCGGAAGACCAGCCGCGCCGCCCGCAAGAAGGCTGCTGCAAAGAAGTGACCCTCTCAGGCATCGCGCAGCGATGCCAGCTCCCCCAAAGGGGGAGCCACTGGCGCGCCGGTTTTGGCTGTGCCGGGATGAACAAAGCGTAATAAAACCATAAACGAAAGTGCTCCGCTGTTTTGATCCACAGCATCGCTCCCATCGCTCTTTGTCAGAGCATGGGACAGATGCCGCTGGTCTTGACAGCGGAGCACTTTTGTTTACGATATCAGAATACCTTCAGCAGTCAGCAGGGGTTGCCCGACCTGCCAAAGGCTCCCCCTTCGGGGGAGCTGTCTGCGCAGCAGACTGAGAGGGTATCACACATTCAACATGCTGCGCTGCGCGGCGGCACGGAACTGGAGAGCCGCTGCGATGAAGCCCTTGAACAGGGGATGCGCGCGGTTGGGGCGGCTCTTGAACTCCGGGTGGAACTGGGCACCCAGATGGAAGGCGCGGCCCGGCAGCTCCACGGTCTCGACCAGACGGCCGTCGGGGCTGGTGCCGGAAATGACCAGACCCTTTTCCTCCATCTCGCTGCGGAAGTCGTTGTTGAACTCGTAGCGGTGGCGGTGGCGCTCCCAGATCTCCGGTTCGCCGTAGCACTCGGCCATCTTGGTGCCGGGCTTGACGGTGCAGGGATATTTGCCCAGGCGCATGGTGCCGCCCTTGGGGATGTTGCCCTGCTGATCAGCCATCAGCGCGATGACATTGTGCTGGCCGTCCGGGGTGAACTCGCTGGAGTTCGCATCGGCGTAGCCCAGCACATTGCGGGCAAACTCCATGACCATGATCTGCATGCCCAGGCAGATGCCGAAGTAGGGCACATGATTCTCGCGGGCGTACTGTGCGGCCTGAATCATTCCCTCGATGCCGCGGTCACCGAAGCCGCCGGGCACGATGATGCCGTCCACATCGGTAAAGGCTTCCTTGCAGGCGGCCTGGTCGGTCAGGTCTTCGCTTTCGACCCAACGGATCTCCACCTGGCTGTCGTTCTCAAAACCGGCGTGGTAGAGGCTCTCCATGACGGAGAGGTAGGCATCGTGCAGCTTGACATACTTGCCCACCAGTGCGATGGTGCAGGTCCTGCTGCGGGTTGCGATGCGGGAGACCACCTGCTTCCACTCGGTCAGGTCGGCAGGGGGGACGTCCAGCTTCAGCTTTTTGACCACCACATCGTCCAGACCGTTGGTGTGGAGCATCAGCGGGCACTGGTAGAGGCTGGGCATGGTCAGGTTCTCGATGACGCACTCCGGCTGCACGTTGCAGAAGGTGCTGATCTTGCGGCGGATGTCGCCGCCCACGCTGCCGTCGGCACGCAGGATGATGATGTCGGGGTTGATGCCCATGCCCTGCAGCTCCTTGACGGAGTGCTGTGCAGGCTTCGATTTGTATTCGTCCGAGCCGGAGATGTAGGGCACCAGCACGACGTGGATGTAGCAGCAGTTGTCGCGGCCCTGCTCCAGGCCCACCTGACGGATGGCCTCCAGGAAGGGCTGGCTCTCGATGTCGCCGGTGGTGCCGCCGATCTCGGTGATGACCACATCGGCCTCGGTGGAGGAGGCCAGGTTGTAGATGTAGCTCTTGATCTCGTTGGTGATATGGGGGATGATCTGGACAGTCTGGCCCAGGTATGCGCCCTGGCGCTCCTTGTTCAGCACGTTCCAGTAGACCTTGCCGGTGGTCAGATTGGAGTATTTGTTCAGGTTCTCGTCGATGAAGCGCTCGTAGTGGCCCAGGTCGAGGTCCGTCTCGGTGCCGTCGTCGGTCACGAAGACCTCGCCGTGCTGCAGCGGGCTCATGGTGCCGGGGTCCACGTTCACATAGGGGTCGAGCTTCTGGCTGGCGACCTTCAGGCCGCGGCACTTGAGCAGACGGCCCAGCGAAGCGGCCGTGATGCCTTTGCCCAGACCGGAGACGACGCCGCCGGTGACGAAGATGAATTTTGCCATAAAAATGGTCCTCCTCTATCTCGTTTGATTCTGATACTTTTCCCAGAAGCTCCCTTCGGCACTGCGCAGGCGATGCCGCCGCCCTCCCAGAGGGGGGCTGTCTGCGAAGCAGACTGTGGGGAGCTCGTTTTCCGACATAAAATTATAATCCTAATCCTCGTAAGAATCAAGGATTTCTTTTGCGATCTCGGCACGGTCGCGCCGGGTGTCCATGGCCCGCTTTTCGATCAGGCGGTGGGCATCGGCCTCGGTCATGCCTTCCCGCTCGATGAGGCAGCATTTGGCGCGGCTGACCAGACGCACCTGCGCGATCTTTTCCTGCATCCTGGCGTTTTCCTGCCGCAGGCGCAGCAGGCGGTGGTTGCTGGCTGCTGCCATGTGGATGGCCTGCAAAAACAGCGTGTTCGAGAACGGCTTGCTCAAAAGCAGCACACCCTCGTCGCTCATGGAACCCAGCAGCTGCTCGGCCGCTGCGGCCTTGGCCAGAAGCACCACGCCCGCGTCGGTCTTTTCCACGGCGGCAGCGCACAGCTCGTGGCCAAACTCATCGGGCAGCGGCGCGTTGACCACGATGAGCTCAAAATCCGATTCTAACATCCTGCGCCGGGCCTCGGCTCCGCTTGGCACGATCAGAGGCCGGGGGTATCCCAGCTCCGCCAGCCGCGCTGAGATATACTCGTTTGAGCTGGCTCCGGCGCTGACGATCAGAGCACGTCCCATTCGGAATCGCTCCTTTCCTTTTCCCTCTCTTTTTCCGGTAGCTTACCGCTCAGATGGCGTTGAAGTAGTGGATGCGCTCGTACTCTGCCGGGTCGGCGGCATTCTTCAGGGCAGCGCAGCGCTTCAATTCCTCCTCGTAGTAGCGGTGAGAGAGCTCCTCCGGCAGCACGGCGCGCAGGAAGTCGCTCTCCTGCGCGGCCTGCACGGCCTCTTCCAGCGTGGAAGGCAGCTTTTCCAGCCCAAGGCCGGCGGCCACGGCGGGGTCGAACAGATTCTTGTTGATGGGGGCCTGCAGCGCCAACCGGCGCTCAATGCCGTCCAGACCGGCGGCTAGGATGAGGCCGATGGCCAGATACGGGTTGCAGGCGGGGTCCGGGCTGCGCAGCTCCATGCGGCAGTTGTCGCCCTGCACCTGCGGGATGCGCACGAGCTGGCTGCGGTTCTGGCGGCTCCAGCTCACGTATTTGGGGGCCTCGTCGCTGCCAAAGCGGAGGTAGCTGTTGGGCAGGGGATTGGTGAAGACGGTCAGCGCGCGGCTGTGTGCCAGCACACCCGCCATAAAGCTGCCCGCGATGCTGTCGGGCGCGATGTCGCCTTCGAACAGGTTCCGCCCGTCCATGTAGAGCGAAAGGTTGATGTGCAGCCCGCTGCCGGCCTGGTCGGCCAGAGGCTTGGGCAGGAAGCTGGCGTGGATGCCGCTGCGCATGGCCACGGCCCGCACGATCTGCTTGAACATCATCACGTTGTCGGCGGTCTTGAGCGGGCCTGCATAGTGGCAGTCGATCTCGTTCTGGCCGTTGCCGCTCTCGTGGTGGCTGTGCTGGGGGCTCATGCCCATCTGCTCCATGGTCAGGCAGATGTCGCGGCGCAGGTTCTCGCCTGCGTCCAGCGGGGCCACGTCGAAGTAACCGCCGAAGTCGATGGGGACGCGGGTGGGGCGGCCATGGTCATCGTTCTCGAACAGATAGAACTCGCACTCGGCCCCCACGTTGCAGGTCAGCCCCAGCTTGCGGAAACGGCGGCTCATCTGGCGCAGGAACCCCCGGCAGTTGCCGCCAAAGGGATCGCCGTCCGGCCGTTCCACGTCGCAGAAGAACTGCATCACCCGGCCCTCGGTGGGGCGCCAGGGCAGGATGGTCACGGTGGAGAGGTCGGGCCGGAGCACCAGGTCGCTCTCTTCCACCTTCATGAACCCGGCAATGGAGCTGCCGTCGAAGCAGACGCCGTCCTCCAGCGCCTTGGGCAGGTCCCCGGCCAGCACGGCGATGTTCTTCTGTGTGCCGAAGATGTCACAGAAGGCAAACCGCACGAATTTGACGTTGTTGTCCTCCACAAAATCCAGGATATCCTGTTGGGTCGTATAGCTCATAAGGATGATCTCCTCTCAAGAAAAACGCCTAAAGGCCTGCCCTCGCAAAAGAGCAGGTCTTTAGGCTGGTGTAAGAAATAGGAAAAGGAGAATGGCGAATGAAGTTCGACAGCCTAAGATGCTTTATGAAATGCGCTGGTAGATCAGACGTAGTAGAGCATCTTGCTGTAGCTGGGCAGAGGCCAGTAGTCCTCGCCGCAGATGGTCTCGGCATCGTCGGCTGCGGCACGCAGAGCGTCCATTGCCGGGATCACGTTGTCGTGGAAGGCCACAGCCTTCTCGCTCTCGCTGGTCAGAGCCTCGGCAGCGTCCACCACATCCTGCAGCACGTCGATGGCGTCGCTCATGGCGTCGGCATCGGCGCTCAGCTTGGTCAGGGTCTTGGTCTCGCTGCGGACGCTGAGTGCCTCGCTGACGGCCAGCTTGGTGGCAGCGGTGTTGGCGACCTCGCTCATGTAGGAGTTGACGGCCGGCAGCAGCTGCTTGCGGGCCATTTCGAGCATGGTCAGCGCCTCGATGTTGATGATCTTGGCGTAGTGCTCCATCTCGACTTCGTAACGGCTCTCCATCTCCACCTTGGTCAGGACGCCGAAGTCCTCCATCAGCTGGATGTTCTTCGGGTCAACGAGGGCGGGCAGAGCAGCCGGGGTGTTCTTCTTGTTGGGCAGGCCGCGGCGGGCAGCTTCTTCTTCCCACTCGGCGGTGTAGCCGTTGCCGTTGAAGATGACGCGGCGGTGGTCGCGGATGGTCCGCTTGACCAGAGCGATGGCGGCGGAGGTGAAGTCCTCAGCACCCTCCAGCTCGTCGGCGTAGCCCTTCAGCTCCTTGGCGACGGCGGTGTTCAGGATGGTGTTGCAGTCGCTCAGGTTCTCAGCAGAACCGGGCATACGGAACTCGAACTTGTTGCCGGTGAAGGCGAAGGGGGAAGTGCGGTTGCGGTCGGTGGTATCCTTGCTGAACTTGGGCAGGACATCCACGCCCAGATCCATCTTCATCTTGGTGGGGCCGGCGTAGGGAGAATCGGATGCGATGGCGTCGATGACGGCTTCCAGCTCCTCGCCCACGAAGATGGAGATGATGGCCGGAGGTGCCTCGTTGGCGCCCAGACGGTGATCGTTGCCCGGGGTGGCCACAGAGGTGCGCAGCAGATCGG
>OGNC01001501.1_pt1 | contig 10549 bp, 6 predicted proteins | sample 1573311 | NCBI WGS metagenome assembly OGNC01 (sample SAMEA2581889, study PRJEB24529) | metagenome | biome: Human gut stool | place: China | collected 2011
TTTACCCTGCCCGAAAACTTCGACGGAAAAGAAATATTTTTACACTTCGGCGCAGCCAAATCCGCAATCGAGGTATATATAAACGGAAGCTTTGTAGGTTATTCGCAAGGTTCCATGACTCCGCACGAATTTGACATCACAAAATATGTTAAGAACGGAATCAACGAGGTAGCCGTAAAATGCTATCGTTACAGCGACGCTCAGTACATAGAGGATCAGGATATGTGGCTTCTCTGCGGTCTTTACAGAGAGGTATATATCTTCGCCGAGCCCAAGACCTGTCTTCGCGACTTCTTTATAACAACCGACCTTGATAAGGATTACAAGGACAGCGATACGAAGCTTGAAGCAAAAATCATAAATTACGAAGGCGAAGACAAAGCTTCAAAGCTCAGTGCTTATATTGAAAAAGACGGCAAAAAGCAAAAGCTGGGTTCGGAGGAATTCACGGTTGCCGGAAAAGACAGCAAAACAATAAACCTTGAAGCGGTAATAAAAAACCCGCTCAAATGGAGTGCCGAAACTCCGGAGCTCTACACTCTTGTTATCGAGCTTAAAACCGGTAAAACAACAACATACAAGTCAATCCGTTTCGGTTTCAAAAAGGTTGAGATAGTAGGAGAAAAAATTCTCTTTAACGGCCAGCCTTTGATGATTCGCGGTGTAAACCGTCACGATTTCGACCCGGATCACGGTTGGGCGGTTCCGAAGGAGAGATATTATCAGGATCTCGACATAATGAAACGCTGCAACATAAATTCCATCCGCACTTCTCACTATCCTGATGATCCGTTCTTCTATGAGCTTTGCGACGAATACGGTTTCTATGTTATGGACGAATGCGATATGGAAAGTCACGGCGTCCGCAGAAAGGGCGTTCCCGGAAGCAATCCCGTATGGACTAATGCGGTTGTGGACAAAATGCAGAGAATGGTACTTCGCGACAGAAACCACGCCTGCGTATTTATGTGGTCACTCGGCAATGAGGCCGGCGACGGCACAAACTTCGCTAAGATGAAGGAAGCCGCTTTGGAGCTTGACAAAACGAGACAGTTCCACTATGAGGGCGATTTTGACCTAACAAAGAGCGACGTTATATCAAGAATGTATCCCCTCCCCGACATTATGGAAAAGCTCGGCAATCGTGAGCCAATCACCATAAGCCTTTACGATAACGTTGCAAACCAGCTCGCCGCAGATTCAAAGCCCATTCCGAAAGAGGCTTACACGAAGCCCGTAATACTATGCGAATATGCACACGCAATGGAAAACAGCCTCGGTAACTTCCAGGAATATATGGATGACTTCGAGAAATACGACAATATGTGCGGCGGATTTATTTGGGACTTCGTAGACCAGTCTCTTCGCTACAAGGCTCCCGACGGAGATCATTGGCTTTACGGTACGGACTTTGAAAAATCAGAGCCGCGCAGACCCTTCCAGCTTCCCAACACAACCGCTATGACAGGCAGTAACACATACTTCTGTGCAAACGGTATAATTGCCGCCGACAGAAAGGTTCACCCGTCGGCATATGAGGTCAAAAAGGTTTACGCCGAAATGAAGGTTATTGAAAAAGACCTTGAAAAGAAAGAATTTACCGTTAAAAACAAGCACTTATTCACCGATCTTTCGGAATTTGACCTTAAATGGACCGTAACCGCAAACGGCAAAGAGATTGAATCGGGTATTATCGACAATCTTTCGGTTCCCCCACTCTCTTCAAAGGACATCACGGTGCCGTTCTCTTCCGATAATCTTCCGAACGCCGAGTGCATTATCACATTCTCATTCCTTCGCAAAAACAAGGAGCGTTACTGCGAAAAGGGCTATGAACAGTCGTTTGACCAGATAATTCTAAAGAAGATGCCCGAAGCTCTCCCGGATAATTCAAAGGGTAAACTTCAATGCGTTCAGATAGGCACAACAGCTACAGTTCAGGGTGAAAACTTCACGGTAAAGGTTACCGACGGCAAAATAGTTTCGCTGCGCTTTGACGGCAAGGAATATTTAAAAACTCCCTTGAAGCCGAATTACTTCCGCGCGCTTATCGACAACGACTTTTCACTTACAAACTTTGTTCCCTTCCTTATTCCGCTTCATCCGTATTACACATGGAGAACCGCAACCGATACGGCACAGGGCACAATAACAGCCATAGATGAGGGCGCAAACGGCGAAATCATCATATATGTAGACTGGGCAGTATTCTCATTCTCGGGCGTTAAATCGAAATATATTATCTATCCCGACGGCAAAATCGAGGTCAACCACGAGGGTACTCCAAAGGCCTTTACTCTTCTGAGATTCGGTACGCAGATGGGGCTTATACCCGAACTCAACTACGTAAAGTGGTACGGCAGAGGTCCACAGGAAACATATATAGACCGTAAAACCGGCGGCAAAATAGCTATTCACGAGATGAGCGTTGACGACCTTGAGCACCACTATATGCGTCCGCAGGAAAACGGCAACAGAGTTGACGTCCGTTATGTCGAAATAACCGACAAGGACGGCAAGGGCCTTAAATTTACCGCTCCGTACAACACTCCGCTCGCATTCAGCGCCTGGCATTACACGCAGAATGAGCTTGAGAAAGCCACGCATATTCATGAGTTAAAGCACAAGGATATTACGACGTTTAACTTTGATTTAACTCAGCTCGGCGTAGGCGGAGATATGCCCGGTGACGCACACGTGCGTGAGCCGTATATACTCCATCCAAACAAGAAATATGCTTATTCCTTTACCATAGAGAGCATAAAGAAATAATACGGTTTAATGATATTTACCGGAGTCTCAAAAAGACTCCGGTATTTTTTTGTTTTGCCATAGCATAGTCACATATAAAAACAAAAAAATAAATCAGACTTGACAATATACCCCTCACGGGTATATACTCAAGATACCCCCTAAGGGTATAGAAACGAGGTGCGGTTCATGGAAAAAGAAAAGTGCTGTCACTGCTCACAGCGAAAAAAAGAGCGTTCCCCCGAGGAATATAAAAAGCTTATACACAGGCTTAACCGAATCGAGGGGCAAATCCGCGGAATAAAGGGCATGGTGGAAAACAACGCTTACTGCCCGGATATACTCATACAATCCGCCGCCGTAAACGCCGCGATAAATGCTTTTAATAAAGAACTGCTTGCAAATCACATAAGAACATGCGTTGCCGACGATATAAGAAGCGGCAAAGACGAAGTGATTGACGAGCTTGTGGTTACACTTCAAAAACTTATGAAATAAAGAAAGAACGGTAAAATATAATGAATGTTGTTTTAATAATAATTCTCATAGCAGTTGTGGTATTGGCGGCGGTTTCCGGTGCGAAACACTTTAAAGGTCAGGGCGGCTGTTGCGGTGGCGGCGGAGAATTAAGACCCGAGCACAAAAAGCTCGACGGCCCCGTAACGGAAGAAAAGATAATTTCGATAGACGGAATGAGCTGCGAAAACTGCCGGAATCGCGTTGAGCGAGCTATAAACAAAATAGACGGAGCTTCGGCGAGAGTAAATCTTCGCAAAAAAGAAGCGGTTGTTTCGCTCGACAGAGAAATTGACGACGAAACGCTCAAAAACGCTGTTGAATCGGCAGGCTACAAGGCTGTTTCCGTAAAGACACGGGAGGTAAAAAAATAATGACACAGTATAACGTCACCGGTATGAGCTGTGCGGCGTGTTCTGCGAGAGTTGAAAAAGCAGTATCAAAAGTGCCCGGCGTAACGTCGTGTTCAGTCAGTTTACTCACCAACTCCATGGGCGTTGAAGGGACGGCATCGGACAAAGCTATAATATCCGCAGTACAAAAAGCCGGCTACGGAGCATCTAAGAAAGGCGGAAGTAAAGCCGCCGAGAGTGCCGATGAATCCGCACTCCGCGACACAGAAACGCCAAAGCTCAAAAAGCGTCTGTTTTGGTCCGTCGGATTTCTAATACTGATGTATTTTTCGATGGGTCATATGATGTGGGGATGGCCCCTCCCCTCTTTTTATAACAGCAATCACGTTGCAATGGGACTTACTCAGCTTTTGCTTACCGTTATAATTATGGTAATAAACCAAAAGTTCTTTATCAGCGGTTTTAAAAGTCTGTGGCACAGAGCCCCGAATATGGATACCCTCGTAGCCCTCGGTTCAACCGCCGCATTCGTATACAGCACTTACGCTCTCTTTATGATGACAGACGCTCAGACACGCGGCGATATGCAGGCTGTAAACACCTATATGATGGACTTATATTTTGAGTCCGCCGCTATGATTCTCACACTTATAACCGTGGGCAAGACCCTTGAGGCGCGCTCAAAGGGTAAAACGACCGACGCATTAAAGAGTCTTATGAAGCTCGCACCAAAAAGCGCGGTAATTTTAAAAGACGGTGAAGAAAAGACCGTGCCTATTGACACGGTACAAAAAGACGATATATTCTTAGTACGTCCCGGCGAGAGTATACCGGCAGACGGTGTGATAATCGAGGGTGAAAGTGCTGTAGACGAATCGGCTCTTACCGGTGAGAGCATTCCTGTAGACAAAGCCGCAGGAGACAAGGTTTCGGCGGCAACCGTCAATAGGTCGGGATTTTTGAAATGCCGTGCCATACACGTAGGTGAAGACACAACCCTATCGCAAATCATTAAAATGGTCAGCGACGCCGCAGCCACAAAGGCCCCGATAGCAAAAATCGCGGATAAGGTTTCGGGCATATTCGTCCCGACTGTAATAATTATCGCGGTAATCACAACCGTAATATGGCTTCTGCTCGGTCACGGCGTAGGTTATGCGCTTGCACGCGGGATTTCGGTTCTCGTAATATCATGCCCGTGCGCCTTAGGTCTTGCGACTCCGGTTGCGATAATGGTGGGCAGCGGTCTCGGCGCAAAGAACGGTATTCTTTTCAAAACAGCGGCGTCTCTTGAGGAAACAGGCAGAATACAGATTGTAGCACTCGACAAGACCGGCACAATAACAAAGGGCGAGCCGAGAGTTACGGACATTATTCCAAACGGTGAAACAACAGAAAATGAGCTTCTTAAAGCCGCGGCGTCTCTTGAAAAGAAGAGTGAACACCCGCTTGCAAAGGCTGTAATTTCATATGCGGAGAGCAAAAATATCATCTGCGACGACGTATCTGTATTTAAAGCTTTGCCCGGAAACGGCCTCAGCGGCACCGTAAACGGAAAAGATATATTCGCAGGTAATCTCAATTTCATAAAAACAAAGGCCGAAATATCGCCCGGCATCAAGGAAATTGCCGAAAGGCTGTCAGGCGATGGTAAAACTCCCCTCTTCTTCGCTTTAGATGGGAAGCTTCTCGGCATTATAGCCGTGGCGGACGTCATTAAAGACGACAGCCCTAAAGCCGTTAAAGAGCTCAGGAATATGGGAATACGCGTTGTGATGCTCACGGGCGACAACGAACGTACCGCAAACGCAATAGGTAAATCAGCCGGTGTTGACGAAGTAATCGCAGGGGTTTTACCGAGCGGTAAAGAAGAGGCAATCAAAAAGCTTAAAAAGCTCGGCAAGGTGGCAATGGTCGGCGACGGAATAAACGACGCACCCGCCCTTACAAGAGCCGACATAGGCTTAGCCATAGGTGCAGGCACAGATGTTGCCATAGATGCAGCCGACGTCGTTCTGATGAAGAGTCGTCTTTCCGATGTACCCGCAGCCATAAGGCTCAGCAGAGCGACGCTTAGAAATATACACGAAAACCTGTTTTGGGCGTTCTTCTACAACACGATAGGCATTCCGATAGCCGCCGGCGTATTTATCCCTCTCGGACTTACGCTGAACCCCATGCTCGGAGCTGCGGCAATGAGCCTTTCAAGCTTCTGCGTTGTAACCAATGCCCTGAGACTTAATCTGTTTAAGCTTCGTGACGCAAGCCACGACCATAAAATAAAAAAGCATTTAAAAAATGTAACGGAGGAATCAAAAGCTATGGAAAAAACAATTAAAATCGAAGGTATGATGTGCGGACATTGTGAAGCTGCAGTCAAGAAAGCTCTTGAAGAATTACCCGAGGTTGAGTCAGCCGAAGTAAGCCATGTAAGCGGTACCGCAAAGGTTACTCTTAAAGGTGAAATCGACAATGACATTCTCAAGAAAGCCGTTGAGGACAAGGATTACAAGGTTATCGGAATAGAATAATCATGTAAACAAAAAAAGAACCGTGAAGTCATAAGACCTCACGGTTCTTTTTTGCAATTCTGCAAAATTATCTCTTAATGTCGTCCCAAGCAACACCGTCTATGTGGAACAGCTCGTCAAAGTCGTAACGGTTGTTCTCGTCTTTTCTGTGGTTCGGATACCAAACCTGAGCAAAGAACGGGTTTGTCTTGGCGATAGCATCATAATCCCAAGCCTTATGCGGGATATAGCACTCGGGGCACCAATGTCCGCCGAGAAGTATAAGAGCGGGGCTTGCTTCGAATTCTGCGCCGCAGTGGCCGCATTTCCATTTAAGCTTAGTAGCCATATCGCCCTTTGTCATTGTCTCGGAGAGGCACTCGCCGCCGCGGAACTTAGCAGCCTGCTTCATATCCTCAATGTCAAGCTCTGCTTCGGGCTTTGTCTCATCATAACCGTGGTCAAGCTTAAACTGCTCAGCCGCGCTGTTATCCTTATCGAACTTGATGATGTCGAAATCTTCCCACTTTGACGGGATCTTCTTCCACTCGTCCATGCCGCCGAAGTAGATGTCAAGACGCTGCTTGTTGTTCTTTTCAACCCAGTCAAGAGTACCGAAGTCCGGAGTCTTGGCAATCTTCTTCATAAAGGGCTTCGCGCAAGCTGCAACGAGGTTCTTCGGAAGATATCTCGGAATTTTGAAGTAGAATTCAACCTGATCTGCAAGACGGTTGAAGTAATCCTTAACGGGGAGGTTCTCACGGAAGTGAAGGAAGTTTTCAAGCTTATCGCCGTCTGCATAGAACTGACCGTGGAAGTTCTTCGTTGTAAACCAGTTGGGGTCAAAGAGCTTTTCGGGGCCTGCAAGACCGAGAGTACCGAGAAGAAGGCACTCAAACTCATAGTTTGAAATTCTGTATTCCTTACCTGAACCTATATTGTAGAAGTGATTCCAGAAATCGGAACCGAGGTTGCCTTTTGCATCTTCATCGCAGAGGTTGGCAAGCAAACGACCCGAATCCTCAACGGTGCACCACTCAAGAACGCCGTTGATCGGAACGTGGAACATAATAGGATCCATATTTTTAAGAATGTTGGGATAAAGTATGCCCGACTGACGCATAACAACCCAATTCTTAATACCGCTCTCAACGAATACGCGCTCTGCTATGCACTTAGAAACAGCATAATGGTCATATACCGAAACCTTGAGCGGATCGCCGCAACGTCCCCAATGGATAGGATAGTTACGACCGCCTGTTTCGGCAACGGTGCCTATGTAGCAGACCTTAACTGCGTCGGGATCCGGCTGAGCAATAACTGCCTTGCAGATATTCTGAGCAGCACCTATATTTGTTTTCTGTGTTCTGTACGGTTTCCAGTCAGCTGCCGGAGAAACCATACCGCCTACATGAAGAATATAGTCAGAACCTGTTACTGCGTTGAGAACATCCTCATAGTTTGTAAGATCGCCCCAAACTATTCTGACTGAAGGATCATTTTCAAAATCCTTGAATTTAACACGGTTTTTTTCACTTCCGCGAAGTAAAAGAACAAGATTAAACTTATCTTTCTTAGCGTAAAGTTCCTTAAAACCGTGGAAACCCATATGACCGGAGGCACCGGTCAGCATTACGGTTTTTTTAGCTCCCATATTGTTCCACCTCATTTAAATCATAGTGCTTTTATTATAACATTTTTATGTGCAATGTCAACAAAAGAGTAAAAAAATCAATATATTCTGTAAACAGATATTTATTTTTGCAAAGAAACGCGTGCATTTTTTAACAGCGACGTTTAACTCAATATGTATCACGGCGGAATTCAACCTTTACAGCTCACGCCGTTAAAAGCACCGCCGTCAAATGTACATTTTTACCTTGGCACAAAGGAACTCATAAAAATCATCATACAGCTCCTTTGAGATTTTACCGGGATACGTCATAATTTTAAGCTCAAAAACAGAGCCACCCCTTGTGTAAGCTGGTGCAAAATGCTCAAAGTCGTTTAATTTAAATCCGTTTCGCTCATAAAATCCGCGACGGCGAACGGATATTTCATCCTTCGGCGGGTCGATTTCTAAAATAATGGTTTTATTGCAGCCTTGCAGCATCGAGAGTGTGCGCTCTCCGTACTTGCGGTTGCGCTTTTCGGATAAAATACAAAAATGCTCAATATATATAAAGCTGTCGGTATCCCAATAAAGCACTTCGCCTATAAATTCGCCATCATCATATATAAGGTCAAAATGGAACTGCTCATCATACATGGCCCTCTGCTGTGCGTCATATGACCTCTGCTCGTATTTCGGGAAGCTTTTTTCATAGAGCCTCATTGCGGTATCAAATATTTTTCCACTGCTGTCTCTCAAACGTATAAGCTCCATATAATTCTCCTTATAATCAGTATTTTTGCAGGCGGTTTTATCTTATATCGCCCTACAAACATATTTTTAATAATATATATTTTATCACAAAAACGATATTCGGACAAGACGTCATCGGATGATACAAATGGTGCAGCTTAAGCTGTCGGATAAAATTATTTGTTGAGAAAATTTTTGCAATCAGTAACTTATTCATAATTATTCATCACAACCTAACTGCTGAAATACCTTTTTAATCTTAGGATATTGAATAGCAATCCAGTCAACCATTTCTTCATTTTTTGCCCAGCAGTCAACCCCATCACTGCTTGAAGTTAATCCCCCTCGTCGAAAGGCAAACATAAATGGTTACCGTTAACAGCTTTGGTTCACTACCACTCTGTTTCGGTTTGTTATTTAACTTTTTCAAATACATTTTTGTATACGGCAATCAGTGTTGTGATTCTTGCTCTGTTATGCGGCACGACTGCATGGGCAATAGCAAGATGTAAGAAGAAGTTTTTTAAGTTTGCCTATATTTATTTTGTCATTGGTATTTTAATTCCATATCAGGCATTGTTCCTTCCAATTTATACTATTGGTTATAAATTACATCTTACAAATACAAGATTTGGAATTGTATTTATGTATGTGGCAACCGGAGTTTCCTTTGGAGTATTTCTGATGACTAGTTTTATGTCAACGGTACCTTTGGAACTGGAAGAAGCAGCAAGAATTGACGGATGTTCTGTATTTCGGACATATTTTTCGGTAGTACTTCCGCTTTTAAAACCGGCCATGGCAACACTTATTATTATGCAGGCATTCCAGATCTGGAATGATTACCTACTTGCAAGTTTATATGTCAGCAAAAAAGAATTAAAAACGCTTACCGTGGCGATTCAGTCATTGTTCTCTGCACAGAGCAGTGATTATACAACAGCAATGGCGGCAATTGTAATTTCGGTTCTTCCGATCGCAATTCTGTTTTTAAGTTTACAGAAATATTTTATTAAAGGAATGACGGTTGGTGCTGTAAAAGGATAAAAGAGATTGGTGGGAAGAAATTGACCATAAAAGATATTGCAAAAGAAGCGGGAGTCAGTCCGACCACTGATTCGAATAAAAGGAGGGAAATCATGCATCCGGAAGTTTTGCAGGAATACAAATTAGGCGATATGGTGGCAAGATATCTAATTGACCGTAATAGTATGCAGGTTGGATTTCAATTGCTGCCGGAAAACGTATCACAGGAACATATTGTAACAGATAATTGTTTTATGGAATCACTGATTCAATATAAACTGACAGGAGATATTTATAATGAAGCATACGCAGGAGGCTGTTCCATGCGTAACAGCGAAAGCGTAAGAAAATTAAGATTTTCCGAGCAGACAGATGAAACAACGGGAGAACAGATTTGTGTAAATACCATAATGATGGACGAAGATGGACACCGGTTGATACACCATCTTGTATGGATGCAAAATACGCCATATGTCCGAATTTCCTGTACATTTGAAAACCAAAGCAAAAGAGATTGTTGTCTGGAAATGTTTGAGAGTTTTTCTCTTGGAGGTTTATCCCCTTATATGCAGGGGGATGGATATGGAACACTATGGCTGCACCGTGTACGTAGTGTATGGAGTCAGGAAGGCAGGCATGAAGCTGTCCCTGTAGAAGATTTACAGTTGGAACCGGCCTGGAACCCGCATGCAGTACGTTGTGAACGTTTTGGTCAGGCAGGATCTATGCCGGTAAACCGTTTTTTCCCATTCGCAGCGATTGAAGATCGTGAAAACCATGTATTTTGGGGGGCACAAATTGCTCATCCGTCATCGTGGCACAGGAAAGATAACGGACTGGCATTGAGCGGAGGACTGGCAGACCGGGAATTGGGACATTGGATGAAACAAGTGAACCCGGGACAAAATTTTACAACCCCGGAAGCCATTGTAAGTACAGCACAGACAAATTCTTTTGACATTTTTACCGGAAGGCTTACAACAGCCGGACTGGTGGAAGGCTTTTTAAAAGCACCAGAAAGTGAACAG
>OGNC01001502.1_pt1 | contig 10548 bp, 6 predicted proteins | sample 1573311 | NCBI WGS metagenome assembly OGNC01 (sample SAMEA2581889, study PRJEB24529) | metagenome | biome: Human gut stool | place: China | collected 2011
CGATTTATTACGCTTTGCGTACAAGCTCACCTCCGACCGCGAAGAAGCCAACGACCTTCTTCAAGAAACATCACTCAAGGCTTTGGATAATGAAGATAAATACATGCCCGATACTAATTTCAAAGGTTGGATATATACGATCATGCGCAACATCTTTATTAACAATTATCGTAAAGTAGTGCGCGACCAGACATTTGTGGACCAGACGGACAATCAGTATCACCTCAGCATGCCCCAGGATTCCGGTTTTGCCAGTACCGAGGGTGCCTACGACCTGAAAGAAATGCATCGCATCGTCAATGCCCTTCCACGCGACTATAAAGTCCCTTTCTCCATGCATGTGTCCGGTTTCAAGTACCGCGAGATTGCCGAACGCCTCGGCCTTCCGCTCGGAACGGTGAAAAGCCGCATCTTCTTTACGCGCCAGAAGTTGCAGGATGAATTGAAAGATTTCATCTGATAATAATTTGATAGTAGCAATATGATATATAACATATTGTCAGTGATGAATTTTTAAGGGTTATTCTTGACTATATGTCAGAATAATCCTTTATATTTGTATATGTTAAGTTAACCGAAGGAAAATCTCTTATTATTGACTATGATGAAAAAGGAAATTAAATTCAGTCTTGTTTACCGGGACATGTGGCAGTCGTCCGGTAAGTATCAACCCCGGGTAGACCAGTTGGTACGCATTGCTCCGTTGATAGTTGAAATGGGCTGTTTTGCACGCGTTGAAACAAACGGAGGAGCTTTTGAGCAGGTAAACCTTCTGTACGGCGAAAATCCCAACAAGGCTGTACGCGCCTTTACCGCACTTTTCAGGGAAGCAGGCATACAGACGCATATGCTCGACCGCGGGCTGAATGCACTGCGCATGTATCCTGTTCCGGCGGATGTACGCCGATTGATGTACAAAGTGAAGCATGCCCAAGGCGTGGACATCACCCGTATCTTCTGCGGACTGAACGAGACGCGGAATATAATTCCCTCCATCAAGTATGCTCTGGAAGCCGGCATGATACCGCAGGCCACACTTTGTATCACCTATTCTCCCGTCCATACGGTAGAGTACTACGCCGGCATTGCCGACCAGCTGATTGAAGCCGGGGCACCCGAAATCTGTCTGAAGGATATGGCAGGTATCGGCCGTCCGGGGATGCTGGGAGAGCTGACGAAGGCTATCAAGGAGAAACATCCCGAGGTGCTGATACAGTATCACGGGCATAGTGGTCCCGGACTTTCCATGGTTTCCATTCTCGAAGTCTGCGAGAACGGTGCCGACATCATTGATGTGGCGATGGAGCCCATGTCGTGGGGCAAAGTCCATCCCGACGTTATTTCCGTACAGGCCATGCTGAAGGATAAAGGATTCCAAGTACCCGATATAAATATGAAGGCTTACATGAAGGCGCGTGCCATGACGCAGGAATTCATTGACGATTTCCTGGGTTACTTTATGGACCCCACCAACAAGCACATGTCTTCACTTTTGTTGAAGTGCGGCCTGCCAGGCGGTATGATGGGCTCCATGATGGCCGATTTGAAAGGCGTGCATTCTGGCATCAACATGATACTGCGAAGCAGGAACGAGCCGGAACTCAGTTTGGACGACCTGCTTGTGATGCTTTTCGACGAAGTGGAATATGTATGGCCCAAGCTGGGCTATCCTCCTTTGGTGACTCCTTTCAGCCAGTATGTGAAGAACGTGGCACTGATGAACGTTATGCAGCAGGTGAAGGGAGAAGAGCGCTGGACGATGATAGACAACCACACCTGGGATATGATTCTTGGCAAGAGCGGACGTCTCCCCGGTATTTTGGCACCCGAGATTGTGGAGCTTGCCAAGTCCAAAGGCTTTGAGTTTGTGGATACCGACCCGCAGTTGAACTATCCGGATGCCTTGGATACATATCGCAAAGAGATGGACGAAAACGGTTGGGAGTATGGTGACGATGACGAGGAACTCTTCGAACTCGCCATGCACGACCGACAGTATCGCGATTATAAGTCAGGCGTTGCCAAAAAACGTTTTGAAGATGACCTGCAGCGTGCCAAGGATGCCGCCATGGCCAAGAGCGGATATTCGGAAGAGGAAATCAAGAAGCTGAAGCGTGCCAAGGCAGACCCGATAATCGCGCCTTCCAAAGGGCAAGTGCTTTGGGAGGTTTCCGTCGAAGGTCCTTCTTCTGCTCCTTTCATCGGACGCAAGTACCAGCATGATGAGGTGTTCTGCTACCTCTCTACGCCGTGGGGCGAATACGAGAAGATATGGACCGGATTTACCGGACGTGTGGTGGAAGTTTGTGCCAAGCAAGGAGATGTGGTCAATAAAGGCGATGTGATAGCCTATATCCAGCGGAGTGACATTTTTGCATAAATGAGAACTTGAAAAAGTGGAATTTCACTGAAAAGTGATAATGTAGTAGGGTGATAATGCGGTAGTTATCACCCTACAGTCTTTTCAGTCATCCTTTATCGTCCAGCCATTTCTTGATGGTTTCCTTCAGCACTTCTTGGGTGAAGGGTTTGGTAAGGAAGTCGTTGCAACCTGCTTCTAGGGCAGCTTGCTTGTCGTGTTCGTAGGCATAGGCTGTAAGGGCGATGATGGGGATATCCGGTGCTAGTTCACGGATGATGCGAGTGGCGTCGATTCCGCCAAGGTTGGGCATTTTCATGTCCATCAAGATGAGGTCGGGGTGGACTTCCTCGAACATCGTTACGGCTTCCATGCCGTCTTTGGCATGTTTCAGCCGATAGAGACGGCCTAAAATGGCGTTAATTAGGATGAAGTTGCTTTCTGTATCTTCGGCAATCAGGATGGTCTTGGAAGGAGGGGTAGGGAGTTCTCCGGCCTCTTCATTCTTCGGGGAAGCTCCGGGGGCTGTATTTCTGCTCCTCTGCTTTGTGGAGTGTGCCTCTGCTGTCGCCTCCCGGTTGTTCTCTTCTTTCTTTTCCGCCTCTGTTTTGCTGGCGGCTTCCAGTGGGAGGACAAAAGTAAATGTGGTGCCTTTACCCACCTCCGAAGTGACGGATATGTTACCCCCCAGGCGTTCGATGATAGTCTTGCAGATGGAAAGTCCCAATCCGGTGCCTTGGGCAAAGTTGTTCACCTTGACGAAACGTTCGAATACCCGGTCCACCTTATCCGGTGCAATGCCCATACCCGTATCGGTGACGTGGAATGCTACATACTTGCCTTCCTGGTGATATCCGTAACTGATGTGCCCGGCGGTGGTGAACTTGAAGGCATTGCCTATCAGATTGGAAATGACCTGGAAAATCCGGTTCTTGTCTCCGTCAATCACGATATTCTCGTCAGAGGGTTCGTATATCAGCTCCACTCCTTTGGGACAACGGAAAATATGTGCGTCGTGTATCTCCTTGCAGAGTGGATGGAGACGTACGGGCGTGATGGTGAACTCCACGATACCCGATTCGATTTTTGATAAGTCGAGGATTTCGTTAATGAGCTGGAGCAGGCGTTCTCGTTGGTGCTTTCGGCAATGATGCGCGAGAAGCCTACAATGGCATTGAGCGGAGTACGTATCTCGTGGCTCATGTTGGCGAGAAAGGCGGATTTGAGCCGGTCGGAAGTCTCGGCTTTCTCCTTGGCTACGAGCAGTTCCCGTTTCATCTGTTCCATTTCCGTGATGTCCCATTCGATGTTCAGCAGGATGGGGGAGAAGTCGTTGCTTTCAATCTTCATCTTCCGTTTGTCCAGATAGATGGGATTTCCGTTTCCGTCGCGTTCTTCCGCAATCCAGTGCATCTCTTTGCCGGTTCTGGCTATTTCGATGTCTTGCGCCCTCTTTTCCTGAGCAGTCTCCAGAGGATAAAAATCGAAGTCGTCCTTTCCCAATGCCTCTTGTATGGGGATTTCGCGGTTATACGATTCGCGGTTGCGGTAGAGGTACTTGAAGTTGTTGTTGATGTCCTTCACAACAATGCCTGCCGGGAGGTTTTCGATGATTTTGTCCAAAATTTGGTTGAACTGTTTGATTTGCTGCTCATGCCGGATGCGTGTCGATACGTCTCTTCCGAATGTCCAGATGGTTCCTTCCCCTTTGTCGCTTGTCACCCAATAAGCGTTTCCTTCAATGGCGAGTACTTCCGGACGCTTGGGCAGCGGATGGTAGACGATGTATCCGTGGTTCGTCTCTCCACGTTTGACACGGTTGGCAAACTCTTTCCAGGATGTTTCATCCCTGCCGTATGAGGGCAGGTCGTATATCTTCATCCGGGTGATGTCTTGGCCATTACCGATGCCATGCCGTTCCTTGAAGCAACGGTTGCAGAATATCAGCGTGCCGTCTTCGTGTGCCGAATAAATGTCCTCGGTGGAGTTGTTGATGGCATGTGTCAGCAGATTGATGTCGTTGCGCCGTTTCTGTATGTCAGTAATGTTCTGTATGTATCCTTCTATAGTGACATTCCCGTCTTTCTGCCGTTCGCGGGCAAACGCTTTGAGGCGGATATAGAAAATGTTTCCTTGGAGGAAGATGCGGTAGTCCACGCTGTTTTCCATCTTGCCTTTCAGATTCTCTTTCATCCAGCCGGTAAAGCTTTTCCGGTCTTCAGGAAGGATGAGTTCCAGATAATTGTCCATATTGATGTGCTGCACCTCTTCCGAACACATGATGCCCGTATGGCCTGCATAACAGAATATGCGGGTCTGGGTATCGTATTGCCAGTTTCCGATGAGGGCGGCCTTTTGTATTTCGTTGAGCTCGTGGTTTTTCTTTTCGAGTTCCAGTTTGCGCTGGCTGCGTTCTGTGATGTCGCGGTACTGGCAGAGGACCATGCCGTCGTACGGGTACATGATGCATTTAAAGTAATAGGTAGTGTGACCCAGTGTCATTTCGTAATTATGGACTGAACGTACCTTTTGCGTCAGTACCTTCTTGAACTCCGGATATACTTGGTAGTAAGTGGACGGCGGTATCAGTTGGAACAGATTCTTGCCCAGCAGCTTTTCTTCCTTCATGAACCAAAGGTTTACATTGTACACTGCGATGTCCATGCAAATGCCGTCCCGGTTCAGAAGGAGCATGGTATCTGACGTCAGCTTCAACAGTCTCTCGGCGTTTTCAGCTTGTTTCAAAATGTTTTTCATTCTTACAGTATTAGTTTCATGCCCTTCTGGCCTTCTCCCATGCGCCGCTTGCATTGCCTGTGCGCTTGTGCAGGTAGTTGAATCCTCGTATGACGTTGACGTTCATGAAGAGGAAATAGTAGGGGATGAAAAGTATCTTGTTTTTTATATGCTTCATTGAAAGGTAGTACCCCCAACTTCCCATGAGGTAGAAAAGAGCTTGTAACAGCCAGATGATGGCATACAGTAATGGCGTGCTTGTCGTAAAGATGAGAATTGTGTTGAGGGGAAGCAATAGGAACAATAGGATAGGAGTGAGCGACCAGCGCAGCACCCGGTGGGAAATATATTGGAAACAGAATGTGCCGTAACGGAATGGGTTGAGCAGCGGACGCAGCCGCCAGATGGACTGCAAGCCCCCGGCAGCGATGCGCACCTTGCGCTTTTCTTCCTCGCGCATGTCTGCCGAGCCGCTTTCTACGGCATAGGCATTGGCACAATAGGCAATGGTGTGTCCCTGCATGACGATGCGCAGGGAGAGTATGAAGTCGTCGAGCAGCGTATCTGTCTGCATTTCCTCGAACAGCTCGCGGCGCACGGCAAACAGTTCACCCGCTGCGCCTACTGCCGAATAGAGGCGTGCGTCGAGCGCTTTGAGGGTGGATTCGTATTTCCAGTATAGCCCTTCTCCCCCCGAGGCAGCATTGTCCTTGCTTTGCACGGCGATACGTTTTTCGCCTGCCACGCATCCCACTTTAGGGTCGGTGAAGGCGTGCACTATCTCCCGCAGGGCTTCGCGGTTGAGGTGAGTATTGGCATCGGTGAACACGACAAGGGGCGTTTCTACGAAATGTATACCGCGGTTCAGGGCGGCTGTCTTGCCTTGGCGTTGGGGTTGGTGGAGGACGATGGCTTGCGGCCAGTGGGAGAGGCGTTCGTTGGTATGGTCGTTGCTGCCGTCGGTCACCCAGAGGATGCGTAGCTTGTCGGCGGGATAATCCAGCTCCAGGCAGTTGCGCATTTTTTCATCCACTACATCTTCTTCGTTGTAGGCGGCGATAAATAGCGTCAATGGGGGTAAAGCATCGTCGGCAGGCATCGGACGGGGCGCAGGCTTACGGAAACATTCTTTTATCTTGACCAGGATATATAATAGTATACCATATCCTATATAAGTATAGAACACTATGAATAAACTTATCCAGAAGAGTACTTCAAGGGCTTTCATGTATCCGCTCGTTTGCTTTCTTTTTTGATAAAAAGAAATGTGATTGCCAAAAGTATGGATAATCTTTTACCGATGCAAGAAAAAGAAAAGAAAAATAAAATGTTTGTTTCTCAAGGTGTTCCGATGTTATAAGGAAGTGGGCTTCCTATAGAGGTGAGCTTGAATAACCTTGTGAGTGAGAGGCGATTAAAGGCTTTCAATCATCATTCTCCATAGGAAAGGGATGGGCAGGTAGGCAGGGCGTTACTCAAAACGCTTCTGTCATATTGAAGTAAAACAACATCTGGTTGTTTACCGTGTTTTTGCCTAAATCCAGGCGGACGTTCATGCGTGGCTGTACCTCAATGCGTAGACCTACACCATAGTTGGGCAGTACACCCTCTATCTTGCCGGGAGTGGGGCCCATGAAGCCGCAGCCGGTCCAGGCTACAAAACCTATGTGGTTGAGCATCCGCTTCACCCAAGTGCTGCGGTCGGTATTGAGCATCTGTCTGTACTCTGCCATGACCACATGCGAGGACTTGTCGCGATATTGCCCCATGTAGTAGCCGCGCAGGTCGAAAGGCGTTCCGGTGAGGGCATATTGCGTCAGAGGGACGTCACCGAACACGTTCTTGGTCTGTGCCGTCCACGCGAGCACCCTGCGCTTGCCCAGTGACTTGTATTGGCGGTAGTCTATCTCTAGGCGGTAGAAGGTCTGGTCGCTGCCGATGAACTTGGCGTACATCATGCCGCGGAAATCCAGATACATACCACGGTAGGCGTTGGCAGGGACGTCACGGCTGTCGTATGTCAGCAGGAAACCGAGGCCGGAGTTGAAGTTGTTATAGCCATTAGCCGTACCGCCTGCCTCTTTGTACGAGGGTTCGTCCACCAAGAACTTGCCGGGCTCCGTCAAGTGGTCGTAATTGATGTCGATTTGAGGTCCGGCAAAGATATTGCTGTTGCCCAGTCGGAAAAGGAACCAGGGGTTGATTTGCACGCCGCTGTACCGGTATTTGCTGGTACTGTCGCTTCGTACATAATCTTTATTGGTATTATAGCCGATGCCGTAAAAGTTTTCTTCCGTATTTTTATAGCTGAACTTTCCGAAAATACGGAAACGGTCGCCCTTAAAGAAGAGTTGCGGTTTGGAGAAGAGATTGATGCCACCGTTGAACATGAAGGCGATGGCCATGGGCACTACGGAGCGCAGCTGCGTGGTGTCGCTGGGGTTCATGCGGAAGGTCATTAGGGCGCTTCCTCCCAGCACGGCACCGAAGTCGGGGGTGTAGCTGGGTCCGCCCAGAATATTGTAATGCAGATTCCGACGCGCTACCTTTTGCTTGCGTAGTTCTTTTTTGGTCAGTGCAGGAACGCTGTCGTTTGTGGCGGCCGCAGTCTGTTCCTGGGCATAAAAGGTGGTGGCGAACAGCACCAGTGCGATAATGCTTAGTATATATCTTTTCATGTCGTACGAAATGTGGGTGCAAAGGAAACTATTTTATCCCGAATAGTTTTCACTGTAATAGATAATAAATCTAAAGATGTCACTAAAATTATCAAAAAAGACATTACTTTTGTCTGCTTCACGAAGCAAGACATCAATAACTAAAAACACATAATCTGAATGAAGAAACGATTTTTATCTGTAATTGTTCTGAGTGCCGCACTGTTCTCTGTGCAGGCACAAGAGGGAAAAGGGGGTATCAGCCCCGAAATGCTTGGACAAATCAAGCAAAGTTATCAAGGCACGGCTGCCGACAAGGCGCTCCGCAATGCCATAGGCAATAATGACATCCGTAAACTGGCACTCAACCAGGAGAATATGCAGGGCATGGATACCCACTTCTCCATCAAGGTAGAATCCAAAGGCATCACCGACCAGAAGTCGTCTGGCCGCTGCTGGCTGTTTACGGGGCTGAATGTGATGCGTGCCAAGACTCTTGCCGAATACGGTTTCCAGTCTTTCGAGTTCTCCGAAGTCTATCCCTTCTTCTGGGACCAGTTGGAGAAGGCAAACCTCTTCTTGCAAGGCATCATCGACACCTCCAAGAGTCCCCTGACTGATAAGACCGTAGAATGGCTCTTCCAGCATCCGCTGAGCGATGGGGGTACCTTTACCGGTGTGGCCGACATTGTTTCCAAATACGGCCTTGTTCCCAAAGATGCCATGCCCGAAACAAACAGCAGTGAAAATACCTCCCGCATGGCCAACCTCATCTCTCTGAAGCTGAAAGAGTATGGTCTGCAACTGCGTGACATGGCTGCCGCCGGTGCCAAGCCCGAAGCTCTGGAGAAGGAGAAAACTACGATGCTCGGAACCATCTACCGCATGCTGGTGCTGAACCTCGGTGTACCTCCCACGGAGTTCGACTATGTCCGCCACGATGCCAAGGGTAATCCTGTGGAGACAGAGCATCACACTCCCATGTCTTTCCTTGAGAAATATGGAGACAAACAACTGCTGACCAACTACGTAATGCTGATGAACGACCCCAGTCGCGAGTATTACAAGTGCTATGAAATAGACTATGACCGCCACCGTTACGACGGCAAGAACTGGACTTATGTCAACCTGCCCGTAGAGGACATCAAAGAGATGGCCATTGCCTCCTTGAAGGACAGCACCATGATGTACTTCTCTTGCGATGTGGGCAAGTTCCTGAACTCCGAACGCGGTCTGCTCGATGTGAAAAACTATGACTACGAATCACTGATGGGCACCACCTTCGGGATGGACAAGAAGCAACGTATCCAGACTTTCTCCAGTGGCTCTTCCCACGCCATGACCTTGATGGCCGTTGACTTGAACAAAGACGGAAAGCCCGTAAAATGGATGGTAGAGAACAGTTGGGGAGCCGCTTCCGGTTATCAGGGACATCTCATCATGACCGACGAATGGTTCAACGAATATACCTTCCGTCTTGTTGTGGAAACGAAATACGTGACCCCGAAAGCACTCGAAGTCTTGAAACAAAAACCGATCCGCCTGCCGGCGTGGGATCCAATGTTCGCTGAAGAAAAGTGATGATAAGGATTAGGGGTTAGGGATTAAGGATTAGTGGGCTGCACTATGATTCCGCAGGGTATTAATCCCTAATTCTTAACCCCTAATCCTTGTTCTCGTGTTCGTTAACGAAAGGAATTACGGAAATTTCTCCGTAATTCCTTTCTTTTTTACTCTTTATTCACGTTCTTTTTTGCTACTTTTGCGGCAAATTAATGAAACCATTATTTTAAATAAACGCATGGCAAATGTAATTAAGTTACGTAAAGGCCTTGACATCAACCTGAAAGGCGCTGCTGCCCAGGAACTTGTGTCTGTTAAGGAACCGGGATTCTATTCGCTGGTTCCCGATGACTATACAGGCATCACTCCGAAAGTGGTGGTCAAAGAGCAGGAATATGTGATGGCCGGGGGACCCTTGTTTATCGACAAGAATCATCCTGAATTGAAATTTGTTTCGCCCGTTAGCGGCGTAGTGACAAGCGTGGAGCGTGGTGCACGCCGCAAGGTGCTGAACATCGTCGTAGAGGCTGCCACTGAGCAAGACTATGAGGAATTCGGCAAGATGGACCCGTCCAAGATGAGCGGCCAGCAAGTAAAAGAAGCTCTTTTGCAAGCAGGTATGTTCGCTTTCATCCGCCAACGTCCGTACGACGTTATCGCTGATCCGACGGTAACTCCGAAAGCTATCTTCATTTCGGCTTTCGACAGCAATCCGCTGGCTCCCGATTTTGAATTCGCGCTGAAGGGAGAAGAAGCAAACTTCCAGACGGGACTCGACGCTTTGTCAAAGATGGCAAAGACGTATCTGGGTATTAGTGTAAAACAAAAGTCTGCTGCTCTTGTGCAGGCAAAGAACGTTACCGTAACAGCTTTCGACGGACCACATCCGGCAGGCAACGTGGGTGTACAGATTAACCACATCTCTCCGGTAGTGAAGAGTGAAACGGTCTGGACCATCAGTGCCGAAGCCGTACTCTTCATCGGACGTCTGATGAATACCGGTCGTGTGGACATGACCCGTACGGTGGCTGTAACGGGTTCCGAAGTGTTGAAACCCGCTTATTGCAAGCTGAAAGTCGGCGCTCTGTTGACGAACGTTTTCAAAGGTAACGTGACTACCGACAAAGACCTCCGCTACATCAGCGGCAACGTGCTGACCGGTAAGAAAGTTTCTCCGAACGGCTTCCTCGGCTCTTTCGACAGCCAGCTGACCGTTATTCCCGAAGGAGATGA
>OGNC01001503.1_pt1 | contig 10543 bp, 7 predicted proteins | sample 1573311 | NCBI WGS metagenome assembly OGNC01 (sample SAMEA2581889, study PRJEB24529) | metagenome | biome: Human gut stool | place: China | collected 2011
CCACTGCCACGACTGGTTTTCGGGCATCGTCCCGATCTATCTGAAAAAGGTCTTCGCCGACGACCCGATTTTCAAGGAGGTCAAAATCGTCGTTTCGCTCTACGGCGACGGTTTCGACAAACCGCTGGATGCAGGAATGAAGGAGAAAATCGCCAACGAAGGCGTCAAAGACAAAAAACTGTCGATCCTCGACACCCCTTCATACGAAAACCTCTGCCGTTACGTTATGGAGTATGCCGACGGCATCATTCTGGCTTCCGATGCGGTAACCCCCGAAATTATCGAGTTGGTCCGCAACAGCGGCAAACCGCTCCTGGAATACCAGTCGCCCGACGCAGAGGACTTTTTCGACAACTACAACCGATTCTATGATTCGATCCAGTAAAATACGCCGGGCCGCCGAATTGGCCGCCGTTCTCACCGCAGCGGGCATGGTCTTCTTTACAGGTTGCACGAAAGTGGACGACCGGCTGGGCGCAGGCTACCAACCGGGGGATCAGCAGATGAAGATCGGTCTGAAAGTTTTCGCGCTCGCACCCGACGCCGAGCGGCCCTATTTCGAAACTCGACTCTACAAAACCGACTCTCTCAAGGCTTCCAACCTGGGAGAGGGGTATTTCGGTGTGATGCACGACGAAACTTTCGGGCGTCGCACGGCAGGTTTCCTGACCCAATACCGCGCCGTAGCCCTCTCCGATACGACCGGCTTCGGTTACCAGCCCATTTTCGACTCGATCGAACTCAAAATCAAAATCTCGAACTACGGAGGCGACACCCTCAAGCCGATGACGTACAACGTCTATGAGGTGATTTCGAACGATTACCTCAATCCCTCGCTGACAGCCCCGGCCGGAGCAGGCAGCGTCGCCGACACCCTTTTCTACCCGACCTTCGATCCGACCCCCTACCTCAACCCCAATCCGGTATTCACCTTCACCTTCCCCAACGGCACGACGACCGGACCGGCCACGGAGTACGTCACCCTGCAGCCTACGCCCGAAGGACGGGGGCTCATCAAGCGTCTGATGCTGCTCGAAGGCAAGTACAAGGGCGATATGACGATCTACCGCAATCCGGAGCTTTGGGTGGACTATTTCAACGGTATTTACATCAAGCCGGCCCAGGAAAATCCGTCGGGAGAAGGGAACCTGTTCGCTACGAACCTCGCGGAGTCGGGTCTTCTGATGTACACCCGCAGCCGGAACAGAACCGACCCGACGCTGATCCAGGATACGATCACGGCCAGCTACCTCTTCTACCGCGAAGACGATCCCTACGGCAATGTTTCGATCAATACCATCCGGCATGATTACACCGGCTCCAAGATCAATCCGGCCGACATCGACGAGCGGAACGAACAGCGGCCCCTGAACCCCAACGTATATGTCGAAGGGATGGACGGCGTAATCACGGAGCTGACCCTCACGGACGCCCTGTTCGAAGGAATCGAAGCCCTCTACAAGGAGGTTACGGACGAATCGGGCATGCCTTACACCTCGATCGCCATCAACCAGGCGGAACTGATGATCTACCTCGAAAAGAGCGATTACGATTGGGAAAAGATCGACGTGGGAGCCATCACTCCCCTGCTGGACGCATCATTCGAGCGCTTGGGCCTCTATGCCGATTACAAGCACGTACTGGGCATTTCGGATTACTATTACACCTACGAAAGGCTCTATTCAAGCCAGAACTTCCAGTTGCCGTACGGAGGTTACCTCAACCGCAGCCAAGGCTGTTATGTCATGGACATCACCAGTCACCTGCAGGAGGTATGGAACGGCTACCTGAAATCCCAGGGAATCGAAACCGGCGGCAGCCAAACGGAGAATCCCGCCCCCCGGACGATCTACATCGGACCCGAAGCCTACGGGCTCTTCACGATGCCCTATACATCGGCACAAGGCATGGAAAATACCGCAAACAACGCGCCGATCAAGCTGCGCCTGATTTACACGATGATAAAATAGCGAAGCACCTGCGGATAACCTAAGTACGAACTTAGGTTATCTTGCGTTAGTGAAAAGATACTGAATGTTATGCAGGAAAATTTAGTAATAGTCGAGTCCCCGGCCAAAGCCAAGACCATCGAAAAATTCCTGGGCAAGGATTTCGTCGTCAAGTCGAGCTTCGGGCATATCCGGGACCTCTCGAAAAAAGATCTCGGCGTCAATCTGGACAAGGACTACGAACCGGTCTATGAAATTCCGAGCGACAAACGCAAGGTTGTCGAGGAACTTTCGTCGCTGGCCAAGAAGACCAAGACCGTCTGGCTCGCGTCCGATGAAGACCGCGAAGGAGAGGCGATCGCCTGGCACCTCGCAGAGGTTCTCGGCCTGCCGATCGACCAAACCAAGCGAATCGTTTTCCACGAAATTACCAAACCGGCAATTCTGGCAGCCATCGAATCGCCCCGCACGATCGATATGAATCTGGTAAATGCCCAGCAGGCACGCCGCGTGCTGGACCGCCTGGTCGGATTCGAGCTATCGCCCCTGCTTTGGAAAAAGGTGCGGCCCCAACTCTCGGCCGGACGCGTACAGAGCGTCGCCGTACGGCTGCTGGTAGAGCGGGAGCGGGAGATCATCGCATTCCGCTCGACGCCCTACTACCGTGTCGTAGCACAGTTCTACGCCGCCGCCGATCCCGATAAAACCCTTTTCAAGGCGGAACTGTCCACCCGCTTCGATACCCGCGAGGAAGCAGAGACTTTCCTGCGCAGCTGCATCGACGCCCGGTTCACCGTCGCCAAAGCCGAGGAAAAACCGGCACAGCGCTACCCCGCGCCTCCGTTCACGACCTCGACGCTCCAGCAGGAGGCGGGCCGCAAACTCGGAATGTCGGTATCGCAGACGATGTCCGTGGCGCAGCACCTCTACGAGCAGGGTTTGATTACCTACATGCGTACCGACTCGGTAAATCTCTCGAAGCAGGCGATCGGCCAGTGCAAGGAGGAGATCATCAAACTTTTCGGTGAGAAATATTCGTCGGCACATAATTACAAGACAAAAACCAAAGGCGCACAGGAAGCCCACGAGGCGATCCGCCCGTCGTATATCGAGCGGCAGACGATCGAAGGCACTCCCGCCGAAAAGAAGTTGTACGACCTGATCTGGAAGCGGACGGTCGCCTCGCAGATGGTTCCTGCGGAGCTCGACCGCACCACGATCGTCATCGATATCTCCGGTTCGGACGCCCAGTTCGTCGCCACGGGCGAAGTGATCCGTTTCGACGGATTCCTGAAACTCTACTCGGAATCCACGGACGAGGAGCCGGGCGAAGAGGGATCGGGCATCCTCCCCAAAATGGCCCAAGGCGAGAGCGTCAATCCCGCGCAAATTACAGCCACGGAACGCTTCACCGCACCGCCGGCCCGCTACAACGAGGCTTCGCTCGTAAAACGGCTCGAAGAGCTCGGCATCGGACGTCCTTCGACCTACGCGCCGACCATCACGACGATCATCAACCGCGGGTACGTGGTCAAACAGAACAAGGAGGGCCAGAAACGCAGCTACGTGCAACTTACGCTGACCGGCAGCAAGATCGCCGAAAAAAGGCTTACCGAAACCTACGGCAAGGAGAAAAACCGACTCCAGCCGACCGATATCGGCATGGTGGTCAATGACTACCTCGAATCGCAATTCGAGCCGATCATGGACTACAACTTCACGGCCAACGTCGAAAAGGAGTTCGACCGCATCGCCGACGGAGAGATCACCTGGAACAGCATGATCGACGATTTTTACGGTCCTTTTCATAAAATGGTCGATCATGCGACCACGACCCAGACGACCAAAAACAACCAGATACGCATCCTGGGCACCGACCCCACTACGGGGCATACGGTAAAAGCCCGCATCGGCCGCTACGGTCCGATGGTCGAAATCGAAGGCAACGAAGGGGAAAAGAGCCGTTTCGCATCACTCAAGAAGGGGCAGTTGATCGAATCGCTCACCCTCGAAGAGGCTTTGGCGCTCTTCAGCCTGCCCCGCAACCTGGGGCCCTACGAAGGGGAAGATCTGGTCATCGGCATCGGAAAGTTCGGGCCCTACGTGCGGCACGGCAAATCGTTCGCATCGCTCGCCCGCACGGACGATCCCTATACGATCGGCTACGACCGCGCTGCGGAGCTCGTGCGCGAACAGCAGGCCCGCGCCGCTGCAGCGAACACTCCGCTCAAAACCTTCGCCGAAGAGCCCGAACTACTGATTAAAAACGGCCGTTACGGTCCTTATATCGCCTACAAAGGCAAGAACTACCGTATTCCCAAAGGGACCAAACCCGAGGAGATCACTCTCGAAGCGTGCATGAAAATCATTCAAACTTCTAAAAAATAACAAACCCCAAAATTACGATGAAAAAACTGCTGTTACTCGCAGGCCTGGCACTTATGGTGTGCTCCGCATCGGCCAAGAAACCTGCACAGAAGACCCAGGAGGAAGGCTACAAGTTCACCGACTTGACCACCGTACCGACCACTTCGGTCAAAGACCAGCACCGCAGCGGCACCTGCTGGTGTTATTCGGCTCTTTCGTTCCTGGAAAACGAAATTCTGCGGGCCGGCGGGCCGGAGATGGACCTGTCCGAAATGTGGATCGTCCGCAACATGTATTTCGATAAAGGCGTTAAATACGTCCGCCTGCACGGACATCTGAACTTTGCGGAAGGCGGTGCCGCCCACGACGTAATCGAAGGCATCAAGAAATACGGCATCGTACCCCAGGAGGTCTATCCGGGTCTGAACTACGGCACGGAGAAACCGGTCTTCGGCGAGCTCGACGCAGCACTGAAAGCCTACCTGGACGCAGTTATCAAGGCAAGAAACAACGGGGTGCTGACCACGGCCTGGCAAGACGGTCTGAATGCGCTGCTGGACACTTATTTCGGCGTGCGCCCTGAAAAATTCACCTACGAAGGCAAGGAATATACCCCCGAATCGTTCGCAGCGTCGCTGCCGATCAAAATGGACGACAGGATCATGAAGTGCGGCATGACGCTTGCCATTGTCTCATGGACGTTCCACTCCATGATTGAACTGAATTACGAGACGCCCGGTTCCACGGCGACCGCAATCGCCCTCGGCTCCCTGATTCTGGTTGCCAAAGGGGCGGATCGGATTGTCAGTCTGCCCGTCCCGGAGACAGCGGGGAAAAAGAAGCTTTGCTCCATGCTTTTCCTGTTGATTTCCGCCGGACTGATTTTGTATCCCGCGCTGAAACTTCCGCAGGCGGTCGCGGGTGAAATGTGCTATGAACGGCTCCATTCCTCTACGGACGTGCGCTTCGGGACACCCCGCAAAGGCAATCCTCCGACACCGGATGAGGTCATGCGGATGCTTCAGGACTGCGCCCGGATTACGCCGGACTCTCCGTTTCCTTATGCCGCCGCTTCCAGTTATTACCTGACTCTCGGCCCGTTTTATGTCAATGAAAGCCTGTCCCTGCTGGACGAGGCGATCAAACGCGCTCCGAAACGCGCCGGCTACTACTACCGGAAATATCTGATTCTGAGACACCTTCCCGGCCGTGCCGCCGAAGCGGAACAGGCTTTGAAAAAGGCGCAGGAGCTTTCTCCGAAAAATCCGGAATATTTTGACCGGAATGAACTGTCCCATCGCAAGCAGCGGGTATCAGAAAGCCAAACCAATGGCGAAAGCCCGAAATCGTATGGTACAGACCGTTGGATTTGCTGCGATCCAACGGCATCCGCTTGCCGCCGGTCCACGACAAGGACAAAGCCCTTGACTTGAGAAGAAAATGCTTACACATTCTTCCGCTTCAAAGCCGACCGGAGGGTATGAAACCCAAAAAAAATCAAAAATGGATTTCAGGATGAAAACAGTAATAAAACTTGAAAATTGAACCTCAGCCGAAATCGCCGCCGAGGACGCCGTAGTAGCTGCCGGCAGGGAGAGGACCGGGGATTCCGTAATCCATCGCGACAAGCTCCGTTGCAGGGAGAATGCCTTTCGCCGCCATCAACTCAATCAGACGCGTCTGGCTGTCAAATGCAACCAGAAGAACGCGGGGAGAAGGTTCACCATAACGTGCCACCGCATCGAACAGGGACAATGCATCCTCCTCATTTGCCGCGGTCAGAGCGCTTGCCTGACGCGACACGGGACCGATCCGCCCGATCGTGAATCCGGTGATTGCCTGCCCGTCCATGATCTTGAAAGAAAGTTCCGGATGGCATTCATAGAAATATGTCAGCAACGCGCCGCGCTCCAGACCGAAGCTCTGCCTGTCCAGCGCGGTAATCTCCGCAAGATCCTCCTTCAGCAGCGGGACAACCCGGCGGTCACGTTCCGGCAGACAGCGATAGTCATCCGCGCCGAATTTATGGAGCGTCGCGTACGTCTTGAACCCGAGCTTCTCATAGACATAACTTCCGGCTTTCGTCGCATACAGGCGGAGTGTACGGCAGTCCTTCAGAAGCTCCATGAGTTTTTTCAACATCATTGAGGCTATTCCTTTCCGGCGGTAAGCCTCGCGGACAATCACCATATTGATGTATCCCATCTGATCTCCTTCATAGATCTTTGCCGCCGCGGAACCGATCACACGCCCCTCGTGTACCGCAAAAATACCCGCCGACGCCGGCGCAAGAATCATCTCCCGGCAATCCCTGAGCGTCTGGTTCCACCCGACCGTCCCCGCAAGTTCAAACAACGCCTCCGGGTCCGTCGCACGAATGATCGCAATATCGGACATTCTTATTTTTCTCCTTTTTCTTTTTCAACACGTTCAAATCTTCCATGGACGATGAAATGCCTCGCCTGTTCCGCCGTCCGCCGTGAAAACAGAAGCGTCGTATGAGCGTGAGGCAGCATCAGGTGATCCCGTTCATGGGTCAGGTGGGTGCTGGACTCCCTGACATCCAGATCATACCTGCCGCCGATGATCCCGATGTCAAACCCGCTGTCCGGTTCGGGAAAAGTGTTCGCAAATGAATGCGGAACGGACGAGAGGTCCGGCAGGCATTTCACGATTTTTCCGGCAAAAGAAAGATTTTTCAGCACATATTCCGCAACATCGGAACCCTTGTTCGGCGGCGCGATCATCACGATCCTGCCGATTTTCGCCCATGCCGCAGGAGAAAGTTTCCTGAGCGCGGAACGGAGCAGAAGCCCGCCCATGCTGTGTGTGACAAAATGAACCTGCCCCGGAGAATCAGCCTGCCCTGAAATTTCTTTCTCGATGAATGCGGCAAAACACGCTCCATGTTCGTCAACCGTCGCGCGCCGCGTGGGGTAATCGTAAAGAATCGAAGCAAACCCCTGCCTTGCGAGATATCTTGCAAGCGGGAGCATGACATGCCCCGACATCAGAAGCCCATGCACAAGAATCACGCGCTCCGCGGCAGCATGATCCTGAAGCGGTGCAAAGCGTTTGATTTCTCCTGCGGAAGAAAACATGGGGTCTCCTAAAAAACATTTCTTCCGTAATATAACCGTAAAAACCTTTCCGGCAACCGGGGAAACGGCAGATTATTTGCAAAAAAACTTCTCTGCGGGGCTGAACTTTCAGAATCTTATGTTATATTATGGAACGAGTTTAAATAAACGATCAATCACAATGGAGTAAAGTATGACACACTGCAGCGGAAACGGGCACTCGACCTACAAGAGCGCCGGAGTAGATATCGATTTGGCAACGGATCTTCTGAAGCGCCTCAAACCGAAATTCGCCGCGGCAAAGCGTCCTGAAATGCTTGCTCCCATCGGCGGTTTCGGTGGACTCTTCCAGATTGACCTTGCAAAATGGAAAAATCCGGTCATGGTCGCCAGCATCGACGGCGTAGGCACCAAACTGATGGTCGCCGCCATGATGCACAAATATGACACGGTCGGGCATGATATCGTCAATCATTGCGTCAACGACATCTCCGTGCAGGGAGCGGAGCCCGTCTATTTCCTCGACTATATCGGCATCGGAAAACTCCGGAGCCCGCTTTACGAGGAAGTCGTCGGCGGAATCGCGGATGCCTGCAAGGAAGTCGGATGCGCGCTCCTCGGCGGTGAAACGGCGGAGATGCCCGGTATGTACGGCGAAGATTTCGATTTGGTCGGAGTCATCACGGGCATGGTCGAAAAGGACCGCATCATCACCGGCGAAAAAATCCGCCCCGGGCACGTCGCAATCGCCCTGCCTTCCAACGGACTTCATACCAACGGATTCAGCCTTGCCAGACGCGTTCTCTTCACCATGCGCCGTTATGAAGTCTCCTCCCGGCTCAAAGAGCTGAACGGCGAAACCATCGGCGAAGCGCTCCTCAAGCCGCACACCTGCTACTGGAGAGCGGTCAAGAGCCTCATGGATTCCGATGTTTCCCTTGACGGCGTCGCGCACATCACTGGCGGCGGTCTTTATGACAATGTCCCGCGAATCCTGCCGAAAGACGTGGACGCGGTATTCTATAAGGAAACAATCAAGAATCCGCCGCCGATCTTCAAGCTGATCGTTGAAGAGGGCAACATCGAAGATTCCGAAGCGTTCCGTGTCTTCAACATGGGTGTCGGCATGGTGTTTTTCGTTCCGGAAGCGGATAAGGAAGAAGCTCTGAAACTCAGCCGCGAAGCCGGATTCGATGCCTTTGTATGCGGAGAGGTCGTTGCGGGCAGCGGAAAGTCCCATGTAAAGTGAGTTTTGAAACGGCGGACGTTTCAGAACTGTTTTTCAATGCAGATGTTCAAGAACGGGCATCTGCATTTTTTATGCGGATTTTTTATGGAAAAAATGAAAGAACTTTTGAACGGGAAATGAAAAAATAAGCGTAAACCGGAAGAATCGGGCAATTGTTTTTTGCATTTTTCCGTCTATGTTACCAGCTTGTGAACGATCATAAACCAAAGGTGGCAGCTCATGGATTTTTTTGAACAGGTAAAACAATATGTCAATGAAAACGACACATTCTGCAAAGCGAACAATATGACTCTGGAAGTCGTGAAACTAGGGTATGCGGAAGCGGTTATGAAGGTGACGGAACACTCTTTCAACGCGGTCCATACGGTTCAGGGCGGCGCCCTGTTCACACTTGCGGATATGGCTTTTGCAGGGGCAGCCAACTCTTACGGAGACAAATGTATCGCCATGAGCGCGGCAGTTTCGTTCATCCGTCCCGGTTCGGGGAACACCCTGCGTGCCGTGGCGCGTGAAGTCAGCAAGGGCAGACGCTCCTGCGTGATGGACGTGGAGGTCCGGAATGAAGAAAACAAACTGGTTGCCAAGTTCCAGATCACCGGTTTTTTCTTTGAAAAATAAGCATCAATGACGGCGGTTCCGCCTGTCAAAGAACGGAATCGAAGTTCCGGGAACCGGCGGTAAGACGCAACAGTCGGGATTTTTGCGTCATGCACAGCCCGTATCCCGGTTAAGAATGAACTGCCCCCATTGCAAGCAGAGGGTATCGGAAAGCCGAACCAATGGCGAAAGCCCGAAACCGCAGGGTGCAGGTCGTTGATCTGCTGCGGTCCAACGGCATCCGCTTGCCGCCGGTCCACGACAAGGACAAAGCCTTTGATTCGGGAAGAATGCTCGCACATTCTTCCGCTTCAAAGCCGGTCCGAGAGGGGTATGAAACCCAAAAAGAACCGGAAAGAAAATTCCGTGCCGCGCCTTCCGTAGACTGATTACTGCCGGAACACCAGAAATCCGTATGTCTGCCCTGCTTCGGCATTCCAGAACTCCCCGGAACGGAATTCCCCCTGAAACGGACCGGATATCGCGCGCATCTTCATGCCGGGAGGAAGCTGAATCGACTTCATTCCTCCGGTTTTCGCATGAAGAAATACGACATCGTTTCCAATCCAGAGCGGATCGCCGCATTCCCTGTTGTAGAGATGCACTCCGGCGCGTCCGGCAATCGAACGGATCACCTGCGGCGGCAGATACATCAGACTCGTAAAGTAATTCCGCACCCCGTTTTTCTCCCATGAAACCAGCGCCGGAGTCTTTCCTCCGACGGTTCCGATCACGTCCTTGAAACCGCTTTCCGGAAAGAACCACGGTCCGGATACATTCGGGTTGGAAACAGTATTTGACCCCCAGCCGTCTTTGAGTTCCATTACAGGCGCCATCCACTTCGCCACCATCTTCATTCCGATACCGAGCAGATCGCTGATATTGCCTGCCGACGGTCCGTTCTCCGGGTAAAACACCCCCGGGGCATAAAGCCAGACCACCGCTGCCTTCTCCCGTTCAAGACGCTTTTTCAACGTATTCCGTTCCTCTTTCGTCAGCATCAGGAGATTGGTCATGATGTAAAGCTTCTGCGGCGGGATCAGCTCATGTTGAAGCAAATCCGCCAGCAGGACATGCCGGAACGGAAATCCGGCTTCATTGAAACGCCGCATCAGTTCACCGATCAGAGCGCGGTGCGCGCCGTCCCCGGCATTGTGTTTGGCATAGAACGCACTTTTCTGATCGCTGACAATACAGACTTCCACCGGAGTTGTCCCCTGAACCGGCGGCAGAGAACGGTAAATCTTCTGTTGTTCCGCCATCAGCTCCAGGAGAACCTTCTCGCGGAACCAGCTTTCTTT